>Ga0213868_10000578_pt1 | contig 34575 bp, 58 predicted proteins | sample PICome_9_FD_160087 | JGI IMG/M metagenome (GOLD analysis project Ga0213868, IMG submission 160087) | Coastal seawater microbial communities near Pivers Island, North Carolina, United States - PICO127 | ecosystem: Environmental > Aquatic > Marine > Coastal | place: USA: North Carolina...
CAAATTACAACATGTATTTGAGTCTTATCGACGAAGAAATGGATGAGCTATTAGAAGCTGTTGCTGCAAATGATAAAGTAGAACAACTAGATGCACTAATTGATATTCTTGTTGTTACTATGGGTGCTATTCGTGCCGCAGGTTGGGATGGCGAAGCGGCCTGGAAAGAAGTAATGGACACAAACTTTGCAAAGATTGATCCAGACACAGGCAAAGTACGCAAACGTGAAGACGGCAAGGTGCTAAAGCCAGAAGGATGGAAAGCACCCGAACTAGCACAGTTTATTGAGTAATAAATAATTTTTGTAATACAAAGGTATTATATTTGTGAGCGACGGGGTAAAGCCGTCAAGCAAAGGAGATTATTATGGACGCACTCACTTTATGGAGCCTTGTGGGGTTCCTGCTTGCTGCTTATGCGGTTATAGCAAATGATTCAGTACAAACTCTCGGTACTTGGATGGCATCAAATAACGAGAGATTTAACTATAAAGTATTATGGGCAGCGGCAAGTGCAGTATTACTTGCAACACTATGGTATGGTTGGAGTGTAAATGGTGGAGACATCAGTTACGGCAGATTAAACAAAATCCCATGGCAAGAGGTACAATGGTATCATGCAGCCGCACCTGCTATTCTTGTAGCACTTACAAGGATGGGTGTACCAGTTAGCACAAGTTTCTTAGTGCTGTCAGTATTTGCTAGTACATTTGTACTAGAGAAGATGCTTATGAAATCAATCATGGGCTATGGTGTTGCGGCCGCATTTGCATATGCAGTATGGTTTGCAATACACAAGTACTTTGGACAATGGTATGACGAAACAAAACCTGTAGGTGAAAGCAACAAGAAGTTTTGGCGCATTGCTCAATGGGTAGCAACAGGAGGCTTGTGGTGGACTTGGTTGTCGCACGATATGGCTAACATAGCAGTGTTCCTACCAAGAGTCATTCCAGTTGATCTAATGTTAATGATCAGTGTAGTGTTTGTTGGCGGCTTGTTCTTTATGTTTAGAGAAAAAGGCGGTAAAATTCAAAAGATTGTATTGGAGAAACACAACACAAGATACGTAAGGTCAGCGACACTAATTGACTTGTTCTATTGGTTATGCTTGTACTTCTTTAAAGAGCTAAACGACATACCAATGAGTACAACATGGGTGTTCGTTGGTTTGTTAGCAGGACGTGAACTTGCAATGGCTACATACTTTGGTAAAAAGAAAACCAAATCAGTATTTCCACTAGTAGCAAAGGACTTTGGTAAGATGATGGTTGGACTAGGTGCAAGTGTTGCACTAGTACTAATGATCCATTATATAATCCTACCTAACGGACTATAAAATTAATAGGGCGGAGTTAAACCCGCCCTATTTTTCTGACTATTGGATCTTTTCTAAGTTAGCAATATAATTTGTCATTGAATGGTCACTAAAGTTATCAATACTGCCTTTACGTAACCCTAACAACATACCACGCCAACGATCTTTTACACGGCGCATGCCACTTAAATTAGGTTTGTAATCTCCGTTAGAGTCCATGTAGTGTTCACAACCATCATGTTTATAACCCATAATAGCAAGTGGCACACGAGTAACAATATCGTTGTTGTTTACCCAACGTTGATGTTTACAGTTTAAGCTCTTAACAAACTTACGCCAGCCAGTACGTGGCGATCCGTATGTGTAAACTTCAGCAATGTTTGGCATGGCAGGATCATCTTCACAGCGGCTTGCCATAATAGTTGTCATTGCAGCACCTAAACTGTGTCCAGTAAACCATGCTACACGTTTCTTGCCACACTCACGTAAATCTTCCATAACCATTGGCCATAGCTCATCTACTTCTGTTTTGAAGCCAACGTGTACACGACCTACAGTTTCTGCCATTACTGGAGCGGCCTTTAAGTCTGCTTTAATATCGTTAAACTCACTTGGCTGTGTTCCACGACAAGCAATAACAATATCTGATTTATTCATAAAACGATAGGCTTGAGCGCCGCCGTTGTTGTAAAATTCGATTTCAGTAAAACCTAATGCTTTTGCATCTTTTTTAACTTGTTTGGTGTCATCACTGTATGCTATACTTGCTAGTTTAGCGAACAGTAGTGACCTTTGATTAAAGTTCATGTCTGTTATCATAATAGTTTCCCTCTCACTGCAAATATTTATTGACAAATAACAAAAAAACACATATACTGATAATTAATACTAGGAGAACCTATGAATATTTTAATCGCAGGCTACGGCTTCGTAGGACATGCACATAAAACACTACTAAGTGAACAACATTCAGTTAGAATATATGATCCGCATAAAAACTATCCTTGGACAGATAATCCAGTAGATGCATGTATTATTGCTGTTAGTACACCACCAACTCATGAAGGACGATGTGATGTACAAAATGTTATGGACGTTATTGGGTTGCTTGACACAGACACGCCAATCCTGATTAAAAGCACACTCAGCTTGGAAGGATGGAGACGCATTAAGTTTATGTATCCACATCATATACTGGCGTTTAGTCCTGAATTTTTACGTGCTGCAACAGCCGTTGAAGATTTTCACAATACGAGAGAAATTTATATAGGCGGCGAAGCTAAAGCATTTTGGCATTCACTTTTCAGAACGGCATTTAACGATGATAAGTTTTCTACAATACACGCAGATCCAGAAGAACTTATATTAGCAAAATGTTTCCGTAATGCTTACTTGGCAACAAAGGTATCGTTCTTTAATCAGATACAAGATCTTTGTGATACAGCAGGCGTTGAAGGCTGGCGGGTACGACATCTAGTAGCTGAAGATACTCGCATAGGTAGTAGTCACATTGAAGTAACAGAACAGCGTGGATTTGGCGGTCATTGTTTTCCCAAGGACACCAGTGCTATTATTAAGACTGGTGAAACGTATAATACAGACTTGACTTTGATACGTAATGCTGTAGAATATAATAAAAGCATAAGGAAAGAATAATGTTTGTAGATTATGACAGTATGACTATTGATCAGATGCTAGAAAAACAAATTGAGCTTAAACGTAAAGTAGCACAAGCACACCAAAGTGGCATGAGCCCAGGAATAATTAGTCAAATGCAAAACATGTTAGATGTTTTAATGGTAGAGTATCAATCGAGAGTAGCAACAGATGCTGAAAAGGCGAAACGTGAACGTGCCATTGAAGAAGGACGAGATCCTGATGAAGATAACATAATGAATATTGGTGATGTTGAATAGCGATAACGAAATAATTGTAGATGAAAGCCGACTTGTAGAACTACTTCTACAGGGTAAAACCCCACACACAGTGACAATGGAAAGCACAGAACAAATAGACGCATATAATCATTTTAGTAATTTGTTTATGATTGGTACGCCAATTGATGTTGAAACGCCAAGTGGCGGAACAGATAAGTATAATAAAGAACTAGTTGAAAACTGGTACATGCCTGATGAATACAAAACTTTGGATCTTATGGATTATCTTTACACACAAGTTTGCAAAGAACTACAAATGGCGCCTAGCGATTTTGTAAGTAACTCTAGCAAATGGATAAGGGTAGAACAAGAACTTGAGGAGTATACACAACGTGGACTCTTGCCACTATTAAAATATATGGTGTACTTTGTTAGTGTAATGAAAGAAAACAAAGTTGTAATGGGCGTAGGACGTGGATCAAGTGTTGCTAGTTACATATTATATCTAATTGGAGTACACAAAATAGATAGTATTAAATACAACTTAGATTATAAGGAATTCTTTAGATGAGAAGTGTAAAAACTGCAAGAGGCCGGATTATTGACATGGCTGCACTTGCTGCAAAAAATGAAACTGCAAAAGCAGTTGGAAATGTTTTAATGAATGCTCGTGGTGATAGAATCAATGCAGACGGCAGTGTACGTTATAGTGCTGAAGAAATTGCCAGAGCTGAGGCAGCGCAACGTGTACCCCCAGTAGAAACTGCTATTAGTGATCCTAAACCTATATCACAACCTAAAGCACCTGATCCACAACCGGAACCAGAACCAATAGTAGAACCAGAATTAGAGCTACCAGAAGTAGAATTAGAACCTGAAGCAGTAAGTAAAATTACTAGAACAAGAGAAGATGGTTCAAAATATATGGAAATCGAATACGATGATGGAAGTATGGAAACAATCGAAATAGATGAGGAATAAATGAGACAAGTAAAAGCAACAGCAACGAGTGTATTAGCATTTTTCGTAAACCCACCAGGAGAACATACACTAAAAAGTGGACTAATTGTTTTAGACGATGATGGACAACAGCGTGGTATCAAATCTAGATATTTTGTAGTACACGATGTTGGTAGTCGTACAGAAGTTATTGATGACATCAAAAAAGGCGACATTGTATTAGTAGCACATGGTCGTTGGAGTCGTGGATTTGATGTTGATGATGATGAAGGAAGAAAACTATATGCATTAGATGCAAAAGATATCATGGGAGTTTATGAGGGCGATGTTACTAACATTGTTTAGAGTATGGATAATGTAATTCAATTTGTTGGAAAATATCGAGTATTGTTTAATTTACCTGCTGACAAGGTAATTAAAATGAGAAAGACTGCAAAAGATGATTTTGATATTGAAATCTCTAATGGACATGGTATTGCATATGTAAACGCTGCTGGTAAAAATAATGCAGAAACAAGAATTAAAAAAGTTTTTCCTAATGCAGAAATAGTTGAGACAAATCCATTATGAGTTTTAGTGCACACTTAGAATATATTTTTCACATAACATGTATAAGATGTAAATGTTACTTCACTTATGCAGTAATGAAAAAGAATTTTCAAATTGATAGAGGGCATTGGTATTGTCCAAAATGTGGAAATAAAGGTCATATTAAAGTTGAAGAAGAGATATAATAATTTTAAACTTTGGTATGCTCATTTACGTGCAGAGGGAATTCGCATGTATAGCAAGGACCAAAGTGATCTAGCATGGTATGCTAAGTACTCTAGATATAATTGTTTTTGGTGGGCACTGAGTAACAGTAAAACCCACAATATAGATGGAACATACTTTAAATGATCAGTATAGGTATAAATGGATTTGGCAGAATAGGTCGTTGTGTGACACGCCACATAATGTCCCAACGTAACGATATGCAAATAGTACAAATCAATGCTACAGGTGGCAGAGAAACAAACATGCATCTACTCAAGTATGACAGTGTGCATGGAAGATATAATGGCGCAATACATGAACCCATATTGTGGACTGAAGAACGTGATATTTCACAAATTAAATGGGCAAATGTGGATGTAGTACTAGAATGTACAGGAGCCTATAACGATGGTTATAAATGTATACACCATACAATTAATGGTGCCCGCAAAGCTATTATTAGTGCACCAGCAACTAATGTAAAACACACGGTTGTGTATGGAGTTAACCATAAGTCACTTAGTAAGACAGATCGTGTTATTAGTAATGCAAGTTGTACAACAAACTGCCTTGCACCACTTGTTAAAGTTTTAAACGACAGTTTAAAAATTGTTGCTGGACAAATGACTACTAAATACAGTTATACAGGCGATCAAGCAACTATTGATAAAAAACATAAAGATCCATATAGATCCAGAGCAGGTGGAGTTAACATTATTCCGACATCTACTGGTGCAGCAAAAGCATTAGATTTAGTATTGCCTGAAGTTAGTGGTAAAATTAAAGGCAGTGCTATACGTGTGCCAACGCCAAATGTAAGTTGTGTGGATTTAACTGTACAAGTAGAAAAAGAATGTAGTCCTGAAACTGTTAATGAATTTATAAAATATGCAAGTCAAAGTAGTATGAAAAACATTATTGGATTCGAAACAGATCCACTAGTAAGTAGTGACTTTAATACTACTAAAGAAAGTTGTATTTTTGTACCAGACCAAACCAGAGTTACTAATGATCATTTGGTTAGAGTACTGGCATGGTATGATAACGAGTGGGCATTTAGTTGTAGAATGGCAGATCTTGCCAGCTATATTGGAAAGTTAACGGAGTAAAATCTTGACAAAATTTAAAAAGTATATTAAAATATCAGATATGTTGCCACAAGAAACACCATTTGTAGATGCAACATTACAACCTTTAAACACAGATGCTGTTGCATTTAATAAACACAGTTTGAAAGAGCTTGATAAAGTATTAGATCAGATTGAATTAGATCCAAAATGGCGAGCAAAACTAGAAGAAATTATTAATGAAAGTTAGAATAGGTCCTTACAGAAAGAATCGTGCAACCCGTGTTGAAATAGAACCGCACGACACATGGAGTATGGATAACACACTTGCATTAATTATTCATCCTATGTTAGTGCAGTTGAAAGCAACAACACATGGATATCCTAGTAGTCTTACTGAAGAACGTTGGAACGAAATACTAGATGAGATGATTTGGGCTTTTGAACAAAAGATAGACGACGATTGGACAGATCAATATTATGGTCCGTGGATCGACAACGAATCCGGCAAACCTTTGGGTGGACACTTTGAATGGGTAGATGACGAAGGACGCAAGAAACATCAAGAACGTATGACAGCCGGATTTAAATTGTTTGGAAAATACTACGAAAACTTATGGGATTGAAATGAAAGAACTATGGGTAGAAAAATATCGTCCGAAAACTATTAATGAATATGTTTTTAAGGACGAAGGACAAAAACGTCTAATAAGCGGTTGGATTGCTGACAGTAGTATTCCACATCTAATGTTTGCAGGCAGTGCAGGCACAGGCAAAACAACACTAGCAAAGGTGTTAATTAATGAGCTAGGTGTACAGCCAGCAGATGTATTATACATTAACGCTAGTCGTGACAACGGTATTGAATATGTACGTAACAAGATTACAAACTTTGGCGATACTATGCCGTGGGGAGACTTTAAAGTTGTATTACTAGACGAAGCTGATTACTTGTCGCCAGAAGCACAAGCGGCGTTACGTGGTGTTATGGAACAAAACCATCAAACAGTACGTTTTATACTTACATGTAATTATGATAACAAAATTATTCCAGCACTTAAAAGTCGTTGTCAGGTATTTCAGATTCAGAAACAAGACGAGAGCGAGTTTTTTAATCGTATGGTAACCATACTAGATGCTGAAGGCGTAGAATATGATCCCTATTTGCTGGGCACATATGTTGTTGCTACACAACCAGACATGCGTAAAACTATCAACAATTTGCAATCCAATGTAATGAACGGTGTCTTAACGGCACCAGAGGAAGGTAGTGATGATAGTGCTTGGCTAATTAAAATGGTAGACTTATTTAAAAGTGGTAAAATACGTGAAGCTCGTAAACTTATTATTGCTAATGCACGTCCAGATGAATATGAAGGCATTTATAGAAAGATGTATGAGAATATAGACTGGTTTGGTGACACTCCAGAGCAACAAGATAATGCAGTTATTGCTATCCGTAATGGATTAGTTAAACATTTAAGTGTAGCTGATGTTGAAATTAATTTAAGTGCTACACTGATTGAGTTGCAAATGATATGAATCGTGTAATTTTTGTTGCATTAGCTGAAGAGTTTCCAAAAGAAATGACTCCAGATGGATATAATATTGTGTACACTGGTATAGGCAAGGTTAATGCAGCAATAACCGCTGCAAGGTATCTTACTGTCAATCCGCATGTAGAAGCAGTATATAATTATGGTACCGCAGGAGCAGGTGATGATAGTGTTGCTGGAGAATTATTAGGTGTTAGTAGTATAATAGAACGAGATATGGATATTACACCATTGGGAATACCTAAATTTGTAACTAGTCATACACAAGAAACACACCTTTATACTAGTAATATCAACACCAGTATAGTATGTGGTACTGGAGATAGTTTTGCTAGACCACAACTTCCATACCATATTGTTGATATGGAAGCATATGCTCTTGGCAGAGTATGTGAACAATTTAATGTACCATTATTTTACTGTTACAAATACATTAGTGACACTGACGCAGATTCTGACCCTGGAAAAGCCTGGAAAGAAAACGTGGCAAAAGGTGCAAAAAAATTTGCAGAAATCTTTAGATAAGGCTTGACAACCAAGACGTCTTACCGTATATTGGCAGTATATTTAACAAACCAACGAGGTAAAATATGTCTGTAATTAATCTTTTAGATGCAGTTAAAGAACAAGAAAAGCTACAAAAAGACAATTTAGCTTTTAAAATTAATCGAGGCAACCAACAAGCGGGCGACACTCTTGTCAAAATTGAGGATCTTGTTAAGCAAGCACTTGATAACGGCAACGAGATTGAAAACGGTGTCGAGAAGCTACAGGATCGTTTGGGAGGTATGAAATACAAGCCTGAACATTTCGGTTATGTTGCAATGATTAAACTAAGTGCAGTTTATAGTAACATTGATATTCAGCGTATTGTTGAACAGGGCTTTATTGGCAAGAACATTTTGCCGATTTTTGATCCACGCATTACACAGCCAATTAATGTTGTTCGCTATCCAGCCGGTGCACCACATCCTATCACAGGTAAAAAACTAACTGAAGAAATGTTTACCGCATGGGATGGTCAACAGACATCATCAACTATTGAAGCCTTGCTTATGTTTGGTTTGATTGAGTTGGATGGTGAGTTTTACATCAAAGCAAACGTTATTGATTATGACTTGGAAGTGCCAGGCAGCGATATTACTGGAGAAGCTGTCGCAAACTTTGGGTTCCGTACTATTAACGGAACAAAAGCCAAAAAGCCAGTTGATCCATATTATGTTATGCGAAGTGAAGCAAACGGCAAGCGGTTGTACGGCAGCACATTACAGGAAGATGTACATAGTGATGCTATGTGGAGTTGTATGGAAGCCAACAACATGCTACCAGCACCTACAACAGGCACAGAGAAAAAGTTGCCTGGACACGTTGCGCATGTTAGTGGCATGAAGTCAATGGCAAGTCACGACACTGAGAACTTTGACATGGCGACATTTGAGAAAACTATTAAGTTCTTGAGTGCATACTTTGACAAAGACAACGGCATCAACTCAAGTTTTTATATGGCAATTGCTGAACTGTTCCAGAACATGAAGGACCAAGACATCACTGTTGGATTCAATGATGCACAGTTTGCACAGTTTATTAAAGACAAGTATGCAAATGGTGACGGATTTAGTGCTTATGCAAAGCGCCGTTTATATCAACTACAAGACAAGTTGGGTGTTAAGCGCAGTTGGACAGATTCATGCAGTGTTCCGTATATGATTGCAGATTATATCCAGCACTGTGAAGAAAATAATCTGGAACAAGGCAAAGTTCCGATGCCTCCAAAAATGAGTCAGTATGTTAACCTTGTTGAAAAGGTATAATAATGAAAGAGAAGTACTTTTATATGTGGCGTCATCCCTACTCAGGGATGACTTGCTACGGCATTAGCAGTAACCCTGATGGCAGGATCCGCAAGTACGAAGGACACAACGGATTTAATGTAAAGTGGGATTACTTGATTAGCGGAAGTCAAGAACACATTGATGCACTTGAGAATGATCTAAAAGCGTTCGTTAAGAAGTTGGGTGTGGGCTTTGACGAATATGAATGGATTCAGAAAGACGTTGATTATGCTAGTATCGTAGACACAGTAGAGTACCTTTCACAAGGAAAAAGTTTTAAAAAAATTATAAGTGATTGATTTTAAAAGAAACCTTTATTCTGTTTTTAGTTGACACCAAGACGTATTGGTGCTATAAAGTAAGAGTAACAAAAAAGGAAATACGATGTTTGATCAAGCTGTAAAATTTGAAGATGTAGATGCTGATACACTATCAATAGAGTATTGGAGCGATATGCAAACTGAACTTGGTTATGAGACTGTATGGTCCATGTGGGAGTTCAGTGACATTGACCAAAACATTTTCAATGAAGGTGTTAAGCGTATTTGCTATCGTTTTTATGATCAAGAAGCAACTGTTGAAGAACTGCAAAACAACACTGCTAAAGAAATTGAAGTAAGTGCATTTGCCGCAAGTGGCAGTGTTCGTGATATATGGCGTGCCGCTGAAAGTTGTTACCAACAAGCAAAGCAACAAGGTGACTGGCATAAATTTATTGAAGATTGTGAAATTCGTGAAGATGGATCATATGAACTTTGGATGGGATCATGAAAATTCAAATCGCTGGATTAAACGACAAGCAAGTCCAAATGCTAGATAAACTTTGGACTTGTGATACCACTGATGAAGTTTTAGAGTGGTTAAACACGCTAAACAAAGAAGATTTTCAGATGGCTGTCACACTTCAGGAAATGATACTTGATGAAATGATGCAAATGCCTGCTGAAGAAGACGTTAGCGATGCTCGCAAAATGTTATCAGATATTGGGATAAAATGTACATAATTACTGGCTTCTTTCCTGATCGAATTGTACGCAGAGTGTTTACAGATTTATGTGACGCAATAGAGTTTCGTGATGATTTAGATGCACACTATGTAAGGGTGTTATGGGAAACATGTTAGACGATCAAGCCGCAGAAATATTTGCTGAAAATATAAACATGATGGTGCCGTGGTATTTGATGGCATCATACGCTTACTACAAAAACGATGAACCTATACTCAGTGATGCGTTTTTTGACTCAATGGGTAAAACTATGTTGGAGAGATGGGATGACATTGATCATTTTCACAAGCACCTTATTACTGTTGATGACTTACAAGCCGGAACCTATCTTGGCGACTATCCCAGTCGTGTTGAAGGCGGACTTGAGGACTTACTAAAACAGAAAAAAAGTGAAAAAAAGTGAAATTAGGTGTTGACACCAAGACGTATTGGTGCTATAGTCTAAGAGTAAGTTAAGCAAACATGGAGTGAGAAACATGCAAAACGAGATTCAAACATTGATCCAAGATATCAAAAATGACTTTATTAAGTTCGCTACTCGTAACGGAACAAAGCCACTGGAAGGTTACTTTGCTGGTGTTGTTGATAAGTTTGAAGAAGGTGTTGAGGTTCGTGAAGGCAGCAAGTACACTAAAATTATCCGTGATGGCGGTGTATGGGGTTTTATTGTCAACACTGACAAAGACAAAAAATTCAAGTATGGCGACATACTGATGGCAGCAGGCTACAATGCACCTGCTAGAAACAAAGCCCGAGGCAACATTTTTGAAAACTATAGTGTTGCTTGGACTGGTCCACATTATTTGAAATAAAAACGTTGACAGCATAGCATTTATTTGCTATGCTGTTCTTGTAAGCAAAAGGAGAAATAAATGACTGATGTAGTTTTTGATATTGAAACGTTACAAAATGTTCTTATCGCTTGGGAGGAAGGTGCATCAGACGAGAAACGAATGGCTCGTCAAGATCTTCGTAATATGCTTGCACGTAAGCAAGCAGAACTGGCCGAGTTTGAAAAACTAGCACCCGGCTATCAATTTGAAATGGAAATGTAAAGGATACTCCCATGTACAATATTAATTTTATTCGCAATCTATCAGATAAAACTCGCATTTATGTCTATGCCCTAGGGTATGTATTGGCATTCATGTTATGTATTGGTGGAATTACACTAGTCGTAGACTTAGTGAACACATATAGCTCACAACCTGAACTTGTCCTATTAGGCTTAGTTGTCATCTGGTTTGTTTGGCTTGGTATCAGTGTAGCAATTAGCACTGCAAAGCACCGTGTAGAAATGGAAAAGTTTCAGGAAGATCGTGTTGCCAGTAAACTATCAAACAGTATGACTGAATGATAAGAGACTGGGACGTAACAAGAATCAAGGCTCAGGTGGATAAAATCGCCTGGGCTGAATCAGACCCACGTATGGATGGTTATGTAACGTGGGGTTGTAAACGAGACTTATATGAACTAAGCTGGTATATAGAAGATAAACTAGAGCAGTGTAGTACATATAATGTGCCAGAGGAAGAACTTCTAGCATGGCGGCGAGAAGCCAAAATCATTAACAAACTTGAAAGCACTGGTAAATGAAAATTATCGAAATTGACGAACAAAATATTGCGGAAATTTTAAACAATTATAACCATCCACAATTTGAGATGGCTTTTCAAATGATTGAGGAAAAAAACTTTGAAACAGACGGAAACACCAATCAACAACCTACAACAACTCATGGCAATCACAGCGGAAGAATGCGGAGAGCTAACCCAAGTATGCATGAAATACTTAAGGCGCTATGAATCAGCCGATCAGATAGATGAAAAATATCGTCAAAAGCTACTGGAAGAAGTAGGTGATGTATACTGTATGATTGATTTGTTAATTGATCATGGTCTGGTTAATGAAGATGAAATCTACCAACGTAGTCAAGTTAAACGTGAAAAACTTAAAACATGGAGTACTTTAATCAATGAATGATGGTCGTATAAGTCTTAAAGAATTAATTGCGTTTATGGAAAGTTGTGCAATTAAGCTCAGAGATCAAAATGAAGATGATCCAGCATTTTACTTTGAACAAGTTGCTGATCATTTACGTAAAAATCCACACAAAGGGTTACAAGAAGACGTAGGTAGAGTTTTAGGACTTTAAAAAAATTACAACTTATTGAAAACAAAGAAAACTTTTTTGCCTTTTCTTATTGACACCAAGACGTATTGGTGCTATAAAGTAAGAGTAACGAAAAAGGAAACTAGCATGTATACTGGATATCAAGAAAAACTGTTTAGCAATGAATGGGGTATCAACAACGGGTTTACACACCTAGTTGACCAACTGAACGAATTGCTTCCGGCGCAAGGCAAGTGTGAAAAGCCTCGCACTGCCAATAAGAATCTTGAGAAGTTTCGCAGAGCGCAAAACGCTGTGTACGATTTGTTTAACAATGGACTAGGTAACAGACGTGGTTTGTTTGTAAACATTTTTGGTTGGGCTCCAACACAAAGAAGCACTTGGGATGCTTCACGTATGGTGTGGGCACATTGGGAAGATAGAGTAGAAGAAGATTTTACTCCGATCATTTTGGCAGCAGCAAAAGAACAAGGATTAGTATAAATGGCGAGAGGCCCAAGTCCACAAGATCTTTTCGAACAAGAGATCATTGATAATCCAGTAAAATACAACGTTGTATTATTTCAGCCCATGCGCAATAGTCGTGTGGGTATGAGTTTTGACAACTTGTCAATGGCAGTAGAGTATGGAAAGGTTGTACTAGACGAACCCAATCGTATTCGTGCTGCAATGATTTATGCTATTGATGAAAATGATCATCATGCATTGGTTGGTACAATTAACCGTTTTGACAAAACATTTAAAGAAGTGGAACAAAGAGTATGATTACAGCACCAACACTTGGACGTTATATGATGGATTTAACTTATCGTACTGATAACCTCGAGCTTGCTAATAAGTTAAGCTATCTTGGTGAGGAACTTACTGAGATGAATGTTCCTTTTGGTAAGCGTTGGAAAGATTATTCCAATTTTGAAAAACGTATTATCCTCCAGTGCAAAGAAAAACTTGAAAAGGAGGGCTGGAATGATTTGGGAAAAACTGATTGAGTGTAAAGATGAGATCATTAAAACATTTGATAGTAGAGCTCAAGAGTTTGAAGAGCCTGGATTGGCTCATTTTAACAGTGATAACGGCACTTGGATTAACCGGGTGTGGCGTAATGCTAGTGTTCGTAGAGCGCATATTGACGTTGTAGATGCCCGTGATACTAAAGGACTTTGGATGATGCATGTTTGTGTGTTTCCAGAGTTACACAACAATGCACCTATATATGGGTTTGATGTTATAGCTGGTAAAAATAAAATTACTGGTGCTTTTCACGATTTTTCACCAAGCACTGATCCTGAACATCCTATGATACAAGGATATTATGACAGTGTAGATCACTTTGTTCCTAAAAAGCAACGTGAATTACCTGAATGGGCTAAGAACATTTTTACAGGCAAGATGCTTGCCGCTGGCAATGTTACAGATGAAGCAGAATGTACAGAAATTATTCGTATTGCAACAGATAATTTACATGCATATTTTGATGAGGTTAGCGAGTTTAATAGTTCAGAAAAAGTAACCAAGGTTGCAGAAGCACATAACTATTACTGTGAAAATCAAAGGCAAAATCCACACACTGCAAACGTAATGAAGTCACTGGGATTGCCAGAAGCTGATGTAGATCTTTTTTGTAAAGAAATGTTATTTCCTAAATTACCAACAGAATAATGAATTACCAAATTCCAAAAAACCAGTTAGAAGATAATTTAAGCAAGTATTATGATTATATATCAGTTGATCATGATTTAATATTATTTAAAGATGTAACATATCCGTTAATCCAAAAGTATAGTCCTGAGTTGAAGGTGCATGCTTGGTTGTATATTTCTAACTTTTTGAAGACGGAATTACCACTTGAAACCCAAATACTGTGTTTAGACAGATTTATTGATCTCACTAAAAAAGGTAAAAGTATTTCGTATAACAAGAGTGATTTCGAACATAGTAGATGGTCTGAAGAACACCAATGGTTTTTTGGATTAGTTAAAAATGTAGTGTATAACCGGAACTTTTGTAAATCATTGAATATGAATTCAGATCATATCAAATACGATTTACCAATCGTCGCTACAACTAATGATTGGCACGTTCATCCTGGCACCAGTAGAACTAGATTTATGCATTGGGCGAAGCATGCTCGTCGTAAAATTGTGTATTCAGATTTGCTGATGGTCGCCCTCAGCCCTGTAGAATATAACCTTATAGCAAATGACTTTAAATCAAATTTTGATTGGAAACTAATATCAAAACAAGAATACGTACACATATATTCTAATGTACCACAACCTAATAAATTAGTGCACAATACCAACTTACTACATGTTGAAAAATTGTGGAACACTGCTAACTATGTTGATTTTCTAATAGATTTTAAAAATAAATTAAAAAATTACGATTATTCTGATTTTATTCAGAGTTAGGGCTTGACAACCAATACGTCTTACTGTATAGTATAAGAGTAAGTTAAGAAGAAATGAGGAAATATGAATAAGAAACTAATACTGACAGATATTGATGGTGTAATGCTTGATTGGGAAGGAGCCTTCCATGATTGGATGGAATCAAAAGGCTTTGAACGGAATGGTATTGCAACATACGATATGCATGTTGCTTATGGCCAAAAGAAAAGTCACGTTAAAGCATTGATTGCAGAGTTTAACAACAGTGCTTGGATGTGCTGTTTAAAACCTTTACGGGATGCAGTAGACGGTGTTCAGCGGATCGCTGATGCTGGATATCGGTTTGGTGCTATTACTAGCTTGAGCTTGGATCCTTATGCAGGAGAACTTCGGAAGCAAAACTTAAACAATTTGTTTGGTGATGTTTTTGATTTTGTAACATGCTTGGATACTGGAGCAGATAAAGATGAAGCACTGTTGCCCTGGAAAGATAGTGGATTGTACTGGATTGAAGACAAGCCTAGCAATGCCAAATTGGGTGCAGACTTTGGCTTAAAAAGTTTGCTTATACGGCATGAACATAATGCATATTTTGATTATGAAGGTGTTAAGAAAGTAGACACTTGGGCTCAGGTATTTAATACTATTGTTAATTCTTAATCACTCTCCATAGATGTTAAGTACATCTACTACAGCAGGATGTCTTTCGACATCTTGTTTTGTAAAATGTACACATCTAATAGTACTATGTTTGTCAGTTAATTTGGTTGTAAAGTCTTTTAAACCATTGTTATCATATCCTCTATCATGTTGTGCCAGGTCTCCTGTAACAACAATTTTGGAACCGGTACCAATACGTGTTAGTAACATTTTCATTTGTTCAGGTGTAGCGTTTTGCATTTCGTCTGCTACAATCCAACATTCTTTAAATGTTCTACCACGCATATAAGCAAGTGGGGCGATCTCGATCTCTTTATGTTCAATCATACGCTCTACTTGTTTTGGATCCCAATGTTCTTCTAGTACGTCGAATATTGGTCGTGTCCAGGGTGCCATCTTATCTTTAAGACTGCCGGGTAGGAACCCGTGTTGTTCGTCAACACTTACAGCAGGACGTGTGATTACTATTTTACTAATCTCGCCCGACTCAAACTTTTGGATGCCCATTTGGACAGCCAGCATAGTTTTACCTGTTCCAGCAGGACCAGTTGCAAATGCTATTGGTATTTGGGAGTCGTTTAGGATTGCAATGTAATCTTCCTGATGTACATTGCGGGGTAAAATAGTTATCTTCTTTTTTCGATACGTCTGTAGTTCAACTACCATATCGTTAAAACTTGTCTTGCTATTTTGTTTTCTCGCTCTTCTAGCCATGTAGTGCTCCATTGGTTAAGCTGAGCCCAATGTGTCTACAATGGTATTTATAAAAGGAGCATAAATAATAGTAACATGAGTACAGAGATTGAACAATTAAAAGATACTCTAGATAGTATCGTAGATTCATCTAACACATTAAATGTGTTGATTGAATTCGAAGAAGTTTTGGATAATTTACACATATACAGTTATAAAAACTGGGAATATGGTGAAGTAATTGCAGGACCAGACGTAAGCAGATATTGGATTACAGTAACACTAATGTATCCAGAAAAACTAATGCCTGATCCAGATGCTGCATTAAGATTAATCAAACACGGAGCAAAAGTTTATTACAAAAAGGATGAACTTGTTGAACCAGTTAAAATTACAAAGCCAGAAGATTTAGGAGAAGAAGATCCTAAAACAGGCAAACGTAAGCCCAAGAAAAAGAAAACACCAGTATGGCTAGTAACAATTGAAATGCCACGTGACTTTGTAACTGAATTTGAAAGCAGTAAAATTACCATTAATGGTGTTGACATTGACATGAGTGAAGTTGACAGTGCGTATGATAGTGATTATGATAATGATATTTCACCTGACAAGGATGAATTAGTAGGCGATAACACATGACAGATAACACAGAATTAAATAGGTTAACACAGTTAGCTGGATTAACAGAAGCAGGTGGATATTATACACAGCCAGTATATGATATGATTGAAAAGTATGGATATGAAAGAGTAATGCATGAACTATTAACAAGTTTACATGCTGATGTAATTCAGGACTTTTTAAACCGTGCAGAGTTTGAGGACTAAGTTATGACAGTAAAATATGGCGAAATGGAGAACTTAGTAACTCCAACTATTAGTATTGACCAATATAAACCTAAAATTGGTGAAGCAAACGAGACAGTTGTTGTTGCATTTGAAGTTGCATTTGAACAACCAGCTAAAGATTTAAGTAACCTTATTGAAACTGATATTACTGAACACTTAGATGTAGATATTAGTGAAGGTCCAAATGCTGATGGCAAATACATGGTGTTTGTTGAGTTTACTCGTAACCCACAATTATTTGAAAAAATCATGAGCATTGTTAAAGTTGCTAGTCAAGTAACTGGTGTCACTGAATGGAACTATCAGTATTATAAAGGTGACAATTCGACAGAATTAACAATGGAAAATTTACAGAGTACAGTGCTAACTGATCCAACACAGTATGTAATACAACATTCACCTGATTCTACAGTTAGCGAATCAAACGAAGAAGTTGAAAGAATTAAACATTTAGCTGGATTATGAGTAAAGAAGACATTATTAAGTTTCAGGGCACTATAATTGACTGTCTCCCCAATGCAATGTTTAAAGTACAGTTGGAAAATGGTCATAAATTAACGGCTACAATAAGTGGGAAAATAAGACGTTTTAATATTAACATACTACAGGATGACAAAGTAGATGTTGAAGTTACTCCATATGATTTAAATCGTGGACGTATTGTTTATAGGTATAAGTAATGAGACTAGCAGGATTATTATTAATTGTTATTATCGTCATGGGCGGTATAGGATATTGGTATTATACTGATACACAAGCTCGTATGGCAGTACTACAAGAGAACAATGCTAAACTAGAAATTGCAGTGCAAACCAATGAACAAGCCTTGGAAAGTTTGCAAGCAGATTATGCCAAAGTTAACTCAGAGTTGGCTAATATAAACGAAGCATACACACAAATACGTAGACAGAATCAACAACTTGCAGACAAACTACAGCAAATTGATTTAACAGCGGCAGCACTTGCCAATCCCGATGGTATAGAACGTGCCGTTAATAGAGGGACAGAAAACGCAGGAAGATGTTTTGAAATCCTGAGTGGAAGTCCATTAACAGAAAAAGAGAAAAATGCAGAAAATGAAATCGCTTTTAACAAAGAGTGCCCTTGGCTTTGGCCTGGTCATACTCCTAACAGCGTGTTCTCAGACCCCACAAACAATTGAGATAAGCGCAAAACCTATCCAAAAACCTGAGTTAACATTACCCGCAGTTGACGAACTTAATTTGAAAGAAGTTAACTGGATTGTAATCAATGAAGATAATCTTGACTCTGTCATATCTACACTAGCACAAAGCGGTAAGCCATTTGCTATCTACGGTCTTACTGGTGATGGATATGCAAACCTTGGATTAAACTTTAGTGACATTCGTGCACTAGTTCAACAACAGCAAGCAATTATTGCAGCATATGAAGGCTATTACAAAGAATCAAATGCAGCAATTGACAAGCATAATTCAATAGTCGATGACTGACCCATATCGTGTCTTGGGTGTTAGTCAAACTGCATCCGATGATGAAATCAAACAAGCATATCGTAAATTAGCCAAACAACATCACCCTGATCGTGGGGGTGATGAAGAAAAGTTTAAGGCTGTTAACGAAGCATATGATAATATAAAAAATCCACAACCTAACCAACCAGAGTACCCACAGGGATTTGGTGCTAATGGCTTCCAAGGCATGGGGGGATTTCAAGATATATTTAACGATATGTTTGGAGCACAATTTAGAACACCACGTAATCAAGATATATCGATTGTATATCATATAACACTTGAAGAGTTATTGTCAAATGACACAAAAGATATTGAAATAAAACATCAACACGGCAGTCGTAAAGTTAGTATACAAATTCCACGTGGTGTTAGTGACGGTGTTGAAGTAAAATACACTGGATATGGTAGTAATCACTTTCCTGGACCTCCGGGAAATTTAATTGTACAGTATAAAATTAAACGGCATGCAGACTTTATAGTAGAGGATTTTAACTTAATAAAGCGGTTAAATATTACTGTAGGAGAAGCAATGCTAGGAACAGAGAGAATCATTAATACTATAGATGGAAGAAATATTAAGTTAAGTATCAAACCAGGCACACAAAGTAAATCACGACTGCGTATTCCTGAGGGTGGGTTACCACAACGTAACAAACCAAACGGAAATCTATATGTTGAACTTATAGTAGATATACCTGCCCTAAAGCCTTCAGACGTAAACAAGCAATTAAAAGACATACTTTAATTGGTTGACAACAAACTACATTTCAAGTATAGTATAAAAAATAAGAGGAAAATGCTAAAATGGCACAAAATGATCCAAGAATTGAAGCACTTGTAGAAAGATTATTTGCACTAACAAAAGGTTATAACCATGAATATGTAACATTAGAACATTTATTGGCAGTGCTTTTGGAACAAGAAGAAGTACAAGATATTTTCTATGATATTGATAAAGACCCTAATGAGCTTAAAGAAGCCATCATTAAATATTTAGAAGATGTTGAAAGTGTGGAAATAGAAGAAGACGCTACACCACAAAAAACAGTAATGCTTGAGCGTGTGTTTAATCGTGCATTTACACAGGCACTATTCAATGGCAGACAAAAGTTGGATCCACGTGACCTATTAATTAGTATCTTAACTGAAGAGCAATCTCCAGCAGTTTACTTACTACAACAAAATGACATTACAAGAGACAGTTTAGTAAATTACTTGAGTAATAATGCAACAGATGAAGCAGAAGTTAATACCCGTAATAAGCCATTAAAGCAAGAGCGTATATTAGAAAAGTTTTGTGACAATTTAAATTTACAAGCTAGTAATAATGAAATTGATCCTATGATTGGGCGTGAACCGGAACTTGAAAAACTTGTACAAACAATTGCTCGCCGTAAAAAGAATAACGTCATTTTAGTAGGTGAAAGTGGTGTTGGTAAAACTGCTATTGCTGAAGGACTAGCGCATCTAATTAATGAAGACCGTGTTCCAGATGTTATCAAAGACAATACCATCTATAGTTTAGACATTGGTGCATTACTTGCAGGTACAAAGTTTAGAGGTGACTTTGAGGAACGTCTTAAAGAAGTATTAGATGTACTAGAGCGCCGTGATGATGCAATATTGTTTATTGATGAAATTCATATGATTATGGGAGCAGGCAGTGCCGGTCAAGGTGCAATGGATGTTGCTAACTTATTAAAACCAGCACTACAAAAAGGAAAGTTGCGGTGTATTGGTAGTACAACATACGACGAGTATCGTGAAAACTTTGAAAAGGACAAAGCTCTTAACCGCCGTTTTTATAAAGTAGATGTACCAGAACCAAGTGTTGCTGATGCAAAACGTATTATAAAAGCCTCTATACCAGCATACGAATTGTATCATGAAATTGCATACGACAAACAAGCACTTGAGGGTGCAGTTGATCTAACACATCAATATTGGCATAACAAGTTTTTACCTGACAAAGCATTTGATGTTTTGGATGCAGCCGCAGCACGCCAAGCATTATTGCCAGCAGATCAAAGAAAGAATGTACTTGAACTTGATGATATTCGTTTTGAAGTTGCCAAACTTACACGTATTCCAGTAGACCAGTTAGTGCTTACAAAAGATAGCGAATATAAAAAAGAAAAACCAGTAGATATTGAAAGTGTCGTTAAGAAAAAAGTGTTTGGACAGGATGAAGCAATTGAGCGGTTGGCAGACAGTATCTATATTGCCAAAGCAGGTCTTAAAGATCCAAACAAACCAGTTGGCAGTTACTTGTTTACAGGACCAACTGGTGTTGGTAAAACAGAAACAGCAAAGCAACTTAGTGAAGCAATGAGTATGACACTTGTACGTTTTGATATGAGTGAATATCAAGAACGGCACACAGTTGCAAAACTGATTGGTGCACCTCCGGGCTATGTAGGATATGGAGAAGGTGGACAAGGTTCAGGATTGTTAGTTAACAAACTGGAAGAAAACCCAAATTGTATCCTATTACTAGACGAGATTGAAAAGGCACACCCTGACGTAAGTAATGTATTGCTACAGCTTATGGATAACGGCATGATTACCAACAGTGAAGGCAAAAGTGTAAGTGCTCGTAATGCTATTGTTATCTTAACTAGTAACTTAGGCGCAAGGGATGCAGAGCGCAATACAATTGGATTTGGCGATAACGACAACACAACAGCAAGTACTGAAGCAGTTAAAAGATTCTTTAGTCCAGAATTCCGTAACCGTTTGGATGCAGTTGTACAGTTTAACAAACTAGATAAAAAGCTAATGAAAAAAGTTACCAAGAAGTTTATTAATGATTTACGAGAGATGCTAACACCACGTGGTGTACAAATGTCGTACAGCATTCAGGTTATTGATTGGTTAACAGAACGTGGGTTTACGTCAAGTATGGGTGCTCGTCCAATGGCACGTTTAATTAATGAGCAAGTTAAAAAGCCACTGGCTAAAGAGTTACTGTTTGGATCAGAAATTACTAACGTACATCTTGAGATTGTGGACGATGACATTAACATACGAACAACTTAAAAACACATCACAGTATCGTACATCAAACAAATTGTATTTTAACAAGTACCCGTTTGTTGTACGATTCTTCCGTGCCGAGGACTGGAACGAAAGATACCAAAACTACTATCGGATAGCCAGTGTTAAGCGTTGGCTTAAAAAGAATAACAACTTTGATTATCGCACAAGAGTAGACTATGGATTAAGTGTATACTTGTCTGATCTAGAAAGTGTAACTTGTATATTCAACAAGTACTATAACGAAATTGAGTATGTTGATGGACCATTAAATGAAACGCATCAATCTACATTGGAAACTGAACCAACAGTTAGTGTACGTAAGCGGTTGTTTTACGATAAGTATCGCTACAAAATAAGTTCATATCTACTACGTAGTGACATGGATCAATGGATTGGTATGATTGAGTTATGTCAGGATAGTTTTGAGGACGACAGCTACAAACTGAATAATATGTTACAGTTTTATAAAATGCAAGGCAGAAAAGATCAATCGCATTTCAGAATGCCCTGGAGTGGAACTGGTACTATCTATCTCAAAAACTATGACGACCTTTGTACACTACATCTAATGTACAAGAATATAATTTCAAATACAACAAAAGTAATGCTAGAACACGAATTAGAATAAATACTACTATAACAGGAGTATTGATATGGCACACTTAAATGAAACACACTTTGTTGTCAAAGTAAGTGAACTACTACGTGATAATCAACCTGCTCAACCAATTTTTGATGAAGAAACAATAAATAGTATTGAGCAAGTCATCCAGGAATTAGCGGGTGCAGGTAAAGTAGTAGAAATTATAAAAGAATGAGCGCAACTAGCATTAATATATTACCAAGCCAGGCAGTTTTAAGCTATACTGGTGATAAAGTAAAAGCAGACGGTTATTATGGGCAAACTGATGGTCTTCATACCGTTAGTGCAACTATAACTAACTTTCAAGGACGTATACATTTAGAAGGAAGTCTGGCAACAGAGCCAAGTGAAAGTGATTGGTTTCCAATTTACTTGACAAGTGGTCAAAGTTACAGACAATATCCAGTTACTAGTGTACCGAGTGGATCAAATAACCTTGGAGACACTACAACAGAAGCATGGACATTCCGTGCTAACTTACTTTGGATAAGAGCTAGAGTAGACCGCAGTGCTTTATCACCAACACCGGCAAATTATGACATTGCATTGCATGGTACTGTAGACAAGATACTCCTAAACCTATAAATAGTATATAATAACATTTAACAGTTTAGGAATAATCAATGCCAGTATATGCACAGAGCTCAACATTACGATCATTATTGATTCCTCTAGTAGATATAGACCAAACAACTGTGGCAAACGAAGATGTGCTACAATACAATTCTACTACAGGGAAGTTTGAAAATCAAAGCCTTACAAGTCTTGGGTTAACACTTATAACTGGTGCTGCAAACGTTGGCACTGGAGAAGGTATATTTGATGACTTAACGGGCGGCACATTAAATTTTAAATCTATAATTGCAGGAGCAGGTATTACTGTTACTGATAATGGAAATGATTTAACATTAGACGTAGCGGCGGCCGCTGCAACCGGCGCCAATATAGGAACAGGAACAGGTATATTTTCCGCTAAAGTAGGAAACGATATACAGCTTCGGTCACTTAAAGCACATGATGATAGCATAAACTTAGTAGTATCACTTAGTACAGATACTAATGAAATAGAATTTAAAAACACAGCCGAAATTAATACAGCCAGTAACTTGGGTTCTGGTAATGGTGTCTTTGCAAGCAAAGCGGGTGCAGACTTACAATTTAAAAGTATAGTAGCAGGAACTAATGTTTCAATAACAAGTGATGCAAATGAAATTACAATTGCCGCAGGTACTACTGCTGAAACTGCTTCAAGTTTTCAATTTACAGTAGCATTTGATGGTAACGGTAACTTACAATCAGCTAGTGATTTACCATCTGGTTGGACAAGTACTATTGTTGGTAACAAAGTAACAATTGTACACAATGTATCCAAAATGGTTAAAAACGTCAGCTATTGGGGTAAAGATGCATCACTAGGATGGCAACTACGTTTTCCAAACGCTGGTTTCCAAGCTACTATACCAGTTGGTAGTGAAACAGAAACGTTTACACTAGATATTAACGCTAGTGTGGCAGGAGCCGACGCAAGTAGTACAGCAAAAGTAAATGTGATATTTTAAAATGAGCTTAATAAGACCAGCCAAGTTATTACCGATACGTTTTAATTTAAGTAGCATCTTAGCTGCCGATGTTAATGGGCGTAACTATCGTTATAATGCATCACTTTCATTAATTAATCCACAAATACACAGTGATGCTACTGAAGGTAATTTTTATAACTTAACTGATCTTAATGTAGGCGACTACGTAAGTACAAACGGTAGCGGTAAGATACTTAAAATTGTTAGTATCAGTGCGCAATCTTCAGAAGCAGCTACTATTGTTGTAGAGGACGAACTAAGAACAAACCAACAACAAGACCCAAGTGGTAACAGTCAAGGCTACATCCCAAGTAGTGAGGGAATTGTATTTGAAGTTAAAGAAGGACGTCCAATACTATTTCCTTACTCACAATATAGTGAGAGTGTAGTTGGATTTATTAAAACAACTGCAACAGAAATTATCAGTAAGTTTGCTTATTTACGTCAAGACAAACTATTAGCTATTGAACAAGCAGGTAGTAGTGCACTTGGATTGGCAGTTGGTGATATTGTTACATATGACGATACAACCAATTCATGGAAACTAATGACAGCAACAGATGTTGCTTGTGGTATTGTTGTGGAGCCCAACAATCCAGTACCAGATGCATTTAGAATTAATCCAGCTGGTGACGTTATTGAGATTACACTGCCAGATGATGGTAGTGGAAACTTATACTATTACTGGGATGCAGCCAATCATGGAAAACTAACACAAACTCCACCAACTGGCGGTGTTACAAGAGCATTACCAATGTTCTTGAAGTTATCTACCAATCGTGCAATACACTTTGATGGTGCTAATGTTAATGACCAAACAGACCAGTTTGTTACACTGGGCACAGAGCAAACTATTACAGCAATAAAGACATTTGATGCCAATCAAACGTTTGCACAAGACATTACAGTACAAGGCAGTGCACAAATTGATACAAATTTAACTGTTACTGGCGATTTTACTGTAAATGGTACAACCACAACTGTTAACACAACTAATACTACTATTACTGACCAGTTAATTGAGCTAAACCACGGCTATACTGGTCCGCCAATGAGTAATGATAGTGGTATTGTTATTAACCGTGGCCCAGAAGACAACTTGTTTATTGGTTGGGATGAAGATCAAAACGAATTTACAGTAGGTACAGGCACATTTGACGGTACTACAACTGGTGCTATAACAACTAGTGATGCTAATGTACGTTTTGCTAATATCAAGAGCAGTGCATTAACTGATGGAAAAATATTAATAAGTGATGGTTATGGTGACATTGCTGAAGACACCAATCTAACTTGGGATGGCAATCAATTAGGTGTTACTGGTACTGGTGCTATATTTACAACTGGTAAAGTGTCAGTTGGAAACAACAACAGTGCTAATGTAGACCATACGATGTTTGTATTATATACACAAACTTCTGATACAACACCAACTCAACTAGAAACAAGTCCTGGCGTAAACGGTATATTAATTGACGACAATACTACAATGCAATTTGAAGCAACAATTGTTGGTAGAGATAGTATAGGATCAAAGCATTGTAGTTATAAGATAACAGGTGTTATTGATAAAACTGGCGGTGTTTCTAGTCTAGTCAATACTGTCACAGAAACAATCATAGCAGAGAGCGAAGAAACTTGGATTGCTAATATAATCGCAACTGGTGGTTCGTTAGCAATATCAGTTACTGGAGAGGCGGCAACGAATATTCGTTGGGTGGCCTTTGTGAAAACCACTAGTATTTCGTTCTAATCAGATAAATAAATGTAGGCGGGTAGTATCCGCAGCTTAATATAGGAGAAAAAGCAATGGCTTTAACAACAACAGCAACAACCAAAGCAGGTAACGGCTTAGGTTCAAGAACAGTAGTACTAGTAACAGACGCAGCAGTAGCAAACCCAGCAGCGGCAGCAGCAATTCGTTTGGCTCTAGAAACAGACGGACACACAATCGCAGGCGTATCAGGAACAGCTGACAACGCAGGTGTTATGCACTGGGCAGTACAAGGTGGACCAGACGCATCAGCATACGCAGCTACAGTAAAAGGTCAAGCACTAAGTGCAGTAGTTACTTTTGAAGACTAAATTTTGTAAAACAGACGCAGAATAAAAGGAGCCTCGCTATCATGTAGCGGGGCTTTTTTTGTATAAATACGTATATACAAAGAGGAGTTATTAATATGGTAACTAGAAATTCAACAAACACAATCGAATTTAATACACAAGAATGGGGTGCTCCAGTATCATACTTTACTATCGATACAGGTGCGTCATTGGCGACAGAAACTAATCCAGGCGAAGCAGTAGAAGCTATTGTAGAACTTATTGCTCGTAAAGGTACAATTTTAGCCATGGGCACAGAGTTAGATGGTGAGTTTCGTGTAGCAATTGAAAACAATGCTTGGACACAAGCAACACTTGAAGCAGAACTACAAGCACTAGGTGCAACAGTTGGCACAAACAACTATAACTGTACAGGTGCAACCGTAGCAGACTTTACACTTTAAGATAATGAGAGAGACAGAGGAAATTTAAATGCCAAGAAAAAAACCTGAACAACTCAAATCGGCAGCACCAGCAGCGGCGCCAACCCCGGCACCAGCAGCAACACCAGCAGTAGCAACTGCACCAGTAATACCTGCGGCAGCACCTGCTCCAGTATCAACTGGTGTATATCATCCAGCAGACACAAATGGTGACGGTCAAGTGAGTAAAGAAGAACACGATATGTATATCGAGTTCAAGCGTAAAGAATTTGAAGATGCAGATGCAATGCGTGATGCACAGCGTAAAATGGCTTGGTTTGCCTTGATGGGCATGCTATTATATCCATTTGCTGTTGTATTAGCAGTACTAATGAACTTAGAAAGTGCAGGAACCATACTAGGTAATATGGCTGCAACATACTTTGTTTCAGTAGCAGCTATTGTCGCCGCATTCTTTGGTGGACAAGCATATGCAGGTAAACCGAAAGCAGGTAAGAGTAGATAAACATGCAAGACTTTTATATCCTTCAACGAACAAATCAACCGTTAACTAGCGAACAAGCGAAAAAATGGTATTATACTATAGAAATGTTGGGACCAGATAATATAATTATGGGTGACGACGATACCAATACCTTAATGCTTGGTCTACAAGGTACTGAATATGTATACATATTACCACTAGTTAGACACTTGACTGAAGATGAAGCAGAGCGCATCGTTGAAGGATATATGAGAGTTACCGAACACGATTTTGAAATAGAAACTAGTAATGTATATCGTGCTAATGCAGATTTTAGTCATCCATTTGAATATGATATTCAAATTGAAGAAGATGCTAGACAAACACTTTACGATGCAATGTCTAGACAACACCATAATCGTTGGATACAAGAAATGATGGAAAAGGGATATCGCTTTGGTCTAAATTTAGATGCTCTAAACAAAACTCATCCAGCAATGCGACCATGGGACGATTTACCTGAATCATATCGTGGTAGAGTAGCAGCAAATGACCAAGCTCTACTTGATTATTATGCAAAAAACAAATCAAACTTTATGTAGTAAAGCGTGGACTGATGTTAATATAGCATTTGGAACAAAAAAATTACGCCATTGTTGCAAATCTACTTATGAATTATTTCCAGATAAACTTACTTCAGATTTCTTTAACAATAGTATAGCAATACAGCAAAGACGTAATGACTTATTAAATGGTATAGAAAATAGTCAATGCGAATATTGTTGGGACAGTCGTGAAAAAACTGGTACAAGTTATCGTGATCATCGTAATACTTGGCGCAGCCCGTCAGATGTATCAGAGAATATAGAAGTTATTGAGATAATGCTAGACAACTTATGTGATATGAGTTGTATATACTGTGATGAAGGCAGTAGTCACAAAATAGCACAGGAAAAAAATCTAGAACATCATGTACAACGACCCAGTGAAGAAAATTATGCAGCATTCTTAGACTGGCTATCTACATTAGATTATGAATATACATTGAGCTTTCTGGGCGGTGAACTAACATATAGCAAAAACTTTTATTATTTTTTAAGTTTATTAGCTAGTGATCAGCGGTTTAACCAACGCAAAATATATCTAGCACTGATGACCAACGGTAATACAACCAATTCGCAACTAGATAAGTTTATAGAACTATATGACAGATTACCAGATAAATGGGAATTGTACATAGTTTTTAGCAACGAGGCGATTGAAACTCAAAGCGAACTTGTTCGGTGGGGGTTAGACTGGGACAGATATCAAACAAATATGGAACGATATCTATCGTATAATCGTGTTAGCACTATTGGATTATGTCCAACTGTCAGTTTGTTTACTATGACAGGAATAGTAGATTATTTGCATTGGTCGTTTGAGATTATTAGAAAGCATAACAAAAAAGTGTGTATAACTGGTAACTGGGTAAATGATGGTATACTACACCCAGGGCATAGTAAACGTATTGAAGTTATACCAATATTAAGAGAGCTAGTTTATTTAAATCAAGATCTTTTCTATTCAGATAAGTGGTATACTGAATGTCAAACTTGGATTAATCAGTTAGAAATTGTATTAGGTACCAAAACATATACTGATCGGGAACTTAATGACTTTTTACAGACTATGGCAAAACAAAAACAATCAGATAAAATTTTTAACTTGACAAAGTATCTTTAAACATCTATACTGATAGTGTAATCATTTAGGAGAGCGTATGTTTAATCAAAACTTAAAGCGTATCGGGTTTGCGTGTAAATACATGCATCCGGACCAAACGCAAAAGCCTAAAATACTTAAAGAGATTCAGTCGCAGTATACTGAAAGATCCACAACTATTACATGGCTTAACAGACAAACTCGTGATATAGCAGAGCAACGCTTGTATGAGATTGCGTTTGATAATGTTGCTAACTTGGAAAGGTTGATTAGATATGTGGGAGGCTTACCACAACAACTACGTATGGTACGTATCGGCAGTAATTTGTTACCTGCTTATACTCATGGTGACTGGGCTTATTTCTATCGGGATAGAGATCTCCAAGAACGGCTCGAGCGAGCGTACTCAGGTGTTGGCGAAATTGCACGTGAGCTTGATGTTCGCTTGTCTATGCACCCTGGTCAGTTTACCGTTCTTGCTTCCGATAATCCAGATGTTGTTGAACGGTCTATAGAGGAGTTTGAATACCATGCGGATATCATCAGGTGGATGGGTTACGGTCAAAAGTGGCAAGACTTCAAATGTAACGTCCACATCTCAGGCAGACAAGGTCCAGCCGGTATCAAAGCCGTCCTTCCAAGACTGTCTACAGAAGCACGAAACTGTATTACTATCGAAAACGAAGAAAACGCCTGGGGGCTCGATGCAACGCTAGAGTTAGAAAAAGATGTTGCTCTTGTATTGGACATACACCACCATTGGATTAAAACAGGAGAATATATAGAAGCGGATGACGATCGCATTAAACGTATTATTAATAGTTGGCGTGGTGTTCGTCCTGCGATGCATTACAGTGTGTCACGTGAAGATCTACTACAAGACTTTGATCATACTACCCGACCTGACATGGACTCACTACTTGAATCCGGATATAAAAAACAAAAACTAAGAGCACACAGTGATTACATGTGGAATGATGCTTGTAACGACTGGGCATTGTCTCACTACAAATGGGCTGATATTATGGTAGAAGCAAAGATGAAGAATCTTGCTAGTGCACCGCTACTACAACGACACTTTTTAAATAAAGATCCGTTTACTGGATTTGAAAGGAAAGCCGCTTGAGAGATCATGCAGAAAAATTAGATGATACTGTACAAACTTTTAAATCATATGCAGGAAAGTTTACGTGTATACCTAACCAAACAAGCAACTATGATGTTTTTAGATTAACTAACCATGAACTTTCGGATCACAGAGCTGAAACAATATGGCAATACTATCGTGAACTATTTATAAATGCCAAACTAGCTGGAGAAGGTTTGTCTAGTTTCCGCAAAACACTACAAAGGTTTATTGAGAACAAGTCCGTAGAAGAAGACGTTACCAATTCTGATTGTCCAAGATCAAATGATATCAATCGTTATATTGGATTAGCACGTTGGCTTGAGCTACAGTATAATGTAGATACTACTATTGATCAACTTAGTGAAGGTTGGACTCAAGAAAGTTTAGAAAAAGCAGCAAGCCGTATACTTGGCACTGTGCCTTTTGACAACTATGTAAGTTATTTTTCAAACGACATACATACCAAACTTAAAGATCCAACAAATTACGATACTCGTAAACTACTTTTAAAAAATATATATAACTATACACACAAACAGATACGTTGGTATATTTGTGCTAGCGAATATGGTGCAGTTAAAATTTGGGTACACACAAGGCATAATCCTTTCTTACAACAGTTTGAAAAACAAATACAGAATGGTATTTCAGTTAATGTTGTTACAAGTAAGATACTATGTAACATTGATGAATCAACACCTTATATTAAAATAGAAAACTTCTTTATTGACAACTAAATATACTCATGAGAGTGATTGTTATTTTAATGGCTGGATGGTTATCCAGTGGGTGCACGGTTCGTGATTTAGATCCAACAGCATCAGCACAGACATTTATAGGACTTCAAGAACGACAGGACCGTCAAGAGCTACGAGATCTTATAGGTGTGGATCCTGTGCGTACAGAATGGTGTGCAGCCTTTGTCAATGCTATATTAGAAATAGATGGTATACCAGGTAGTGAAAGTGTAAGCGATGTTCCACTTATGGCACGTAGTTTTCTCAATTGGGGAGAGCCAGTTAACCCTGAAGATATTCAACGTGGAGATGTTGTAATCTTTCCAAGAGGCAATGAAGGATGGAAAGGGCATGTTGGATTTTTTATAGCAGAAGAAAAAGGACATTGGATAATACTAGGAGGTAATCAACGCAACGAAGTAAGATATGATTACTTTAAACCAAGTCGTGCCTTAGGTATACGAAGATATCCAACACAAGACGAACCAACAGGAAGTTTACCCCAATGGACGATGTAACGATAAATACTACTGCTCAATAGAGCTTATGGGGCTCCAACCTCGTAGACCTAGAACGTCAAGGAGAAAACAAATGGGAAGACCACTAAACAAGCGTTATTTTGCTGATGCTGTCACAGGACCAACAGCAGCAGGTAGCGAAATCAAAGTAAACTTTAATTCAGGCGGCGGCGTGAAAGAAGGTTTTATTGTAAAACAAAAAGCTTCAAAGAAGTTTGTAGTATCAGAAATCGGTGCAGCCGATACAACTCACATCTGTAAACTAGCATGGGGCAAATTGCCAACAGCACTAACATCAGGTGAAATGGCTATTTCATTCAAAATGGATGATGGCGAAACATACGGCGTAAGTAAAATTGCTGGACGTAAAGCTACACTAGCAGCACCTAGCGGAACAGGCGCCAACGCATATGACGGTAAGTCAGTGCCATGGAACTTTACAGCATCACTTGCTGATGGTGCGGCACAAGTTGAAGAAGCTGGTGACGACGATACAGCAGGCGTGGATGACGACGACTTCACAGAAGACGCATAAATTTAAAGTTTAATTACAAACTTGCACCCTTGGATAAATACTTTATATTAAAGTTATACCAAGGGTGTTTTTATGAAAATAAATGAAGTTACACAAATAGTCGAGCAGACTGAAATTACTCTAGAAGATACACAAGACTTTCATGAAGAGTTTGGATATCTAGCATACAGTATAGACGAAAGCGATCTATTTGAAGCGGAATATCAAGGACGTAAAGTTAAATTAAACAAGCCGATGCGTGGCGATGTTAAAAAGTTTAAAGTATATGTTAAAGATCCTAAAACAGGCAATGTGAAAAAAGTTAACTTTGGACACGGCGGCACTAGTGCTAAACGCCCTACTATGCGTATCCGCAAAAACAATCCCAAAGCACGTAAGAGCTTTAGAGCTAGACACAATTGCGATAACCCAGGGCCAAAGACTAAGGCACGTTACTGGTCATGTAGGGCTTGGTGATATGAAATTTAATCAGATAAACGAAGATATGCCACCATTAGCTGATGTTGCGGCAATGGCGGCAGTTGCAGGACTAGCGGCGCCAGTAATGATGGCTATGCTTAAAGCGGCATACAAGACTGGTAAAGGCATTAACGCTATTAGAAAAATTGCAAAACGTGCAGGTGTTAAACTTGCTGATCGTGTAATGGGCGAAGATGCTCAGAAAATGTCCCGTTATAATCCAGATAGCAAAACATATCGTTATACTACTGGCGGCAGTCGTATTCCAAACAGTGATACAGTTAGTAAAAAAGACATCACAGCAAAAGGACAACGTTCAGAGTTTCCTGATGATTCTTATGATCCAGATATGTTAGCAGGCGTAAACAAAGAACAATTAGAAAAAGCAGTTGCAGATTCACTTGGTGCACTTAAAAAACGTGAAGAAATGGTAATAAGAGCCCGTTTTGGACTTAAACCATTTACACAAGATCATACATTAAAACAAGTTGGCGATGCAATGGGTGTTGGTTCAGAGAGAGTACGACAAATCGAAGCTAAGGCACTGCGTAAACTAAAACATCCTAAACGAAGTAGGAAGCTCAGAGGGTTTGTGGATGAAGAACTTACTGACTTCAACAAAGACGAACCAAACAAAAGTACAGTAGCAGTGCCAGGTTACGGCACTATGAATATTGATAGTTTGATGAAAAACATCATTGACCAAACAACGCAAATGGTAAAGCAAATGCAAAGCGGCGCACAAGGCTTCCGTAATGCTGATTATGCACTCAACAGTAACAAAGTATTGCCTACCAAAGTGGCGGCGCTAGTAAAGGCACTAGATGACTTACAAGCAATCCGTAGTAAAGGCGGTGCTAATAGTAGAAACATTCAACAAGAAGCAGAAGAGCAACAAGAGCTTCCAATTGATATAGATAAAATTATGGGTAACATACAAGAGTTTGAAAGCAAACAATATATGACACCTGAAGATGCAGATTTTATGCGAAGAGGTGTAGAGTCACTAAACAGTGCTAGACAAAGTACTGGGGCGGAACAAATGGCAGTATTAAGATTATTAACAATGGTGACAAGATGAAGATCAGTCAAATTATATCAGAAGCAGGTGTGGGTAAAATTACTGCATATAACACAACTGTTGATGTAAAGCCTGGCGAAACAGAACGTCAATCTAAAAAGTTTTTTCCAATGAACAAAGATGGCAAACCAAAGCCTCTTGGTGTTCCTGGTGCTACTCCTAATCAAGCATTTAATTTGGGATTAACTAAATGAAGATCGACCAACTTACAGAAAACATGAGTTATACTGCAAAGCGTATACATGACATTGAAAAGGAAAAAGGCGTAACGCCTGGTACTCCTGAATGGTTTGAACTGTGGTTTAGTTTACCTTATCTTAAAGAGTCAATAGACGAGCGTGAGCTTACAAAAGCAGAAATTAAAAAACGTGACGACTATGCAGACGATCTTCCAGATGCAGAGTTTAAAAAACGCTATGGAAAAGATTGGGAAGCCGTCAAGTACGGAACTGCAACCAACATGGCTAAAGGCGAAAGTATCCAAGAAGGCTACAAACTACAACTAGAACGTGATGCTGATATGTATGTACTACACATTACAGATACAGAAACAGGCAAGCGTACAGAAGTAAGAGGCAAAGGCGGATACGAAAGTGGTAACTATGATGCCGATGATAAACTGCATCAATTGCTTGACCGTATTGGCAAAGCCAGTAACATCAGTGATTTAATCAATGGTGAAATTGTTGGTATTAATCCAAAACATCCTGACGGCAAGAGTGCTAAGAAACATGCTGATGTAGCATTCAATGAGGATATTATTCCTTCTACAAACAAACCAGGCACAATAGGACAAATGATTAATTGGGGAAATAAAAATCAACCTGAAAAACCAAAATCAAACATTCAAATAGCAAGAAGAAAACAACCAGATCCACAAAGTTGGTGGCAACAAATGTTAGCAAAAGGCAAAAATCTTTTTGATGATGTTAGTGTTCCTGAAAATATCTTTCATATGAAGAACAGATTGTTAAAAGTTAAAAAAATAACAGACGCTATGGGCAATCGTCCTATTATGTTTAGAAGTTTTGTATATGACGCAGAACCTGTTGTTAAAGTTATTAAAAAGGTAACTAACAATGCTGGCAGAAATGTAAAAACTGGAAGAAATGAACAACAGTCAGAAGTCTTGCAAAAACTTGGTATTGAAAATCCAACATTTGCAACCATGGCAGCAGGAAGGTATGCAAATATTAACATATCTTCGCTTGAGGAAGATGAAGTGTTTGGTCTACAAAATATTTTTATCCCATTGAGCAACGAAATATATTACAGTCCTGCAATCGAAGATTTGGGGTTGGGTCGTCTAACAGGCGGAAGTAATATGAAATTTTCAGATAACTTTGATGTAGATAAAGCAGTGGCTACCTATAAAAAAGGTTGGCCGCCTGCTGGCTTTGATAACGAAATAATTGTAGATACTAATGAGTATTACCTTGTAGATCTGAGATCTTTCTTATTAGAACTAACAAGTCCTGAGATTAAAGATCAGATTAAACGTTTAAAAAAAGAATATGATAAGTCATATTCCAGCAAGGCATCAGAAAATCAAGTCAATGATATTTTAAAAGATTTGTTCAAAACAAAAATAACCACATACGGTGATA
>Ga0213868_10000582_pt1 | contig 34502 bp, 41 predicted proteins | sample PICome_9_FD_160087 | JGI IMG/M metagenome (GOLD analysis project Ga0213868, IMG submission 160087) | Coastal seawater microbial communities near Pivers Island, North Carolina, United States - PICO127 | ecosystem: Environmental > Aquatic > Marine > Coastal | place: USA: North Carolina...
TACAAAATTATTTTTTATAGCAGCCTCAATATCTTCCATTCTCATTTCTAATATTTCATTAATGTAATACCTAAGGAAAGTAGGGCTTAATTTGTTTTCATAGAATTTATGATTACCTGATTCCAAGTCTAATAAGTAAATACCTTTTTGATTACCTCTATCAGATCTAGTCATTTGGTATGGATTTCCTACAAGTACAAAATTTTCTTTATCTTGTCTATAATGAATATGCCCAGAATAAACTCTTTTAAATCTTTTGAATATGCCTATTGCATTACCACCATCATGCAAATGTTTTGTGCTTGGGCTAGTTTGAACACCTTGTGTTTCCGTATGACAAAACATATAATCAATATTTTCTTTTATAGAATCTAAAGTTTCTTTTTCGTGTTCATGATTTCTTCTCCATGGCATTAATAAACAAGTAGCATTATTATACTTTAAAATTCTAGGCTCTTTTAATACCGTAACATTAGGTAAATATTTTAAACAATCAACTGATGATATATCATTAGAGTTCTTTCTCATTATATCATGATTACCTACAATGATATGAATGTCAGGAAATATTTTACCTAATTCTTCAAATACTCTAATGGCTAAATCTTGTGCTGCTAAATTAACACTTTGTCTATTATCAAATACATCACCTAAATGATAAAGAACATCGCCTTTCTTATATTCCTTTTTTATTAAGGGTATAAAAAATTCAAAAAAGTAATCTTCAATAATCTTAAGCCATAAAACAGAATTTGATCTACACCCTAGATGAGTGTCGGATATCATCCATATTCTTTTTGCCATATTAAAATAATTTTCTAATTTTTCTTTTTTCTAAAATATTGTATTTTGCATCTAATTCGTTTATTAATTCATCTTTAAATTTATTAGATAGTGAATTGTAAAACTTATTAGGAAATACATCAAAATAATCAGAAAGAACACTAAAGAGATCTATTCTTGTATATGAAGTTCCTGTATTTTCTATAATGTAAAAGAATACCTTATTAATTTGTACTTTATTTAATTTTTTAATAACACCGTCTGGTGTAGCTTCATTAAGATGTTCAAATTCACTACCTTTAATTAAAGCATCTACTACTTCAAATAACGCATCATAGTGCATCTTATCATCTGGATCCATTCCATCTAACCATGATGCTGATACTGTGAAGTTTATCTTTTGGCCTCCTAAGTCTTGTTCTCCGTATGTATTATTAAAGATTTTATCCTTTTCTTGATAGCCTGATTTTTTATCTTCTTCTGCTTTTGTAAGTTTCTTTTTCTTTTTACCCCACATAATGTTTTATTTTATTTTTATCCTGATATATCATCAGTTTCTGTTAATCTCATATGTTCATAGTCAATATTAAACCTACATCTTGATCCTTTTCCTTGACCGTCTCTAATTTTTAAAACCTTTAACCAATATTCACGCTCAGCATGCATTACTGAATCCTGTATCAGTGCATACATTACATCAGCAGTATGTGCAAGACCTGCGGATTCTGCTATATTTTCCATTCTTACTTCTGTTGCATCCCATGCACCACGATTAATCTGAGTAGCGGAAATAACTAGCATATCTCTTTTAACTGCTAATGCCCTAAGATCTTCAGCTATTTGCTTGATCTTCATATAAGTATTTTCAGTATTAGGATTTCTATAATTTGCAAGAATATTAATATAATCTACAACTAATACATTTACTTTATGATCTGTTGATTCTTCTAAATCTTTTAAGTAAGATTCAATATCTGGTATAGTTCCTTGTGAAGTTGGATATTCTTTAACAAATAATTTACCAGGAGGTAATAAACCTCTAGATACTTTTTCCAACTTCCTTTTCATATAATCTCTATTACTTGCATTTTTATCATAATCACTCATTGGAACATGCAAAAGATTAGCGCCTATTCTTTTTAATACCTTTTGAGCTGACATTTCTGCTGTTATAAAAACTACATTATGACCCATCTTTACAAAATTTGCTGCATCATTTGCTAGCCATATAGATTTACCAATGTTTTGTTCTCCTGCATAAACTATTAATGATTTTGTATCATAACCTCCACCAGATACTCGGTCTACAAAACTCCAACCTGTTTCTATTTTCTTTGATGTTCTTTGAATATGAGATTCTGGATTAAAGAAATCTAAACCTGTATCAGTATCAAAATTAATTGACCCATCAGTTGAGATCATTCCTATTGCGCGCTGAACTACATCCTCTACATTTTCTGGTGATACATCTTGAGTTTTTACATACTCAATTGTTCTAACTAATTGTTTATCAAAATGTTTCCATTTAACCCACGCCTCTCCTGTTCTCTTTAACCAATCTTGATCATATTCATTAATATTAATATCAAAAACAGATTTTACAATATCCTGAGATATTTCATTAGGGTCATCCTTAACTAAAGCTGACATCTGTTGTTTAGACGGGCTTTCACCAAATTTTAAATAGAAATCTTTTGAAAGTTTTGCAATCTGATCTAAATCTCTATTTGCAAAAAAGCCTTTACCCGTTCCTTTCAGATAATGTGGCTTTGTTAAAAAATAGTTAAAGAAAATCTTTTCGTGATCTATGCTTGATTTCATGTAGTTTTATTTTTATATGCTAAAAAACATAATTAGTTTTATTGATATGGATTATAGATTACTTCATATGTAGTGTAAGCAGAATTTTGTAAAGATATTTCTAAAAAATTATGTTTTAATAATTCTTTTAAAATAACATCGCACTGTTCTTTGGATAAACTCCATCTTTTTGCCATTGAGACATCTGTAAATTTTATCTCTTTAGCAACTTTTCCACAATAATCTCGGATTAATTCAAAAAGTACATCTTCCGCATCAGGGTATTGTTGTTGTGCTGTGTGGTTTCCTAATACATACTTTACTTTAAGCTTTGCTGTATTAAGAGTTTTCGGTAGCATCTTCAACTGTTGTTTCTGTAATTATATTTCCTAATTCTTCTTGATCTAATTCATCACCATAAGTAAACTTAGCATTTACAATAGGCTCAATTAATTTAAGAACATTTTCAGTTAAAACTTCTGGAGTATATAATTTATTCAAATCAACAGAATCATTTAAATGCTTAACACAAATCTTACGTGCAGTTGCCGACGGTTGAAAATAAACAGTAACATCTTTTTTATCTTTCTTAAAAGAATGTTTTCTACATTCAGCTTTACCTATATCAGTTAATTTATTAAATTGACCTTCAGTAATAAACCTACCTCTTTCGATACCACAGATATCCCAGCTGATATATTCTTCTAAACCTACATAAGCATTCATACCTTTATTAAAAGAAATATGGAATTTAATATTGGTTGGTTTGGCAAATCTATTTTTATTAGGTTTTGCTGTTACAATAATTCCAGTTTGTTCTACACCTTCTTTTAGTTTAGCTTTACCTAAGAATAGAATTATAGATGCTGCATATTCTGGTCCTGTACCTCCACCACCAACTTGCCTTGAGAAAAGATCTTGTGTTTGGTAAGTATGATTTGAGAATAAGAAAGGAATTTTACAAATACCAAACTGCGTCATAATAATTCTAAAGGTTGATTTAAGTAATTTAGCTCTTGTCATATCAGCTTTACTACTTCCTGTTTTTGCATCATCAATTTCTTTTTGCGTTGCAAGGTTACCAGCAGAATCTAAAACCACCATTATTTTTGGTAATTCAATTCCCTTTTTCTTTTGCTCAATTAATACATCAGTAATTGCAGTTACTGAACTTCTAAACTCCTGAACAGTATTACATGGTTCATATCTGAATTTTGAAGCATCTATTCCAAACTTTTCAACTAATTTTTTATCTACTGCATTTTCTGAATCATAAAATATAATACTATAACCTTGTCTTTGTGCCTGTTTAATTGCGTTAAGAATAAGATATGTTTTACCTGTTCCTGAAGGTCCTGCTAATGCAACTGCTCTATTGTTAGGATAACCACCAAACAAAGAACCTGTTAAACATGCATTAAGATGATAATTACCAGTAGGTATATAATGATCTATTTCTGATATTGTTGATTTATCTAAAGTATCACCGTACTCGGAGATCTTTGACATTTCTTTATTTAAATCTAAGAATGAGAATTCCTTTGCCATATTATTTTTTGTTTATTTTTATATGCAAAAATTATGATTTGTTTAAGAGTTTTTCTATTAAAGGAATCCAATATTTAGGGGCAACAGTAGACCAATCATATTCTTTAATAACTTCATTGTAAACTTCTTCAATATAATCATTTAATAATTGTGGAGAAGAATTTAATTCATTTATAATTTTAACAGCTTCATCTACAGTAGTAAATGTTTTTATAGATTTAAGGTTTTTAGCATGGCCTGTTTGTGTAGATATAACAGGTATTTTACTAAGTGCACATTCCATAATTCCAGCTGGGCCAGATTCAGAAGTACTAGTACAAACATACATATCTATGTCTTTATAAATCTTATTATCTTTTTCGGTAGAATTAAATATGAATGTATGTTTGCAATTTGCCTTTTCTGCAATTTCTTTAAACATATCAGGTCTTTTTATTTGGCACCATGCTTCACCTATACTAGGATTACCATTCAATCCTAATGTTTTAATTTTATTAACTTTCTTAAATGGTGCAAAATCAGATGTAGGTTTACCAGCTTTAACTAGTGTTGCATCAATATTATACATATCTTTGGCACTTTTTTGAATATCAGGAGTTACACAGTGAAATAAAGGGCCTTTTGTATATTTTATTCTTTCAACAAAATGAGCATTATCTAAATTGAGATTTGCCCAAATCCCTATAATCATTTTATTTAATGCTTCTTGTGGTAATTTTTCTAAATAATTTAATTCCTCAGGATAAAAGGTTAACGCAGTATTACCCATAATGGCATCATATTCTTTCCATTTGCCATTCGTCCATAACTCTGTATTTTTTTCATGATCGTTCCAACCATAAAAATCGATATCATATTTAAAATCTAAGGATTTTTTTAAACCTTTATATACTTTACCTAATGACCAGCCTGCTTCTGTCCAGATTGCTAGCTTTGGTTTTAGTTTTTTTTTGATGAATCATAATCATGATCCTTTAACCACTTATCGGTATAAATTGAAGGATCACTAATATGATACCAGCCTTTACCTTGATAAATGTTTCTTACATCAGTAAAGAATTTTTCATACTTAGGAGCAATTGCTTCTAAAGAAAAAGTTTCACCGTGTGCACGGCAGTCTTCATATTTAATTTCACCATCCAAACATTTTTTGGCAGCTTTAACAAAATCATCAAAAGTTCTACACCTATATCCTGTAACACCTTCAATGTTACATTCTGCAAATGCTCCCCAATCTGTAGTAATAATAGGTGTACCAGAAAGTAAATTTTCAATCTGTACTCCTCCAAATGGTTCAACATACATTGACGCTAAGAATGATGCCTTTGCACCTTTCATTAATTCAGCTCTTTTTTCTAAACCGGCATATCCTACAAATTCTACGTGATCTGGCCATTGATAATCTGGTTCTGCATAATGCCCAGATAATTGACCAGCAACTTTTAATTTAACACCTAGTGCTTCAGTAACTTGCATAGCAATGTTTACGCCTTTACCATCGTATACTCTACCTACAAATAAAAAGTAATCTTCTTTTTTATCACTATACTCAAATTCATCTAAATCAAAATAATTAGGAATAACTATATCATACCATTTTTGATTACATGTTCCGATATTTTCTAAACCACACCATGCATGGTATATTGCATATGATTCAAATACTTTAAAATCTGCCCAATGACCACCTGCATAACCAATACCTGGTTCTATCGTAATAAGATCTGGGTGAGCATCGCATATAGGTCTAACACCATGACCCCAAAAAGGTAAAATAATATCACCCGGCTGTTTTCTTTTCTCAATTTCAGCTATGGCATTTTTATAAAATGTTTGATATGCGTTATCACTTATATCAAAAGTAAACAAGTTACTATGAAAATCATGATCTCCATAAGTTTCATTCCATTCTTCATTATTAATTACTGAGATTAATTCATCAGCTTCAGGGTTTGAATCTTCATGCCCATAATGCATTAAGTAATGACCTCTCCCTTTCATCATTTTACAAAATTTCCATACTTTCATAGTATATGCGCAAGCTGTAAAATCTGTTGTAGTTTTAGTATGAGGTAAACCTAATAAGTGTATTCTAAATTGTTGTTTTGCCATAATTTTTAATTTTATTATATATTTATGTCTTAAAAAAGACTAGTAGTATAAATTAGATTTCTATTAAATGCCTTAAATCCCATAGCAGTAACAACCCTATTAATAGGATCTAATATAGTTTTTTCAAATTGTCTGTCATGATCAATTTCTGGTGCAAATTCATAAGGATAATCACCTGGTGCAAAAGCAAATACATCACAAGACTTATCTTTAGAAAAATACATTTTACATTTTTCACCATTTCCTAGTGGTTGATATTTACCTTTAGATGAAGAATTATTTAATAAGTAATTATGATAACCAGCAGATCTTACTCCTATTGGACACCTTGATGCGAATTCAAAAGCTTCATAATCATTAACAATATATTTTTGATAATTATTTACTTTCCTAGAAAAACAAATTTGATCTACATTTGCTAATTTAAATTGTCTTTTTATATCTTTAAGTAATGCAGCAAATGCTTTCATATCTAATTTATCAACTGAAAAAATATATGTTAATAAATCTTTAAGTTTTTCTCTAGCAAATATTGGAGTTGATGATTGTATAATTTCAAACCCTTTTGAGCTAATTTTAGATAAATCTTCATAATGAATATCTGGATCTTTCCATACAATATTTTGCATGTACTTTTTCTTAGCTAACCATATTGCATTTTTAGCAATACTTTCTAATTCAAAAGATAAAAAGTTTTCTGCATTGTTATCATCAGCATACTTTTGGAGAATCTTTTCTAAGTAACCATTTACCCTAACCTTATATAATTTTAAAATAAATTCTTTTTCATCACCTGTCCAACCTTCTGATTTTTCTATTACTTCATCAAACTTTACATATACAGAATCTGTATCAATATAAATACCTACAGGATTTTCTATTCTTCCCGTTACGGTAATCCCCATTTCTTTATGAGCAGCAATATCTTTATGCCAATATTTAGTAAAATACATATTAAGCAGTTCTTCAGTATAAAGAATTGCATCTTTACCTTGAAGAGTAATTGTTTCTGCTATATCAACATTAAAGAAATAAAAATAAGGATTACCAAATGCACCATAAATAGAGTTAAGCATTAACTTAACAGCTTGCTCATAATTATAAAATTTACTTGCTTCTTTATTAATTTGTTGTAACTTGGTAAGTTCTGTCATTATGCGTTAAGTTCTTCTTCAGTTGCCTCATATGATTGGTCAATTAACAATGTTTGACTGCTACTGAAATATAGCATTGATTTTGTATCATCATATAAACCAGTTATAGGGTTATAGTATTCGGTTACATATTGTATATCATCCTCTTGATAAGTACATGGAGATACTATAAAATTTATAGAATCTACACCGTTATTAGTTATAATTTTTGGTAAGAGTGAAGTTTTAATTTTAAATGCCATAAGTTGTTTTATTTTATTTATGAAAGGAAAAAGATAGTTTCGTTACCATCACTAGTCGGGCCTATTCACTATCTTTAACCTTAAATCAAATTATAAATTAATCTTCATCAGTGATTGCTACTGCTACTGTTAGGTGGGTGTTTGTATCTAAAGATTTAAATACTACTTTATTACTACAAACAATTACCTTATAGTTTTCTTTATCTAAAAGATTAATGTATTTTTTGTATATAACAACCTTTTGGCCTTCTGCTCCTTCTCCTTCATATGTATGAGCTAATGTAGCATCATAAGAAAGACCTTGTACGGCAATACCTTTATCAGTTACTGCTAACGTAAATGTATCTTCTTCTCTTTCTAAATTAAATAAAGATTTCATTTTATCTACATGTGTTGTAAGAAGGTCAAATTGAAATATATTTCCATCAGTTCCAAATGCACGATCAGTTTCTTCTTTACTCATTTCCATAAATGATAATGATGGATCAGCACATGCTAAATTAATTTGAAGATCAGCGTTTTCTAAAGTAAAATCACTTGCCATTAATTCTCCATCAATTTCTGAGTATTTAATTTTACCTTGTACATCACCATTAAAATGGGACAGAGCATCTATAACTTTACTCCCGTTATAAAAACTAACTTTTACTGGGTCAGTTATTTCTGTATCAAAGATATCAGATGTTGGTGTTGATACTAGTTTCACTGCATCCCTTTCTGGGAAGTATACAGATGAAACGGTTCCTTCCTTTCCAATTTTCATAAAAATGAATTTATCAATTGGTAAAAGTTTTTTGACGAATGTACTTAATTCGTAACCGTCAATTTTTTTAATAGTTGCTTCCATTGAATTTATTATTTGTTTATTATTATATGCATTAATTTAATATAGTTTTAAAAAGTACTATTAACTTTATACTTCTTTTTAGGTACTGCCCCTAGCTCCTCAGTTACTAAGATTTTTTGATTTGTGTTATCCTGTTTCATAAAGGTATAATTAGTCATCTTAGCATTACCTTCACAGAATTTCTTTACCTCAACAGCCATATCCATTGCAGTTGTTGCTGGTACGTTTTGAGCAATATGATTAACTTGTCTTGCATCTTTAATACCAAAATCTAGTGGTAGTCCCATTAGGTGTAACATTTCTCTAATGTTAAGATATCTGTTTTCTGTTGGATGTACACCGTTAAACATATTTCTACCAATAAGAGCTGAGAAACTTTCATTAAAGAAGTGAGGTGATGCATCCCAATAACCTAAACCTTGGCTTGTTTTATATTTTTGGTGTTCTAGCATATCACCAAATGATTTTGTAGATTTTTTATTAGAAAATCCTTGCTTATGATAATTTTTATCTAACCATTGAATACATTCATCAAGTAATTCATTCTTTTCTAAATATTGAGCAATAGTCCCTTTACCAAACTTCTTAGCAAAATCAGCATGATTTAATCCTTCTTTTTCTAATACAAATTCATAAGGCTTATAATGATCTGTTACTTTACCTGCTACCATAAACATATCTTGTAATGTTGCGTCTTCTGGTATTTCTGCAAGATAATCAATAAGATGTTTCTTTTCTCTGAATTTCCATTCTAGCAAAGGAACTGTTGGTGTATTCCAAAAGAAATAAAATGTTCTTATCCTTCTTTGTGGTATTCCATGTAATTCAGTATTAGTTTTAATTAGCGAAAAACTATATCCATATTTTTCACCTATAGCTTTAAGGTTATCAACAACACCTTCTCCCATTTTAGTAAAAAGCCCTGGTGCATTTTCTCCCCATAATACTTTAGGTTTAACATGCTCTAAAACATATTCTGCTGAATTATACATCCATTGATTTTGAACCGCATCAGATCCCCTAGATGAAGCGCTACCGCTTGCAGAGTTTAGTTGTGACAAACCTGCACAAGGGCAAACGGAATTTACAAAATCTACCTGTTCAAATGTTTGATTAGGAATATCTAATTCTTCATGATCTATTCTATACATAGGTACATCTGGCCAATAATCTTCTATATGACTTTCGTTTGCAGCAAATGCATCATAACTTAAATGAAATGCTGGTAAATTACCAGTTGCTTTATTACAACCTATTGCACTACCTCCGATTAATGGAATCATAGTACCCCATTTTAATTCTTTTTCTTTGCTCATATTTTTACTTTTTCAATTTCTAAATCTTCCATGAATGTAAAAGGATCAATGTTACCTTCTTTTATTTCATTTTCTAAATATACAATTGTTTCTTTAATTGTATCAGTTATATCTTTCTTAGGTTTCCATCCCATAGATTTAGCTTTAGAAATATCTCCGTATGAATTTAATGCTTCACCTGCAATTGCATCATAATGATCAAAATCAACTTTAACATCCATTATTTCTGCAATCATATTTTTAAGATCCATTAGGTTAGTCATTTTGCCAGTTCCTAGATTAAATGTTTGGTTTGCAGTATCTTCATTTTCCATACAAAGAATATGGAATGCATTAACATCTGATACATCAATATAATCTCTTGCTTTCATATAATCACCAAACACAATAGGATTACGGCCACCTTTGATTCTTAGGATAAATCCAGCAAATACTGGTGGTATAGTTCTTTCATAATCTTGTAAAGGTCCTGCTACATTAAAATATCTAAGTGCAGTATAATTTAATCCTTTTGTTCTATGATATGATTCTGCTAACAGAGCAAGACATGCTTTAGTTGTAGAATAAATTGTAGTAGGATCTGATTGAGTTTCATTGTAACCTGCTTTAGGCATTACACAATTTTCATATACAGCTGAAGTTTCGCTAAATATAATTCTTTTAACATCTGCTTTAAGACAGCCATTCATTACATTAATACTTCCTAAAATATTATTATCTACTGCTTCATATACATCTTCATGACAATCATAAATTGAAACTAAACCTGCAAAATGATAAACATAATCAGGTGCAAATTTTTCTATAATAGTTTCTATAAATTGATTTCTAATATCAACCTTATGGAAGTTTTTTATTTTATCATGTACTTTAGGTATATAGGTACCATGCTCCATATTATCAATTACAGCAATACACTCAGGATTATGCCCTCTATTCAATAAATCGTTGATAAAATTAGTTCCAACGAACCCAGCACCGCCAGTGACTAGGATTTTAGTTTCAGAATTATACATATATTTAATTTGTTATTTTGTTATAAGCTTCCCAGATTTTATTATCTACGTGTTCTCCAGTATAATAAGAATCTTTTAAATATTTTTCTTGGAGATTATAGAAGAGCTTTTTATAATGATCTGGGTTTGCATTTAAAAACTCTACTTTCTTTTTTAAATCTTCTGGAGATTTACATCTAATAAAATGCCCATCAGGAAAGACATTAAATTCAGTATCATAAGATGGGTGTAAGAATGGTATAATACCATAGTGTAGCATTTCTGCATACTTAGAGGTTACCATTCCTTCTTTAATGGGTACACAGAATGTATACTTAGTAGAAAGTAATTCATCGGTCATTGATTCAATTCTTTTTTCACCTTTGAACCACTGAGGATATTCTTCCTTTAAATTATCATCCCATTTTCCATAAATATCAGTCTTAATATCATTCTTTACAATATAATCTCTAACAGGATCCCAACGGTCCATTCCACCTGAACCCTTTCCTTGATTTTGTAGCATCATAAATGAATTAGTCTTTTTCATTTCAAATAATTCATCAGTGTCATATCTCTTTTTATCTAAAAGAAATACAGTTTCAATTCCAGAATATTCATAAGTAGATTCAATTGTCTTAATATCTCTTAAAGGTGGATTACAAAAGAACTCCTCTGTTTTTGTAAAAGTATTTTGAGCTAAATAATATGTTGGTCTATTATTATCATTCCAATCTTTACATGCTAAAATATATCGGTTATCTACAAGTAAACCAACGATAGGAACTTTCTTTTCTAATTCATTCATTGCTTTAATTATTGGAGCTGCATAGTACTTAAAAAAGTCTAAAGATTTAACTCTCCCGGTTCCATCAACCTTATTAATAAAATCTGGTATGTTAACTGTACTTGATGGCCCAGTATAGAAAAAGATAAAATCTAAATCTAAATCTTTTATAATTTGAGCAGCCTCATCTGCTGATTTCCTATCAGTCATTGTAGAGTGGAATTCTTTTACATTTAAAGGTGCAGCAGATTCTGTTTCAACAGGAGGTCCAAATAAAGATTGAACTGCTGGTTTTTCTTTTGCTCTAACTCTACCTAAATCATTTGGGCTTAATAGCCAATATTCAATATTAGGATTTCTTTTTGCAATTGAATTAATTAATTGCTTAGGTTCACAATCTCCACCTATTGCTCCCCAACTGTTTTCATTAAACTTAATCGCTTTACCAAGTTTAAAGAAACCTACTTTTTTTACATTTTCCATTTTAACAATTTTGAATTAAATCTTCTATTACTTCTTTATCATTTTCGTATGTTAAATCATACCAACATATATTCAGTTCTTCGAACTTTAAATTATTCATTGAATTAATCAAATGAGTAATTTCATATTCATTTCTATTTGACATTTTAATGCTGTCAAGATTATTGAATGCTTCTTTAGAAAATATCATATAACCACAGAAGTATCTACCAGAAACAATTCCATGTGGTTTTTCAATAACAACATTTTCTAATATAGATGCTAATTGTAAATTCCTAGCTCTTGTTTCATAATCTTTATAAGTAACAACTGTACTATTTGGATCATGATATTCTAATCCTATATTTCCTTGATAATAATTATCTCCAAATAAACATAAGAAAGCTTCATTAAATTTACCAGACCAAACTTTTATAGCTGCACCTGGTCCATATTCATCATCTTTTTGAAATTCATAAAAGATATTAATATCCTTTTTATATTTGTTTAACTTTTCAATGATAGGGTGAGAAAGTTTTACATTATCTTTAAAGAAGAAATCTGCTTTACTGATTGTAATGTAGCAATCTTCTATATTATTCTCAATACAAAATTCAATACAATATTCAACTGTAGATTTACCTAGAATAGGATCTACTAATTTATTTTTGCCATATCTAGTTGAACGGCCTGCTGCTAATATAATTGCTTTACTTACTCTTTTCATTTACTATACTTTATTTCTAATTCATCAAATAATTCATGTCCCTTTTTAAGAAAACTTCCAGCTAATTCATATCTTTCATTTAATTCAAAGAAAGGTACTGCCCCTAATAAGTGAACTGCCAAAAAGAATTTAAGTTGATATTCATCACACCATTCATACATTACCTTTTCAGCTTCTTTACAAAATTTACTATATGTTTTATTATGGTTATTGTATATATGGGACTCATATTCCATAACAAATGATTGCATCAGTTTTCCATAATCATAATAATTTTGCTCTTCAGTACCTCTCGGATCTATAAAAAGAAAATCTTTATCATGCAAAATATTACTTACAGTTAAATCACCATGAACAAAACCCCATGCAGATATTGCATCAAATTTGCCTTCATAAGTATAACCTGTTCTTAATTGGAGTTTATCAAAATAATCTTGAGTCTTTACATCAGATCCTATATTATCAAATTTACCTATTATAGAAATTAGAGATTCTAGTTGGCCTATAGATGTATTAAGAGGTTGTGTTAAAATTTTATCATACCAAGTTGAATATCTTTTCATTTCATAACTTGTTTCTGATAGAGGCTTGACATCAATAAAATTAGGATGATCACAGCACATAAGAAAATCCATTTGCTGTTTGAATTTTTCTGGGTAATGCCCAGCCTCTTTAATTACCTTATTACCTTGAAGAAATACCTTATCTCCGCTGTTCCCTACTAAAATTTTACTATTATGCATTTTATTCCTAGTTTACGTGCAAATGTTGAATCCACATCAGAGTCTCCAACCATTAAAAAGTCTTCTTTATTATATTGTGGAAATTTTTCTATTATTAGATTTCCCATATCTATAGATGGTTTTTTATTTGGTACATCTTCTCTTGTATATATGTAATCAAATAATTTAGGATCTATTTGATGATAACTCATAATTCTATCTACATTTTCTCTTGAAGAATTTGAGGCTATTACTAAATTTTTAAATACTTTACTCTTACACATATATAAAAGTAATTCATTTACTTTAGTTTTATGTAAGTTTTTTGAAAATATTTCTTTTTTATATCTCTGTGCTAATTTAGATTCTTTATTAGTTAACTGATACTTTTCTAATAAAACATCCATACCATAATTAATATCAGCCATGATTGCAGAAAGTGGTATTTCTATATTTAATACCTTTTCTAATGCCTTTCTCCATGAATCAGCATGAATCTCAATAGTTTTAACTAAAGTATCATCAAAGTCTAACATTAAACATTTTTCCATATAAATCCTAATTTATTATTATATGGTAAAATAAACAAATGTTTTAAGAGTGCTAGGGTTATTTTTAAGACAAAAAAAGACCGCCTATATGGCAGTCTTTTTAAAATAGGTTATATGTAATTTACAGACTATTCTTAGTTTCTTGAACATGAATCCTTACTTCTTGTGCTAGATTTTTAATATCTTGCATAGTTTTACGAATTCTAACAGCAGCTGCTTTGTTTCCTTTTACATAAAATTTATCGATGTCTTCATTGCATGCTTCGATTAACGCTTTAATTTCTTCAAATTTTTCCATAATAATTATTTTTAGTTATTTAATCTATATATTCATCACTAGAACTTGCCTTCACGGTTTCTGTAAAAACTTGTTACTTTAGGAATGTACATATAATTCTTTCCTTTATCACGCACGTTTTGCATGATTCTTTTAAACATATCCCAATCAACAGGTAATATTCCTCCTGAACCAGTCGGAGCACCTTTTAATTTAGGGGCAGTGTTTCTTTGTTTATCTGGATTTCTATATCTTAAATCTCCAGTTATACTCGGTCTCCATGAAGTTGCAGAATGAGAGGTATCATTTGCACCATAACCTTTATTATTTAAATCCATATCATACTCCTTTTGGGGTTGCATAAATATTTTTTTACTTGTGTTATGCGCAGTTACTTTCTTTTTACTTCTTGTAAAACAAAATCCTAAATCAGGAAATTGAGTGTATGCTTTAGCTAATAGCTCTAAGTGATTAGGGGCCCATTTATCATCATGATCTATTCTAACGATATAATCACAACCATCTTTCTTTGCCATGTCTAGCGAGTCATTAAGGGCAGCAGATCCTGCAGTAAATCGGATTTGTTTTGTAGACCATTTTTTATTGTCTCTTTCTCCTGCTGTAGTTCTATTCTTATATTGTATTTGATCTTTAGGAATAATGTCTTCTATTACTTTCTTTATTTCACCTTCATCGCCTTCATATTTATCAGCAGTCAAATAAATTTTCCAGTTTTTATATTTTTGGGCTTTAACTGAATTTAATGCATCTGTTAAAACACCAGGTGTAGTCATATGCTTTGCTCTAGATTTATTAGCCCTACCGGCGTTCATATCATGAGTAGCCATAACAATACCAAACCTAATATCTTTATTAATATCAGAGCTTAAATTCTTTTCTAGTAGAATTTGAAAGTTTTTATGTCCTATATATGACTCTAATAAATTGTATTCTTCAAAAGTTATCATTTATTAAAAAATGTTTTTATAGACTTTATTATTCTTTTCATGTCTGCTTTTGATAAATCAGATCCTGATGGTAGACAAATACCTTGTAAGAATAATAAAGAACTGTTTCCATTTATATATTTTTTATAACCTTGCATAACTGGTTGTTCATGCATTGGTTTCCAAATTCTTCTTGCTTCAATGTTATCTTTTTCCAAATGAGCTATTAAATCTTCAGGCCTATGTTCACCTTTCATAAGTGCACAAGTTAACCACATATTAGATCTATCATTTTTTCTTTCTTCTTGAAAAGAATAAAAAAAGTTTCCAACTTCCTTTCGATATATTTTATTAACTTCTCTTGTTCTTTTTATTCTTTCCTCTATAACTTCCATTTGAGCAACCCCTATTGCAGCAAGTACATTACTCATTCTATAATTATATCCTATTTCAGTATGATGATAATATGGCCTGTTATCTTTGGCCTGTGTTGATAAAAATCTCATATAATCTGCAAGCTTTTTATCATTAGTTACAACCACCCCTCCACCAGATGTAGATAGTAATTTATTTCCATTAAAAGAATAAACACCAATAGGACCAAAGGTTCCTGTGTGTTTGTCATTAAAAGTAGATCCCAAGCTTTCAGCGGCATCTTCGATAATAGGTATGTCATATTCATCTGATAATTTTTTAATTGCATCCATATTACAAGGTACACCAAATATATGAACTGGTATGATTGCTTTTGGTTTTTTACCTAATGCTGTGGAATTTAGAATTGCATTTTCTAATAAGATAGGATCCATATTCCAACTCCCTTCTTCTGAATCAATGAAAATAGGTTCTGCACCACAATAAATTATAGGATTAACTGTTGCGGCAAATGTTAAAGAAGAACAAATAACATAATCATCCTTTTCTACATTTAATGCTTTTAGTGCTAAATGAATACCAGCTGTACACGATGTAACTGCAACTGCATGTTTTGCACCTGTGTATTTTTTAACAATATCTTCAAACATATTAAGATGAGGACCAATCGGTGCTATCCAATTATCTTTAAATACATCTTTAATATATTCTAATTCTTTGCCTGACATATGAGGCGGTGATAAGTAAATCTTTTTCATATTATTTAATTTTAGCAGGATTACCGTATGCTGTTGAATTATCAGGAATATTTTTAGTTACAACTGAACCTGCACCAATCATACAATTTTTTCCTATTTTAATATAAGGTAATATAATGGCACCTGCACCAATAAAACTACATTCACCTACTGTAACACCACCACATAAAGTAGCATTAGGACCAATAAAAGAATACTTACCTAATGTACAATCATGATCTACTGATGCAGCTGTATTAATTACTGAATGCGATCCGACATTTGTACCCATTTGAATAACAGCCCCAGCCATAACTTGTGTACCTTCTCCTATAATAGAAGATGAATGGCATGTAGAATTTGGAGAAAATGTACTAATAAATCGTTTACCTCTTAATACCTTTTCGGCAATTCTTTTTCTAGTCTTATTATTACCTATTCCAATAACCCACAAACCTTCTGTTAATTGATTATAATCTGAATCATCATAAAATTTAAATTGCTGTAATCTTATTGATGAAGAAACCACTTTTGCATGATCGCCCTTTCCATAAATATTAATCATTGCTTTCTCTTTTAAATTCTGGCACAATACTAGTCATAAGTACAATTATTTTATAAAAATCAGTTGATCTTATTTTAGATAACTTTTCTATTTTAGGTATGAGTGTTTTAAAATCATATTCTATATGATTTAATTTCATTATATTATTATCTTCAGTTGGTACCATATTTTCATCATCACATAATAATTCTTCATATAACTTTTCACCTGGCCTTAATCCAATATATTCTATTTTAGCATTACTTTTAAAATGCTTAATAAGGTTTTTTGCTAAATCGTTTATACTAACAGGTTCTCCCATATCAAATAAAAACACTTCACCACCGTTACCTAATACACTAGCTTGTAATACTAATTGACATGCCTCAGGTATAGTCATAAAATATCTAATAACTTCTTTATGAGTAACACTAACAGGACCTCCTCTTTTAATTTGATTTATAAATGTAGGAATTACTGAACCTTCAGATCCTAATACATTTCCAAATCTTGTTACTATAAAATTAGTAGCTGATTTTGTTTCTAAGAACTGAGTATATAATTCTGCTATTCTTTTAGTTGCACCCATAACATTTGTTGGGTTAACTGCCTTATCAGTAGATACCATTATAAATTTCTCTACCTCATTCATATATGAAATATTTGAGACGTTCATTGTACCTAATACATTTGTTTTAATTGCCTCAACAGGATTTGCCTCCATCATAGGTACATGTTTATATGCAGCTGCATGAAAAACTATATTAGGTTTAAATGAATCAAAAACTTCTTCTAACCTATACTTATCTCTAACATCACCTATTACATATTTAATATGAGAATTTGGATTTGATCTACTTATCTCTTGCTCTAAATGAAACATTGATGCTTCTGCATTATCAAATACAGTTACAGTAGATGCATTAAACTTAACAAGCTGTCTTACTATTTCACTACCTATTGAACCTGCACCACCAGTAACAAGTATTCTTTTACCCTTAATAAAATCTTTAATTAATTTAAGATCGGTTACTATAGGTTTGCGATTTAGTAGCTTAGAATAGTTTAATTTCATATATTATTTATTTGAGCCACTAACCAATCCAATTCTACTTGACTAGCAGAATCAGAAATAGCATTCTCAGGATCTGGGTGAGTTTCAATAAATACTCCATCATATTCAAATATCTTAGCTGCTTGTGCATATTGTTTTGCTAACTTACGACTACCGCCGGTAATACCATCACCTGCCATTTGAGTAGAATGAGTACAATCTAAAATAACCTTATCTGCAAATCCTTTCATTACATCAACTCCTCTAAAATCAACAATAAGCCTGTCATAACCAAAATTAGATCCTCTTTCTGTTACCCATACTTCGCAGTTAGGATCTACTTCTTTTATCTTATTAACTGCATGTTCCATTACATTAGCAGATAACCATTGACCTTTTTTAATATTAATAACATTAAAATGTTTTGCACATGCAACTAATAGATCTGTTTGCCTACATAAAAATGCTGGTATTTGAATAACATCCACTACCTCGGATAGTGGCAATGCTTGATTAGGTTCATGAATATCAGTTACAATTTTAATATTAGGATAATGGTGTTTAATGGTTCTCATAATTTCCATCCCTTCTTCTAAACCAGGACCTCTATCTGAATGTATTGAAGTTCTATTTGCTTTATCAAAAGATCCTTTGAGATACCATTCTCTGGTTCCCATATAGCCATCTAATGTTTTTGCTACTTCTAAAAAATTGTCCTCGTTTTCAATACTACAAGGACCGAGTATGTAAGTATATTTGCTCATTATCCATCACAGCTTAAACATTCTTCCATTGCAGCCTTTGCAATATCACCTCTTAGTACAGATTCAGTTCTCATATAATATAAAGTTTTAATTCCTTGTTTCCATGCCTCTAAATGAACTTGGTTAATCCATTTAGGAGTAGCTTCTTTAGGAAAAGCAAGATTTAAAGAAACTGCTTGATCTACGTATTGTTGTCTTATACCACCTTGTCTTATTAAATCTAATTGATTGATTTCTTTAAATGTTTTAAATACATCTTTAAAAGGAATACCATCTTGAAATTCTGGAACATCTTTACATTTAATTAACATACCTTTTACAAAACACCAGTCATCTAAAAATTTAAGGCCTTGTACAGAACCGCCATCAGCCATAATTTTATCCCATACTTTTTTATTATCATGCCCCATTTTTTCTAAGTAACCTAAGAGTTGTTGATTCTTTCTAATAAAAGTTCCTTTAGCAGATTGATCTGTCCATATATTAGCAGGTACCGGTTCAATACCAGCAGATATACCACCTGCTAATTTTGAGTTAGATACTGTTGGTGCTACTGCCCTTAAATGAGTGTTTCTAAATCCAGTATCCCTACACCATAAAGGTTCTCCGTACTCCTCAGCAAGATCTCGGCTTGCCCTTTCACTTTCTACTTTTATTTGAGAAAATATATTACGAGTTTCATATTGAGCTTCTAACCCTTCAAATGCAATACCTCTTTGTTGCAAATAAGTATGCCATCCTAATACACCTAAACCTACTGCTCTACCTTTTTCTGCCGTTCTTACTGAGTTTTCAAAACCTTTTCTATATTTAGCCTTTTGTATAAATTCTTCAAGTACACCATCTAAAAACCAAGTTGCATCATAAATAAGATTTGTATTTTTCCATTCATCATACTTAGAAAGATTAAGAGAACTTAAACAACATACAAAAGAGTGATTTTCATCAGTATGTAAAACAATTTCAGAACAAATGTTGGTCATAAATACTTTTAATCCATTTCTCTTGTATGCTTCAGGATTTTGTTTATTAACATTTCCTCTATACATTATATAAGGTTGCCCAGTTTGTCTGCGTTTTCTTTGTACTGCTGCATACCTTTTTCTGGATTCAGCATCACCTTCTAAAACATTTCTCATAAACTTATCACCAATAACCACACATTGATTTGTATTTAAACATTGTCTATTAATATCACCTTTAGGTTCTCTAATTTCTAACCATTCCCAAAAGTCTCCATGCTCAATGCTTAAGTTAGTGCTTGCTGCACCTCTTCTTACTGCTCCTTGATTAGTTGCAAGAATTGTAGAATCATTAATTTTAATAAAGGGTACTACACCATCACTTGTTCCATTATCAGTTATATTGGATCCTGCTGGTCTTATTTGATTATGACCTACTCCTACACCACCACCATGCTTTGCTAATAACATAAGTTCTAGATTCTTTTGGCCTATATCATTAATACTATCAGCTACATCTATACCAAAACAACTAATAGGTAAACCTCTTTCAGATCCAGTGTTGCTTAATACAGGTGATGCTAAATTCAACCATCCCTTCCAAATGTACTTCATAAACTTATCTGCCATTTCTGGTTTCTTAAGCCTATTAGCTACAGTTGTTGCTACTCTCCAGTATGCATCTTTTGGTGTTTCTCCTGGTAAGCAATATCCTCTTGATATTGTATTTAAGTAAACATCAGTATGTCCCCATTCAGGATAATCAACGCCTCTTTCCCAACCTAATTCTTTTTCTATTTGATCTGCTGTCATTCTTTTTATATTTTAATTATTACCAAATATCATCCCAATCATCACCTTCACCTGCCTTAGCATAATCAGTTGGTCTGATTGCAAAAAAGTCAGTATGAGTATGCCCACCTGTTAAATGATAAAACCAATCTAATGCATCAGCTGATTTTTCATCATATTCAAATATTGGATCTAATCCTAATTCTTGTAATTTTTCGTTTGTTCTTCTATAAATAAAATTCTTTAAGTCATATGCCTTTAAGTTTTCAATATCACCCATTTCAAAAATCTTATCAATATAATCATGCTCCATATCTACCATTAACTTTGCAGCTTCATAAATAGATTCTTTAACATCATCTCTTAATGTTTCATCCTCAGAACACATATGATTAAATAATCTACATCCCATTTTAGAATGTAAAGATTCATCTCTCACAGACCATTTCATTTGTTGTCCTATTCCTTTTAAAAGATTTCTCATTTGAAAACTATATAAAACTGCGAAAGAACTATAAAGAGATACACCTTCGGCAAATGCAGAGAATATTGCAAGACTCCTTGCTACTTCTTTTCTTGCATCTTTACTTTCTAATAAATCTTTATCTGTATAATCAGCTTTAGTTGACATTAAGAAATCAAATTTATCAGCCATTGAAGGTTCATGTAAAAATGCAGTATAATCTTCAAGACCTAATGTTTCATTTAAATAACTATAAGCAACTGCATGAATTGTTTCTTGTGAACCAAACATCATTGCCATTTGTCTTATCTCATGTTTAGGAAACCATTTTGTAACCATCCCAGTCCAATAATCTGATACTGCACATTCAGTTTGTGCAAAGCCCAAAAGAATATTTCCTACTAAGTTTTTTTCGTGAGGTTTAATATTTTCATTCCAATCTTTTAAATCTCCTTGCATTGATATTTCAGTATGTAACCAAAATGCTTGTGCTTGTGGTAACCAACCATCCAAATAATATTCAGGATATTCAAACGGTTTGTATTCGACGCGATTAGTGAAAAGTTTGCTCATAGTTATTTTATTATTTTAAACAAAACATGCAACTCAGAATAATTGGTTGCATGTCGTTAATTAGTATTGTTTTTTATTTATTCTACTTAAGACATAAGTTTTAGTCATTGTCTTGTTTTTTTAACTCTTGTTCTAAATCATATGCTTTTTGTTGAAGTCTAAATGATTCCTTCTTATAAGTCTTTCTTTGGTCATATAATCTAGTTAATACATCTTTTAAGATTGATCTATCTGTACTATAAACGGCACCTGTTACAGACACAATCCTATCATCACCTATTTCCCTATCTCTAATTTCAGGTTTCACTTTTCTAATAAAACTCTCTGGAGAAACATTTAATTGTCTCATAATAGAAGGATATAGTGAAGCAAAATCAAATGCAGCTACAGCGTTATGCATTCCTGTTTTAGGTTCTTTTACAAAGGCTCCTTCAAATTGTTGCCTTTTAGTTGGAGGTGCTTTAGGATCTTTTGCCATTACTAAATCTCTGGTTAAAAATTCTCTGGCTAATAATGCTTCAGTAATTGCTACAGGTGATGCTGCTTTAAATATACTAATCTGAGTCATATGAGCAATAGTTAAAGCAATCTCCATTGTTTTAATTTTTTCATGGATTAAATAAACCAATGCAGTATCAACAGCATTGTAGAAAATATATTTAGGATAATCCTTTTCATACATATCTTGTATAGTTCCTTCATATTTAATTTTTCGAATTCCTACCACGGCTTCACCTACTGTATCTAATTTAAAATCTTCTTTAATATCAACAGTCCTATCCCACTTTGCATAAATATCTAAATAATCCATTACGCCTACATGGCATGGAAATTCATGTTTACCAAAGGTTCTTCCTATAGGTGATGCTATAGAAGGATCAATACCTAACTTCTTACATCGATTTATAATGTATTGCCAATCAAATTGAACATAATTCCAGCCTGTCATCATAGAAAACTTTTTAACAAAAGAATCCATAAATGTATATAGCATATCATATTCATTCTTAAAACATTTAAAGATAAATGAAAACTCTTCACCTATACCTTTAAAATGTTCATCAATTTGTTTTTGTATTTTAGATTGTACTGATCTTTCTAAATCTTTTGTAGCTAAAACTATACATTGTTTATCTGGTGTTACTATACATATAGCAGTTACTGGATTAGGCGCCTTGCTTGGTTCAGGAAATGAATCAGTTACTTCAACTTCAATATCTACAAAAAATGTTTTTGGAAAATGATAGCCAAATATAAGTTCTCTATCAGAAAAAGATAGTTTATCCATATATTCAATAATTCTATACTTATTAAGCCATCGTGATTTTACTTTTTTAACTGAACGCCCATCCCAGTTTTTAATTTTAGGATCTGCTTTAGTATCACCACCATCACAAACTTCCCAGTTAAACATATCTTCTGGTTGAAGATCATAAGTCTTAAATCTAGTTTTTCCATCAAGATTAAAATAAGAAACCCATAATTGGCGATCTTCTTGAGTTATGTCTAATAGCATATTTTATTTTTTATAGGTAATGATTAATAATTGTTTTCTTGTCTGTTCCAATTCTCTTCATTCTTAGAAAGATAATAATTATAGAACTCTTTTGGAGAAACGCCGATAGCTAAACCTGCATTAAATACAAAATGCATTACATCAATCCATTCCATTTTTAATTCCTTTAAATCACCTGGTGTTAAATCAGATAATTTTTGTTTTCTGATTTCAGGATTTTTAGATTTCCAAGGTTTCCATGCAGCATTACCAACACCGTCTTCGATTCCTCCAACCGCATCTACCATTTCATGTAGCTCATCAATGATTGCATGATTAGTAACCATTAAAAAATCTATAACATCACCTATAGTGAACTCTGAGAAAGGTTTTCTACCTTGCTTTTCAAAATACATATTTTGAGTTTTAGCTTGTAGAGAATAAAGTTCTTCTAATGAATTAACTTTAACATCATATTCTTTCTCTTTCCAATAATCTCTAACATCGAGATCCTTACATTTATTATCAGTGTTTGCCATACTCTTTTTAATTTATTTTTATATAGCTAAAGTGTAAGTTTGTTTTATTTTTGTTTAGAGATATATTCTAACATTTGAATATTCCATTTAGGATCAAACCAAAACCTTCTTCCATTCTTATCCATGATATGCCCCATGTTTTTATTGTTATAACATTTGATGAATCTTTCAAATTTTTCTTTATCTGATTGCCACGGATTTTCCCAGTCTTTTAGTTGGCCACCACCTAATGAATAAGCTTTTCTTGGTATAGTTGTACATAGTTCTAATACCTTTGGGCAATTGTCTATAACTTCTCTAGCATCCATAAAAGGATTTACTTCAGGTAATCTGTAAAGTATTTCTGCTCTTAAATAATTGCCTATACCATTAAAATATTTTTGATTCATTAATACTAAATGAATAGGTTGGCCAAATACTCTTTTATCTAAATTTTTTAATACATTATATTTAAATTCATCTGCTTCAGTTGTAGGATCTGGTCCACGATTCGTACTCCACGTTTCACCGGCTTTCCATTTACCAAATCTCCGTACATCAACAAATGATAATGTAGTGCCGTCCTTTCGATAAAATTTTAAATGAGCATGCTTAGATTCTTGGCCAGTATTTGTTAATTTAAAATGACCACTCATTCCCATTGACATTCTAAGAGGGGTTGTTTTATTACCTTCCTTAATATACAAGATTAATTCTTTTCCTCTACTCTCAGCAGATAAACTAAAATAATCTTTAGGGCTTTCGGGTGTTATACAATGAGTTCCTTTATGAGCTGGGTTTTTTTCAATTTTTATATAATGAATCATAGGACCTTTACCTTGGCTGCATTCATTTATATAATCTGCTGTTAATCTAAGTTCTGCTAATTCTGGCATATGTTAATTATTAAATCCTTTAATATGAATATCTAGGTTTGTTAAAAGTTCAGGAGTTCTTACCCCACTACGGTTGATGCTATCTAGTATTTTTTGCTCTGATTTTAAAATCCATGCTATCTTAAAATTATCCACCAGTATTTTATAGATAGGTAATACAAGATCAAGATTATCTAGTTCATAAAGCTTTTTTGCTATTTGAGATATAGGAACAATATGCTCTAAATGAAATATACCATTTTTTCTACCAATATCTTTTAGACCGCTTTTATTTGTTTGTTCTCTCCATGTAATCCACTTTAGCTTTTCCTCAGGATCATCTATATCTAGTTTAATAGCTTCTTGTAGAGCGGCGCTCGAATACATATAAGGGAGACCTAATTCTTTAGGGGTATTACTGTAAAACCTAATAAGTCTTGTTACAGTGTACTTAATCTCTTTATCATCAGGATTATCTTTAATCCATTTCAATAAAGGTTGTAATGTTTTTGCATATAAAATTATTTTCTCTATCATATTAACCTTTCATAATTTTGATTGCATTACGAATAGTTCCATTTACAGATTGAACAGTAATATTTAATTGCTTTGCAATTTCAATAGTTTTCATTTCATTACAATCAATACCGAATTTCATTTTAATAATTTCTTGTTGTCTTGGTTTAAGTTTTCCCATCAGTTTTTCTATCTTATGCTTAAGGTGAGATTCTTCGTGGGATTGTTCAATATGAGATTCATAAGTACCTTGATATGTTGGATCCAATTCAGATACTTTAGGACCAATATCAGGAATATGAGTTTTATGAGCAGGTACTCTAATTGTTCTACTCTTATTATTTAGAGCTTGTCGGATTGTAGCTTTAATCCATTGAGCAGCATATGTAGAAAATTTAGCACCTTTTGTAGAATCAAATTTATCTCTTGCTCTACATAATCCGATTGTACCTTCGTGGATTAGATCTTCTAAGGATAATCCCATACCTTGATATTTTTTAGCAAGATGTACAACTAATCTCATATTAGATAATACAGGATCAGCTGAGTTAATGTTTTTTTGAATGTCTTTGTAAAGTAATGTGTTCATATAAGTTCCGTTTTTTGTTTTATTATTAATATATAAATATAATCAATTTTTCGCGATTCTGGCCATAAATTCTTGTTAATTTAGAAAAAGTTATTAACAATTTTATATCTATATTTTTAGAGTTAGTATTAATTAATTATAGTATAAATATAATCAATTTAATTGGGATTCGTACCAAGTTTTCTTGTTTTTTTTAAAAATTTTTATTTATTTTCATTTCGTGCCATTCATCTGCAAACCAGCACATTATTTCTTTTTCTCTTTTTAGCATTCGCTTTGCAATTGCAATTGCATATTTTAATCCTTGTCGTGTACTCTCATGACATAACTCGGATTCAAATTCTTTAATAAGTTCTTTAATTGGTGTTTTGATTTTGTTCATAGTATGTTATATTGATATTGTTATATTAATATAATTACATACTTTTAGGAGAATTTACAGGAATCCAGCAATTATTTTACAAATTGTTAATAACTTTCACTATTAACCAATAAGATTTATAATCTTTTGATTATTAATTATTTTTTCTCTGTTTCTTAAGAACCATTCTAGATTTGAAAGGCTCGGATCTCCAATTAATCCTACTTCTTTTCGGATAGCAGAAAGTTCTGCTCTGATTGCTGCTCTGCGTTTAGAAATTTGCAGTTCTTCTTGTTGTTCATAGTACTTACTTACGGAATCACTCATAGATTGATTTATTATTATATGGAATAAATCAGAGATGTTTCAGAATAGTGTAGGAGTTTTTAGAAGTCGCTGAGGTTTTGCTCGTCTACTTCTTCTTGGATTAATTTCTTTTCTTCTGCAATTTTAAAGTCAATTCCAGCTTGCCATCTTTTAACTTCTTCGCCGTCTTTAAAAAGAATAATAGTTGGTACAACAACTATTTTGTGTTTAACTTGAATTTTAGGACTGGTAGTAATATCAACCTTTATTATATTACATTCCTCAATTTCACCTAACCATTTAACTTCATTAGCAGAATTCCAACCGGCGTTAAAATGAGCTAATACTACACCGTCTCCAATTTTTTGGGCAAATAAATTATTGCTTAAAAATAAGATACATAAAAACACTATCAGTTTAAATGATTTCATAAGTTATCTTAATTTGTCCAGCTTTTCTTCCATTCTAATTAAACGATCCTTTAATTCTTTTACATCTTCTTGTGTTGACATGATTGTTTGTCTAATCAGTTGATCTTTCATATCATACTCCATTCTTGTTACATCAGGTGGTAAAGGCGCTGGTAATTGTTTAGCCTCTTCGATATCTGCCTGCAGTATAAACCACATACTTATAATTGTAGCCATTGCAAATCCAATCCCTATTAAAGTTTTTACACTTACTTTAAAACTAGTATCTTCGTTCAGTTGAGTAGCCATTAATTAATTTAGTTTATAATTTTATTATTTATTAAAGAATGATGTAGTTTATTCCTATAGAAAAATCATGCCATCGTCTATTCCAATACTTATTATACGTACCTTCCGCAAACATACCCAAACTTTTTGTAAGTTTAAGGCCAAAGATAACACCACCTGAGTAATCTACCCACTGTCCACCGTTGTATTCATGAAAAGAAAATTCACTTTTTGTATCATAATGATATGGCATAACACTACCAAAACCGTGTACCCAAAAATCTTTAGTATAATGATAATAATCAAAACCTAATACCATAGAATAATTCCATTGAACTGGTGCTGCATCTCTTTTCTTTTCTACATAATCAGCTAATACTTGAGGTATAACAACACCTTCCCATATTTGTGTATTTTCTGCTACTAAGTTTCCATTTGGATTAAAATATGATTCACCACCCATACCATCAAATTCTACAGTGTATCCTTCCTGTAAAGCCAAATAAGTATAGTGTAAATTTCCATTTGATAATAACCATTGTTGTAATGGATCATATCCATAAGGTTGCGAAAACCTTTCTACTGCTCCAATATTTAAAGAAAACTTTCTACCAAATTTATGTCTGTACCTTTGTGATGCTTCAAAGAATTCAATATCTGCAAAACCATCAGTAAGATATTCTGTCTTAATAATCCAATCATCTGCTACATATCTTAAAAAGTGATGTTGATTAAAAAATGATTTTCCTTGTTCTCTTTTCCAATCAGCTTCAAATAAAAATTCAAAACCATTTACTTTACCAATAGTAGCATCATCACCTATTGAATTTTCAGTACCATCATAAAATACATCTGCTCGGTTTTCATATCCAAATCTTGCAATTTTTCTAACACCTACAGCAAGAGAATAATCAAAAGGAGTTTCAGCTGTTGTTGTTTGTAAACCATTAGTTACTGAAAATACATCTACATCCGATAATGAATTTCCTCCATTTACTGCTGCATAAAAAGTAGAGTATTTAAAAACCTTTTTAAAATCTTTTTTAAATTTAGAAGGTTCTTTGTCTTGTCCAAATACTAAAAGTGGAACAAGAAAAAATAAGATTAATAATTTTTTCATTATTCTTTAATTATTTTATTACGATATTTAGTACCTTCATAATCTATCTCCAAAAGATAAATTCCATTAGATACTCCAGTTAAATCAACCTGTTTAGTTTTTGAATTTAAAATAATAACTTTTCCAGTTAAATCATATACAGAATAAGCTATATCCAATTCAGTTGCTATATTTAATATATTCTTTACGGGATTAGGATAAACTGCTATCTGAGTTGTTAGCCTTTTAGTTTCCCAGATGTCCATTCCATCAGGCCACCCATTTTCACAATAGTTATACATCTCTTGACAAATAGCATCCCATTCATTTTCACAACAGTAACTATCTACATCAATTACCCATGCATAACATTGATCATTTAACCAATAAGGATTACCTGGTCCTGTAATACAACCTGCATCAAATACACAACTACCATCATCTGTATTAACATCTAATTGTGGATTTCCTGAAAGTATATTTCCTACGCCGTCTCCATCATAATCATTATAATTATAAGCTAAAGGATTTGTACATCCTAAAATTTCTCCATAACAAGTTCCATCATCTGTATTTGCTAAAGGATTATAATTAAATGCTGAAGTATCAGTACAACCTAGAATTACAGGAATACAACTTCCATTATCTGTATTTGCATTAGGATCATAATTAAACGATGTTGGATCTGTACAACCAAATATTACAGGTATACATGTTCCGTCGTCTGTATTTGCATTAGGATCATAATTAAATGCAGTTGGATCTGTACAACCTAATATAACAGCAATACAACTCCCATCATCTGTATTAGCCTGAGGATTATAATTATACGCAGTAGAATCTGTACACCCATAAATTATAGGAATACAACTTCCATCATCATCAGTAGCTTGTGGATTAAAGTTTATAGAAAGAGGATCTGTACATCCAAGTATTTCTAACTCGTCACAAACACCATCTCCGTCTGTATCATTTATACATGCGCCATAACAATCATAATATTGAGCAGGGAATGTACAACCTCCATTATCTACATTTGCATTAGAATCAAAATTACATGCAGTAGAATCGGTACATCCTAAATAAATACAACTCCCATCATCTACATTAGCATTAGGATTATAATTATATGCATTTGGATCCATACAACCTTGAACTATAGCTACACAACTACCATCATCTACATTTGCAGCAGGGTCATAATTAAATGCTAGTGGATTAGTACAACCTTCAACTACTGGAATACAACTTCCGTCATCAGTGTTAACATCGATTAGAGGATCTCCTGTTGGTTGAATATAATTAAATGCAGTTGAATCCATACATCCTAAAATTACTGGAATACATACATCACCAAATGTTGGTAATGCGTTTGCCTCTACAATAAAAGGAAATGGTATTGCATCCCAATAAGCTACATTAATTATAGTGTCTCCTTCTGGTCCTGTTAAAGTATAACCTATTTGATTAATTGTATTTTGAGATTGCGATGTTGTAAATAAATAAGCTTCGACATTCTGAAAGATATTTAAAGGAACTTGGAATGTAAGACTGTTACCATCGTTAGGTCCCATTTTAAATTGTGGAGATAACCAATCACCTTGCTTTAAACCTAACCAAGTACCTGACCAACCATCAGATGCACCATCAAAAATTTCTAATGTATAATCACCAGTCATAACTTCTGTTTGGTCAGCATTAGGATCATAATTAAATGCAGTAGGATCTGTACAACCTAATACTCTTGCTGGTCCACAACTCCCATCATCGATTGTTGCGGATGAATCATATGTTATTGAAAATGGATCCATACAACCAAGTATATCAGTTGGTCCAGATGTAGTACAAATATCACCTGTACTAAATTGCGGAGAGGTATACTGATATCCAAAATTAGCACCTACTGAATCTACTAAATCAAATAATTCAACACCATCACAATCAAATATTTCTAAATTTCCATCTACTACACCACCTGTTGCTGAACCTCCTAAACCATCTCCATAAGAATCTTCAATTACAAAATCGATTAGTACATTTGAATCTACGCAGATGAATTCTGAAATTGGAACACCACCAGGTTGTCCACTATATGTTCCTTGTGGGGCTGTAAATACTGCTCCATAATCACCATAAACAATTATGCTTGTTTCACTTGGCCAGTTATCAGGAGTAAATACTAATTCTATATATGTTTGGTCTGAATCACAACCACTAGGGCCACTTACTGAACATGATCCATCATCATCAGTTGCCCAAGGATTATATAAATTTGATGCAGGATCTGTACAACCTAATATTGTACCACAATCATAACAGCTTTCCCAACAGTATGTAGGTAATGTTATTGGTTGTCCTGCTACATCTAAAGTTCTATTTGTAAATCCACTTTGATCTAATACAAAACAACTTACTAATGGATTATTTTGTACATTAGGCGGTAGTTCTTGTTGAGCAAAATTATCCAACATAAATTTCCAAGGATAGTAACCATTTGGAATTGCTAATGTGACTTCCCATATATTATCACCATCAGCATCTAACATTGGATTTTGATCTGTCCACCCATTAAAAGGACCTGTTACATAAGGTGTTGAAAATGAACCATTATATTGATTCATGTTTAAACTAAAGTCTACTTCATATAAGCAACTCCCATCATCAATAGTAGCTAATGAATCATAGTTTACTGAATTTGGATCTGTACAACCTGTAACTGGTGGTGGGCATGGTAATAAGTTAACTGTTGTATCATATTGTGTAAAAGCAAAATCAGCATCTAAATCTAGTATTATACCTTGGCATGCATTTGACATTGTAATATTAGCCACAGATTGTCCTGGTTGTGTAGGACCCCAACCATCACCAAAAGAATCATATAGTGAAATATCTACAGAACCTGAGTCTGCAAGTATTAATGCTTGATATAATTCATTAGGAACTGTTGGTGTATAATTTACTAAAGTATCACCGGCTTGTGTAAGTAAAGTAAAAGATTCAGATGGACCATATTGATCAAACTGAACATCTAAATTAAACCAACTATTTTGTCCATAAGTTAATGTACTACATAGAAGTAGTAATGAAAGGAAAAAATTCTTCATAATCTTTTAAGATATTTTTATTATTTATTCTAAGAACCCAAAATTTTCTTAATAAATTTTAAGATTAGAATAATACATATAATACTATATCTATAAATAGAAAAAGCTAGCATAAGCTAGCATTTCATTAAAGAGGTTTAAACTTCTTTAGTTATATTATATAAGGTATATAATAAAGTGTGTTATTCTCTTAGTTTATTAATCCATTTAATAGATTCTTTACATAATTCATATTCTTCGGCTTCTTCACATCTAATTAAATTAGTTTCTAATGCTTCTAAATAACCTGATCTTTCAACACTTAAATCCATATCTATAGTAGCTAGTAAACCAATTACTACTTTATCCACATCTTTTTCTAAAGCTTTAATAACTGACTTTGTTACTTCTACCGAAACTTCATGAGCCCTCTTTGCAGCCTCAGCTTCTAATTCTTCAATATTATCTGCATTAAATTCTAGCATTCTCTAATCCTTTTTTTATTTCATTACATACATGACATTTTTCATATTCTTCATCAGTAAGAAAAACTTCTATCATATTGTTTAACATAGTATTTACTTGATCAATACTTAATACTTTGGTTTTAATTAAACTATTTACAGCTAATACAGATTCTGGTATATCCAAGCTTTCAAAATCATTATAGAATTTGTTTGCTTGTTTTCTTGCCCATATTTCTTGATCTTCTTTCATATCTGCCATTGCATGTAATTTTGCTATTTCATCCATTTCAATACCATGTTCATTAGGATTAAAGCTATCGTCAGGATCTTGATTTAACCAGTCGTCTATCATGTTTATTTATAGTTTATTTATTATAATTAAATTATAACAAAAAAAAGAAGGTATTGAAAGATATAATAGAATTAAATTATAGACCCACTTTTAATAGTTGTATCTTTTTCTATTAAAGAACCTTTTGTAATAGTTACATTATCACCAATAGTTACATTGTCTTCAATAATGCAATTAATATCAATAATTGTTCCAGCCCCAATATAAACATGATTTCCTATTTTAGTAGTAGGTCTGATTAAGGAACCTGGACCTACTACTAATCCTTCACCTACCGATACATTATTTAAATCATCTAATCCATTAAATAATGTTTTAAAGGTAACACCAGCTAAATAAGTTAATGCTATTTCAGATCTATCGGACCCATTTTCCTTAGCTATAATCCATTCATTAGAAGGTTTAGCTATATCATAATCAGATTCATCATAAGTTTTCCACTCATCAGATTCTAATAAAGAAGTAATTTTAATTGACCAATCGCCCTTTCCAAAAATATTTAACATAGTTACTTATTATTTAGTTTATATATCTTATCCGTAAAATTTAAGGAGAGCAATTGCTATTCCTACTAATCCTTGAACTACTAAGAAAATAGTAATAGCTTGAGTTTTAAATACTTTAAGATCGTTAACATCTTGTAAAGTATTTTGTAATTGTGAAGGTGATGCAACTTCATCCACAGCCTGCTTCCATTTCCAAAGCTCTTTAGCAAAATCTTCTTTAACTTTAAGTTCTGCTATTTGTTGTTTAAGATCTTGGATCTCGCCATTTAGATTTGTTATTCCGTCATTAAGTCTTTCTAATTCAGCTATCACTAATTTAGAATATTCATTCCATCCATTTTGTTCTCCGTTAGCCATCTTTAAGGATTTGTTTAATCTTTTTTATTTTAGCTGTATCACATTTAATCTTTTTATCTTCTACAACTGATTTAATACAAGAAAGATGGTTTTTAATACTAACATCCCTATCAGTTAAATTGTCAACTAACTCTTTCAAATCCTGTATACATGAAGGTTTTGTTGTAGGGACTTCCATCTTTTTATTATTTTTTATTTATTCTTTTAACTACATGTGTTGGTTGATCTGTTTGCACATGATTCCATATTCTTTTAACTGTAGTTCGAGCACGATCTCTTATTCCACCAGTGCCTCCATTTTTTTGTATTATTCTTTCTCTTTTAGATAATCCTGATCCGCATCCACATCCCATAACTTACCATTTATTTTTAGGACAACTTTCAGTTGACCATTTAGCTTTCTTATTTATATAACATCCACATATACAGCATTTACTACCGCATTTATCGGAGCATAGATTACATATAGATATTCTATTATTATATTTATCAGATGTAACTTGATCTCCCCATATAACATATTTAAATAATGCTATTATAAATCTAAATATTCTTTTCATTAATTAATTATATTAAAAAGTTTGTTCTTCTTGGCCTAGTGCATAATTAAAAGTCATATTAGTGTTCTTGGTTGTTGATGAAGTGACTTGTAAATAAACAAGCCACATATCACAAGCTACCATTTTAGTACTAGCATCAAATATCAGTTCCGAACAAGTTCCTGCAGATATATCCGCATTCTCTATAGTCCAATTAACTGTGGATGATGTTAAAGGTGTTTGTGTTTGTCCAGCGGTTTGATTTTCAATATTGTTTTCACATGAATACCCTTCTATATGCCATGTTCCTTCAGCGAATCCTCCTCTACCAGCAATAGCGACAGTTGCACAGAAATGTATTTCTTTTGGATTGGTAAAGTATGGTTCATTTACTATTTTATGAGAGTATTGAACTACTTGATGTGGTAGAGGTGCTGTTAATGTTGCTCCTAGAGAGGTCCATGTTCCATGGCTTGATGGTGTAGAGCTATCAGCTTGGAAATTACCTGTACTACCAGGGGTATCGATCATACCACTATTCTCAGCTATTGTATTTAGATATATTGCTCCAACTGCGCTACCTTGAGCACCTGTTCCACCTTGGCTACCTGTAGTACCACTTCCACCGGTTGCACCTTGCAATCCTACTGCACCTTGTAATCCTGTTGCACCTTGCACACCGAGTGATCCTTGATCTCCAACTGTACCAGTTGCACCTTGTTTACCAATAGCTCCTTGATCACCTATTGCGCCAGTTGCTCCTTGTTTACCAATAGCTCCTTGATCACCTATTGCGCCAGTTGCTCCTTGTTTACCAATAGCTCCCTGTTCACCGCTTGCACCCTGTTCTCCAGTTGCACCTTGCAATCCTACAGCACCATCAGAACCTGTTGCACCTTGCAATCCTACAGCACCATCAGAACCTGTTGCACCTTGCAATCCTACAGCACCATCAGCACCTGTTGCTCCTTGTTTACCAATAGCTCCTTGTTCACCGCTTGCACCCTGTTCTCCGCTTGCACCTTGTTCTCCAGTTGCACCTTGCAATCCTACAGCACCATCAGCACCTGTTGCACCTTGTTTACCAATTGCTCCTTGTTCTCCAGTTGCACCTTGTTGACCGACAGCACCATCAGCACCAGTTGCACCTTGTAATCCTACAGCACCCTGTTCACCGCTTGCACCTTGAGCACCAGTAAATCCTTTA
>Ga0213868_10000583_pt1 | contig 34501 bp, 25 predicted proteins | sample PICome_9_FD_160087 | JGI IMG/M metagenome (GOLD analysis project Ga0213868, IMG submission 160087) | Coastal seawater microbial communities near Pivers Island, North Carolina, United States - PICO127 | ecosystem: Environmental > Aquatic > Marine > Coastal | place: USA: North Carolina...
TGTCCGTTGTTCAGTGCTCCTGTTCTCGGTGGAGTTCGCATTTCGCATAACTTCTCTTTGGGTCTTGGAAAGTCGTATCGATAGGATTAAAAAAAAATAATCACGAACACTCTGACAACTGACAACTGACAACCGTCGACCGTCGAAGTCGTACAAAGTACAAATATCAATCGTAGAAGTCAGCAGTTATCATCTGAGAACTAGAGCATCCCTCAGCCACAGAGCGTTCTAAAGCTAACCCTTATTGATCAATAGTCTTGGCTTTTATCTCGTTACGTCTTTTTAATCCAAAAATCGCGTGTGAAGAATATTGACACATCTTACACAATTAGACGTTCTCGACGACCCCAAATGACAGCTGAAGGACACGACGAGTTCTACTTACGATACTATGTTGGGCATGAGGCCGATCAACTAGAATACATTTTGACTCCCAACGGTAAACTGACCTATAGTAACACCTCTCATTATCACGGCGAAAATATGATCCAGAAATCGGTATGCGTGTCTCCAGCTGTGGTAGACGAGTTCAGACGAATAGTTCTTGAAAGTGGAATCAATTCTGTAGATGATAGCAGTTGGGAACCCGTATCATTTGAGCCTGAAAAGCGTAGACAAGAACTGGAGATTAAGGTAGGGAATGAGCATTTGGCTTTTACATGCGAAGAAATTGGAAGCCTGAGCGATGTGATGAAGAGCAAAGACCCAGAAGGATTGGAGCTCTTTTATTACCTTACTCAAGATTTGAAGTGTTTGGCTGCTTCACTGCTATCGCTTCACTTTAAGATCAAGCCGATATGATGATACAGTAACTGTTCAAATAGGATTAAGTTGTTCTTTCAAAAACGACGAAAAGATATCACGCTAAAATGTAAGAATAAAAGTTTGAAGTAACAGTATACTTAGTCTTTTTGTCTTTGTCTCTTTCTCTCTACTTGCTCTATGTACAGTAACTATCGGTGACAGAATCTCTTTCCAGGAAATAGACGATGAATGGTGCAGAGATGGATGGAGCTTCATCGCTGCTTTAAACGGTCGAAAAGATCAAAGGATATTTCATGTTACATCTCTTTCCATCGCTGGTAAGTTGCAACCAGGTAAAAATTATGTTTATGTTTACCCTTTGTGCGAAAAAGAATACCCCTTTCGGATCACTGCAATTGTTGTTTGTGAAGCCTGTGTCAGTTTTGGACTTGAAATTCCCATACGATTTGTAGATACTTAACGTAATTTTATAATGATCACTTGACATACTTCAGTATAAGAGCTCTCTAGAGCATCAATTTAGATCAATGAGCATTATATAAACATATCGATAATAAATGAAACCCCGAGGTTAATCTTTCAGAAGACCCCAGTGAAATACTTAAGCCTTTACAGCTAAATAAGTCTATTGAATTCCTAGAGGGCTATAGTAAATCATTTAAGGGCTGTAGTAAAGCATTGAGCATTGGGGGTTTCGCAAAACTAAACCTTGGGATCAATAGTTTTTCTTCACCATTTCAAAGTTAACACCTATCAGCCAGGTTAAACCCATAAACCACCAACCACCAACCACAACTCACAACATAGAACATAGACGAGAAAGGACAAAGACAACGGTACCAATCTCCAATAGATTAGTAGAAGGCAGATATAAACCATGAAAGTGTTAGTAGCACTATCAATATTATTTAATGGCGTCGTACCTTCATGTAGCTCCAAATTCATTTCGCGTTCGATAACTACTGCCTTCACAAGAGGCGGAGGATGCCAACCGACAAAAACGACCGAAAGAAAGACATTCAAATTGATACAGGTTCAAATCATTCATCGACACGGAGATAGAACTCCCATAACGCCAATGGCGGAAAGAGAGTTTTGGGAAAGTACATTGCCTTCCAAGGAGCTGTTGGACAAAGTCGCCGAGAAAACAAAAATTATCAGAAAGGACAATGCTGCAACACAAGCTCATGCTGCTGGTGGCATTGGCCCATTTGGTAAACTGACACAATTAGGTCTACTTCAAATGGTGAAAGTAGGTGAAGAAATAAGATCGAGTTTGCATTTGGATGACAGCAATCATCACGAGAATGAAGAAGTTCGTAGCATCGACCAAGATGGACACGTTCACATTAATCATGGATGTTTATTCACAAACTCAAATCCCATCCATCCATCCAAATTAAAAATTACAAGTACAGATTTTCCACGGACTATTCAGTCTGTTCAAGCTCTCTTGCTAGGTCTTTTCCCTGAAGGGTATGATGGAATTATTGAAATCGATGCTAGACACACGGATATTATGATACCTGACCCTCAACCTAGACTATCAGAAGAACAAGTTCAATTGGAAAGAGTTTTGAGCCAAAGAAGCCATTTATTGGAAAGAGAGAAGGAGCTTGAAGGAATCGCTGGTAAAGTAAGTGAGGTGTTGCATCATCTGATTGACCACGATGCACCCTCCCATAATTGGGGTATTGGCGAGGAGACAGACGTAAAACAAAATATTGAGAACCAAAGCAGCAATGGTAAAAAGTTGACATTTTCTCAACTTGCTGAGGTTATGACATGTCTTAAAGTACGAAATAGGCTTCCAGATGGAATCAGCGAGGCTGATTACGAAATCATTACATCTCACAGTGCTTGGAAGTGGTTCGAGAATCTTCGTAATCAAGAGTTGGCAAAATTAGCCATGAAACCCTTCTTAACACTCATCACAAAAACCATGCAACAAGCCATCATCAATCACTATGATGAGCCAATTATGCATATTTATAGCTGCCATGATAGCAGCTTGATTGGACTAATTTGTGCGTTGAAACTTGAGCAACCTGCGAAGTGGCCAGAATATGGTTCCTTTCTCAAAGTCGAGCTATTTGAATGTCATCATCCAATACATAAAGGAGAAAATGGAAATGATACTGAAAATTATTATGTGCGGTTTTCTTTGAATGGTGATATCTTAAAAAGCTCTTGGGGAGTTGGATGCGACGGGTACCCACAGGCTGCAGAAATGATCAGTTTGAAACATTTAACGTCATCGATCGAAGATGAACATAATAACTACAAGTAATTAATGTTTTTAATCGTCAATACTGATCTTTTAGGTCATACCGTTATCATTCAGAGACGATCTACTTAGACTGTGCTTTGATTGCCTCTTCATCATGGTAACGATCTAACAACATATACTGTCTCTGCACAGGATCATCTACCATTAGTATTGAGCTTTTTTGCAAACTCGTACTTTGTCTCAAATATGACATTGACGGAATCGAATGACCCATATTACTGGTATTCAACAGACTTGCGCCTACATCAAATATTGATTTATTCAACGCATTTTCGTCAGATATCCCAAGCGAGAATAGACTGGGGTTAGATGTTAATGCGAGATGAGAGGCTTGATTTGTATGCAATCGAGAATATTCACCATCTTTATCCGGATGATCTTCATTTACATTACTGCTGCTGGATTCATCTCTTCCTTGACTAGTTGTCCTTTGGATATAGTCTTCGTGAATATGGCTGGAGGATAGATCTTGATCTGAGTATGTGTCTTTGCTTTGCAACCTATTTAACTCAAGAACAGCCGCCGCCATGTACAGTTGTCTCTCTCGAGCTAAAGCAATGGCCTCTTGTTCTTGTTGTTTCTGATACGCTTCTATTCTATCAACGAGACGAATAGCATTTTGAGAGGCGCACTTCCAAAGCGGATTTACAGCTTTGAAATTGAAAAAACTCTTTTCCATTTTCCCATGCATAGCTTTCGGTCGTTTTTGTTCATTTAACTTGTTATATATGGCAGCTCGGTTAGAATTGAGAGAATTCAGAGTCGTAGGAGGATTACTACCTCTTCTTGGTGTGTAATGATCTCCATAGTTATTATCTACTTCACCTTCCCAATTTCCATCTTCGAAAAGGTCAAAATCAAAAGATGCAAAACCACAATGATCTCCTGCTCCAGGCACATCAATTCTAACAGAACGAACAAAAGCACATAAATTTTCGGCGCAATTAGGAAAATTGTAGCACAAAATAATTGGAGCAACAAGAATTGAAAGCACCTCCATGGCAAACAACTGAACCTTGTATTGGAAAAGTTCAGTGAGTTCACTTCTAATAATATGATCCCATCCTCGTTTTCTCCAAAAGTCGGGATAGTAATGAGTATGAGTTGCGACTGTCGCCAAAGCATGATCCATTTGAGAAAACAGATTCTGATGGCTCTTTTCAGATGTCCCATTTGGAAGTAAGCCTTTTCCACCACTATAAATTACTCCTAACACCCCTAGATACCAAACTAAGTTCCAATTACCAATCTTCACATGCAATAATATACTATCATTCATAGCTGCCAATGCAACACACACAGCCCCGAGAGAGCCTGACAAAAATACTATAACTCGTCCTATAGAGTTCAGGAGTGAGCTAGGCATAAATAATTTCAAATAATCTTCTGCGGCTTTGTAAGAGGGGTCCATTCGTCGCTCGAATACATGAGGCAACTCATTGAATTCTCTGAATTTCCATCTAACATACATTTGTCAGAGATAAATGGATTAGTCATTTGTAAAACGGGTGGATGAATATTACCATTCAACTTACTTTGCAATACTCGACCATTCTCGAGGACCTAAATATTGTCTCGACGATCGCAAATCGTATAAATTTTGCAAAAAATAGTGCAACATCATAAAGAATAATAGAAACGGTGTGAAAGCCATATGCCCTATTCCACAAAGAACAAATCGCCTTTGCAAAGATCTTCAAAGGTCACGACAGTTAGTTATTCTCAACAGGAACAGGATTGAATGCAACAATCGGTGACTCACGTACCTAACATCGGTGCAAAATGATGGTCTGACTTCATACTTGTGATTGAACATGTAACTGAGGACACAGAAGTAAATGCACCACTATACGAGAATACAATTGTAAAATACACTGAAAAGATTTGAATACAATCACCACCAACATAGAATCGAATAAAATCTTACCTCTAATGTCTTCGAATAAAATTTTGTCTTTGATTTTCCACTCTGAGTCCATGGAATAGGAATACTCAGGTCCAATAGGTCTTTATTAAAAAAGGAAATCATGAAGTTCTCTCGTCGCATTATTCTTTGCGCTACTACCAATTCATCTTCAATATCTTGCGTATGAACAGCAATCCTATAATCACCAGAATTTTGTAAATCGCCAAGTTTCCTAACAATTTCGTACCATTCAACTGCACCACCCTCCAGCTTCTGAGAGCTGATTCCCAGTTTGTCTTCAAATACAAACTTCGCCTCCAGTGCATCTTTTGCTGTCTTTATGAACGCAGAAACTGCAAAAATTCCATATGCTGTGTACAATAAAATATAAACAACAATCATAAATCGCCATAACCAATTTCTCCTTTGAAAAGGATTTTCTAGAATATAATCCGACAAGTAAGCTCTACATGTCTCTTCATCACGACACGTGTACAATGCCCCCCAATCTAAATATACAAACAAGAATACCGACAACCAAAGTGTGAAAAACAATGATATGAGTTCTACTAGACCCTTTCCAATTATGGGTACCAGGCCTCGGTGATAAAAGTAACTATACAGAGAAGTGAAAAACAAATCAAGATTTGCAACTTGTCCCCATCCATCCCGATTAGGCGCAAGCCGGAATCTATCCAGGAGGACAAATTTAGGCGCATCATGTTGCTGCTGTTGAAGTCGACGATTGAATTCATCTACATCATCATCCTCACCACTCAGCAATGGTTCTTCTGGTGACCCTTCCCCGAAATGCATATCACCATTGTATTGGCTCAATCCAAACTCTGCTGCTGCAGATGCATGACTATTCTGTGCATTGTGATCAGATTGCTTATAAGGTCCATAATATGTACCATTGCGCTGATTGTGTTCTATAGTTTTCTTCACTTTGTAAGCAGCGGATGATATTGCATGTGCGGCAGTTCCAAACGCATTTTGTATGTTAGGGATGCTAAAATTGTCCCCCTTTCGATCGGATTGGAATTGTCTTACGAGTGTTGGAATAGGATGAGTTCCAGGGACAGGAATATTAGAATTTCTATGATGATGTCTCTGAATCTCTCTCGATTCCTCGTTGTGTAATTCTTGCCAAACACTGTCATCGTCAAAGACATTTGCTTCTTCTTGATCGTGAGAATTGTGATGGTTTGACATAATGGTTGGTACTCGTGTAGTTATCGATGAACGTTCTGACACACTGACAGATTCTACAATCCACTTGAACTATACTTATAATTCAATGATGTGATGTGTAAAATTTGACTGATACTCCAATTCAACATACATGCAAGATGGCCTTTGTTGATTTACTTTATGTGAGAAAAAAAGAGCACAAAAATTCTTTTGTTCTCGTCGTGCGTCGTGACAACGTTATCGGTCCCTCAAGTATTCATAATAAGAAAATGAAATGGGACCTTCGACTGTAGATTGACGATAAGTCAATAAGCGCAGTATACATTACAACCCCATTTGTTTTTTTGAAACGAACTTGAGATTTATTATAGGGATATACATTTCGAGAAAGAGCGACGAAAGAAAATCTATTGAACCAAATGGAAATCTTATTCACATTTAAAAAAATCTACATCGAATACTTTTTTCATAGTAACTTTATCTGCGTTCGACATGTTATATCTAATGTCTTGTTACATGTGGAATGATTCGATGGAGTTCCCCAGATCTATGACTCGTTCTTAACATGATCCAAAACATCTACAAGCTTCACTCCGATATCAAGGAGTTATCTGGACCTTCTCCACCAGGAACAAGAATTGTCACGTGATTTCCATTCAACAAAATTTCACTTTCCATTTCAGTCTTGATGAACATGCCAGGATTATGCGAATCGGGGACAAATTCAATTGCGTCTTCTAGAACCAAATTCACATAATCATCAAATCCACGGAGTGTACCAACAATCTCTGTCTTTCCTCTCATTAAGATCCATATTTTAGATCCTATAGCTTTATCTATCAGCTCAAGGGGTAGAATTTTAGATGCCATATTTTCTTATTAGCTTTGTATTTATGGATTGATTATAATTGATAGATTGATGACAAACCGAATGTTGTGGTTGTGTGTGTGGTGGAAGTGGTGGACTTTGTACTTGTCTTGAGTTGATCCGATGTACGATCCGTCTCATAACCCCAAAAGCCTACCACTCAAATTCAAAATCATTCAAAAGTTCAAAAGTTGAATCCAGGAACATATATTTTGTTGAAACATATAATTGTTACGAAATAATTGTGACAATGTCGAGCGTCAACCCTCTAAAGGATGCCAGATCAACGACAAAAGCTAATTCTAAAGCAGAGTCAAAGGCGAAAGAACTATGGCATCGAAAATCAGGAGCTGGTTATCACTTGTTCGTTGAATATTATCAAGGTCAACCCAAAGGAGTCATTTACAATGAATCAGATCTTGATCTTGTAAAGCTTTCCAATGTGAAAGGCCTAACAAGTAGTAGTTTGAAGAAGCAAGGTGACGGTCAATCAAGAGCGGCGAAACGGAGACGAAAGAAACAAAAGATAACTCATCCACAAGACACTCTTCCATCTATAGGAGGTCCAACAAACGAAATTGTGTCATTTGAAATAGCAGATAAGTTCCAACAAGCAATCCAGAACAAGGAGTGCAAACATTTATATCCATTCTTATCTGCTATATCACGACCATTGCCATTGACTCTTCGAATCAGGCATAATTCTTTTATCAATCATGAGATCAAGAAGGAAGCGCAGACGGTCATCAAAAATCTTGAGCATTATTCATCTTTCATTCAGCCAGTATCATATGATTCCTCCAAAAATACAATATACCAAGCAGTACCAGGTACAAATCTGGCAAAATTTAATCTTGGAAGAATATGTCCTGAACTCAAAACCCTTATTCTTAAAGCAACAGCTTCAGGGATAATGGCTCGACAAGAACTTGGAAGTATGTTACCAGTCATTGCACTCGCTGGTGTTGGAAAACTGAAATATGGTTGTAAGTTGCTAGATATGTGTGCAAGTCCTGGTTCCAAAACATTACAAGCTCTTGAAATCGTAGCGTCACCCATTGATGGATCAAATATACCGAAAAGAAAGGGTAGGGTTGTTGCAAACGATATTCATCCACTACGACTTGAATCTCTAAAAGATGCCATCGAGCGATCTGGAGTGGATCATACTATGATTGATAGAATTGTTTTTACAAACCATGATGCATCTAAATTTCCAAATCCCAAATCTGGTACTCTGTTTGATTGTATTATTGCGGATGTTCCATGCAGTGGAAGTGGCACCATTAGAAAGGATCCACACATCCTTCCAAATTGGCTCCCATCCATTAGCAATTCACTTCATGAGTTGCAAAGTAATATATTAAAGCGAGCTATCAAGCTTCTAAAAGTTGGTGGCATAGTTGCGTATTCCACCTGCAGTATCAATCCAATAGAAGACGAAGCAGTTGTAGCGGCTGTACTTTCTTGGGCCAATGCAAACGATAGTGAAACGATTGAACTTATGGATTGGCCAAAGGATGCATTGCCAGGTTTCAAGACGAGACCTGGTGTTTCCTCTTGGCGTGTTGCGGACTTTTCCGACGATGACGGAAGAGGAAATGATGATGAAATTCCTCGTTTGACATGGTATGATTCTGTGGAACAAGCGATGTACAGCAAAATGTTGCATGCTGTACCGAGTTTATGGCCTTTGTCGGAAGCCAAAAGTAAAGGACTGAATTTGCATCGCTGCACTCGACTTTTGCCTCAAGACAATGACACCGGTGGCTTCTTCGTTGCTCTACTAAAGAAGAACAGAGAGTTTTAGTAGTGAAGAACGATGGTTCCGTTTGAATAATGTTTTTTCATAGATCGTCTCATATAGTTTATTGGAATCAAAGTGGAAATCGTGGAATCTTCCATCACGTCGTGGAATATGTAATCATCTGTCAAGAAATTTCGAATTTCATCTTTCATCGTGATGCCACGCGGTAAACTTGAAAATCACGACAGCCACGGTAGCTCAACGATTTATATTTCGCACTCCTCATAAATCCTCCAGATGACAAATACAAGTGAATTTGACAGTACACTTTGGGTGGAATTTCCGTCCACAGAAAGTAAACATACTTCTGCGTCACTATATCTTCCCATAGAACATTACTGCGTGATCGCTGATAGAGTTTTTATTTCATTTCTCAAGGCGTACAGGCGCCTGTATGTGGAAGGTGATGATTCAATGGCTCAAAGAGTATCTATCCTGGGGAAGCGATTATCCGATTTTATTCATGTTGTCTTACCTTCGCACCCTGATTACACTATCGAGACAATAGAACGTATGAATGATATAGATGCTCAGTTGAAATCTTACCTCAAGAGATTTGAGGAGAACCATGGGTATTACCAAGGTAAGAAACTCAACTTCTAAGCAGTTGTTCAAAGGTGTAAATTTTATCTAAGGCCCTTGGCAGATTCTACAGAGGATGATGAATGTCGTGTTTGCGGTGACGAAGTCTACTCAGCTGAAAGTAACTGTAGAGATGAATCTGATCCCTTCTTAAATGGCCCACCTGAGATTTGGATGAAATCCCCAACACAAACGGCATTGCTAAAATACGTTGATATTCATGTCGAAGATTCCACTGATAGCTCATCAGTGTCGTCTGCAAGCGTAGCTGGTTCTTTACTGTCTAATATATCATCCGTAATATTTGAACCATTCAATTCGTCAATCCATGAAAAAGAAGATCCATTTTTGGAGGAAGAACCGAAGACTGATCAAAACGATGGAGCTGTTCTTGACACTGGTGAAGTCTCAAGTATCGATGACGTTGACGAAGCATACAAATCAGGCGTACCCTCTTTCTTTGACGAAACTACTTCAAAAACTATTTTATCGACAGATAATCTTGAATCGCACCTCGAAAGTAATATGGGAGCCATTGATATCTGTGATAAAAAGAATGGTGACATAGACTACAGCTTTCAATCTCTCCTGTCCCATTGGAAATCGCACGAACTGAAGAATATAAAGAAGAATACCAAGAAAATTGAGAATAATTGAAAGCTTTGGAAAGCGTGTAATGTTTTTTTAGGAGAAAATTTCTTTTGTACCTACAGCTTTATCATTCCATGGCATACAATTAAATATTAATTAACTTTCATAGTGAGCAGTGAGTCTACAAAAAGAAACGTGCAAATTTATTTTAAGTTAGTAGGTAGTTATTCAAATGTCTTCTTTCTTCATAGCAACTTCTTGCGATCTATCGAAAAAGACAAGATACGAGATATTTGACAATATATGCGCTTTTGCCAAGACGCAGTGTTCTTCTGAAATGTATGTATTCATGTATGTGTTTGTAAGCAGTAGGCTGAGCTCTCTAATCATAAATCTTTGCTGTATAATCCTTTAGAGTATAACAACAGATATTCCCCATGTTCAGTCTTGTATTTTTGTTTTAATGGTCAGAGTTTACCAATCGGAGCCATATAAATTGATTGGCTCGGGTGAAGGGCTCTCGGAAACTTTATCCACTTGTTGCATCCAGATTCTAGTCTTATAAATGCTGAATAAATCACGGACAAGCTCGCGAAAATCAACCCGGCCACCAGCCTCAAAAAAGAATGTCAACTTATGACGATCAAATTGATATTCGGCATCTATTACATTCATAGGAAGTCTTCGTTGTAAAGTTTTGCTCCTACAAATCTTTAGAAGTTCTGCCTCTTCTTCTTCCTTCAAGGCATATTGAGCAATATCCTCTTCGCTGGCCAAACGAGTGATATGTTTTAGCTGGAGATCTGGAAGTCCCATGTTCATAGAGGAGAGCCGTGCACCAGGGTTAAATTTCTCAATTGGAATGCGACTGAGAACGATTCCAAGATCTTCGCCTCTATCAGCTTCAACTCTAACATAGGTCCCAATTTTTATTTCGCTATTGATGTGCTCACTCAAAAAGAAATTCTTTTGTGATCGTTTGAACTTTACAGTGTACACAGTCCTTTTATGGAATGGAATAAGAGTACTGTGTGGATTGTGTTTATAATACTGCTGAGGTTCTGTATTCCTGTGCGCGTTGATAGAAGATAAACGAATCACAGAATCCTGATCACGATAAGAAACAGAGTATGGTAGAGTGCCTTCAAGATGGTTTCCATAGCTGGGATTCATCTGTGAAAGAAATTATTGAGATATAAGATAAGGTACAAGGTCAGCACAAGTATTGGTCATTTTGCTGCAAGAGCTATCCAAACTTACTTCGAAGTTACGACACAAATTCGATTCATGATCTGCGTACAGACAATCCGTTTGAGCGCGATTGAAGAGTTGATGATGACCTGCTTGAACATTTGCATTCTTATAACCAGTGGAGAATGAACGATTCCTATTCATTTGCTCCGGATAATGCATCGGACTGCCTGTTTCAAAATGACGACCCTGATTGCGAAGAGAGTTATTATGCACTGCGTCAGCAGACTGTACTCTCTGCCTTTGATACAATGAAGAACGATCAGGTGTGGAAGGCACTGATGATGTATACGAATTGGTCATGATCCTGTTAGAGCTAGCATCCTGGTTCTGGACAAAACCGAGAGAAGAAGCAGAAGAAAAAGATCTTGTTTTATTACCAAGGAACTCTTCATTCTCATAAAGACTATCCATAGATGATGGAAGCTTTTGCTGAGAATTCCAGTTTCCAAAAGCAGACAATCCAAAAGATGTTTCGGAATTAGCAAGTTTGTTCTGGGAGTTCCTATCGTAATCAGACGGAAGTAAGGATCGGTGTTCTAATCGATTGAAAAGACGAGATTCCTTGTATTCACTTTGATTTGTCTCCTCAGAGAACTGATCAAAGACAGAAGAATGATGTAGCGAAGACAAAGACTTGTTGGAATAAGCGTTTGATCCAAGCTGCTCAACTCCACTGAGTCTGGACCCAAAAGATCTTGCTGTGTCAACACTGGATGCGTGGCTTCGCCCGTTCGGTGAAGTGCTGGTATAATAGGCCGCATTGATAGATCCAGGCGACTTTGGAGATGAAGTTTGAGGATTTCCATTGTATCCTTTATATCCTTCGATTCGATGGTTAAGATCTTCCCCAATACTTGAAAGAGAAGATGTCGAAAGTGCAGGGGGTCGATTGCCTTCGTCCTTGTACCATCCTGATATAGAGAGATTGTTAAAGGCAGAATCTAGCATGGTTCAGCGATACGCACTGTTTGAGTGTACAAAGATGTTAGAATTCATTCAGAAGGGAACATTAACAAGAGTTTCACCATCTCTCTATCTTTCTTATTGGTTGACATTCAGCCCTGGGAATCTCAACGAAAAGGCCAAAGGAATCGGTTCCATTCAAAGAGGGCAAAGATACAGATGCTCTCACCTCGAATCTATAAACAATTATTGGAAAGAATGAAATTTGTCTCAAATTTCTAAGCTTTACTCCTCTTGTTTTTCCAGCTAGTCTTCGAATAGGAATCAATCTTTCGGAACAGGGCGGACTCTCTTGATTGATTTCTCATTTCACTCCGTTATGTGGTTGTCTTTGGTTCCCGTATCGGGTTAGTAACAGAAGCATACGTTAACCTCGTAGGATGAAAAGGAGTTCAAATTCAAATTCAAACTCGATAGATCATCAGAGCTAAGTAAGTTAGCTGCTTGTGGGTTTGTTGTGGCGCTCGATGTATAGTTCAGTCTACAAGCTAAAGTAAGAACCATAATAAGACATGAATTTTGGTAAAGTAGCGGCGCTGCTGCTCTTGTACTTGATGATGAGACAATTCTAAATGAGTTTTTCCAATATCCTTTCCAGATACCACCACCTACAGGAGATTGAATACTGTTTTCAAAGTATTCGACTCTGGTGAATGTCGTGATACTTGCTAAACTTTAGCATTACTCACATTATAATTTAATGAATTTCGTACTACGTATCTTATATTTACTTCCATTCATCTGTAAGGATCTACCATCACGATGAAGCTTGAGTCACCTCAAAGAAAGCCCACAATCACAATTTTATAGAGTGATACGATTCGCTTCATTTGTTCTGGTCACGTGCGGACGATTTCGTCTACTTCCTATGCTGAGAAATGATGCCGTGGATGGCCTATGCTCCTGTTTTGTTAAACGAGGAAGCCGGGGAGATGATTCTGTTGTTGATGGTCTCACTCGAACACAATCTAATCTAGGCTGGCCGTAGAGAATCGAGGAATTACACAGAGCTTTTCCACAAGGAAGAGAGGTGTGGTTTACTTTTTGTGCTACATACCTATGAATCCCTGTAGGATGCACATCATTGCAGCAGAGGCATTTGTAGCCAACCATTAGTGTTGAGCTCGTTTCGTCCGAATGTATATCATTCTTGGTCTCGGAAAGCAAGTGCTTTACTGTCTTTAGTACTTGTGCTTTAGTCATTCTGTCCTTTAATTCTAAAGTTCAACATATGTAATCAGTTTAACGATAAATACTGCATCTACTTGAGTGACATCATGGCCAAACTTACCTACTCTTAGTTCGTCAACTATCGATTTTGTCGAATCGTCTTTCCCAATGTGCTTCATAATGGACTTTTCGAGCTCTTGAAGCATTTGATTAATTTGATTGCGTTCAGGGATTTCTGCTAACTTAGACATCACATTTTCTATCTCATCTTCTATCGCTTTTAATCCATCTAAACGATGTAGAATATTGTTTTCAATCTTTGCCTCGATAGATTCCTTAACGTGTCTGATCATATCATCGAGATCCAAGCCTGCCTCTGATCCTCTATTTTCTGCAGTCGGCCTGAGCTGCAAGTTCACGATATTTTGTCTGCACTCATCCACTTCATTCTTAATTGAAATGATCTTTTGAACGGTAGCATGAATTTTTTCGTTGATTTCGTCATGCACCTTCTTGTAAAGTCGGACCTCCTTTTCACTAATTGCCTCCTGAAATGTTACTCTATCAATTTTATCTTTTTCCAATATTTCAAGTTTTGTTTCAATTTGATTTTGATACTGGATGACTGAATCAACAGGAGCATGCATTCTCTCCGTTAGAGTCAAGCCTTGTTTCACCATGTACTCATCCATCTTTGACTTCAGATCATCTTCAGTTACCATAGAAACCATATTCATCTGAACAGAATTGATTTTCTCATATACAGAAGATATATCAATGTCAATCATGTTACTAACGCCAATATCAGAACGAGAAACTTTGAAGTTATCTAAAATTGAGTCACATTGCTCCTTCAATTGACGGTGCTTCTGTTCAATGGTTTCGATTCTATTTAAAATGTCGAGCATGGTCCAGTCGACAAGTTTTTCTTGACCATCAACTGTGCTATCTTCTTCGGCCGTTTCCGAAGTGTGGTGATGATTCACATTTGTCAAACCATCATTACGAGTTGTCTCAATATGTGTTTCGGAATTAGAATCGAAGTCACTTTCTGTATTTGAATTCATATCTGATTTTATTCCTGCACTCTTCTGCAAAACACACTGATTAATTTTCGAGTCAGAATGAATGTCCGCGTTGGCAGGTACAGAATCATTCTTCGTCAATTCTTCCTCTTTAGATTCTTCCATCTTTTGTACATTTGGTTTATTAGTTTCAGACATCTTTCTTACATCGGCTTTTAAGCAATCAAGATCACACTTGAATTCATCTTTAAACGCTTCTAAAATAGTGAGACGTCCGGTTAGAGTTCGATGTGACTGAGATTTGTGGCTAAACTTGTGCTTGATAGAAAAGTGGTGCTTATCGATATCTTGAACTTCCACTGGTATGCTTTCATCGCTCGTCAATAATGCAATATCATCTGAATCCGCTATTTGGGGAGTATCACTTAGTGGTACATTGGATGTATCATCGAGTTGGATAGCGTTTGTTTCAGAAGCTAGTAAATCAGTCTCTCTTTGTGCTATACAATTGTGTGCGACCTTCTCGGTTACCGGTGCAGCATCAACATCTGTTCCCACCTGTAATTGAAACTCTAAAACCTATGTTTACAAGATCAGATATCAACGACATTGAACTTACATTCAATCACTAAAGCAATTGGCTCAACGTACCTTTACATTTTCTGATAGCTGTTTGAGCAACTCTTTCGATTCCATTTGATCCATCTTCATTTTTTCTGTACCAGAAACGAGTTGGTTTATTTCAACCACGACCTCTTCAAGCTTTGATGAAGAAACCTCTTTTCTCTTAAATGCTTCTAACATGGATAAATTTGATTCTTGCAGGCTCTTCATATTTTCTATCAACATTTTGTTTTCTTCTCGAAGCCTGTCGTGGTCTGCTTTGTACCTTTCTTCTTGATCTTTCAAAAGGCCAAAAATCGACTCAAAGGCATTCTGAATACCTGAAGTTGGATAACGAAACAAATCTCTCAATTCATCGCTTATTTTTTCTTTCACTGTCTCAAATGTACAAGATTCATCATTTTCATGCATTTCAAGTCAAAGAGAGGCTTGATTCATTCACTATCGCTTGACGCTTGACACGTTTTGAGTTTGCGCATTTTTTTCTTTCTGAGCATCGTCAATCAATCAATCCACATTATTAGAAGCATATCTCAAAAAGCGAGAGCCAGTCTCTATAGAAGGTAACATATACTTTGAATGCGTCAAAAAAAGTCAACAAATGACAAATGACGTTATCAATGACCGAGGTCTGGAGTTGGAGTAATTGTAGGAGCAAATTCAAATACGAAAAAACCTTTACGAGTAGTTTTCAAGGTAAACAGGCATCAGGCATGCATCACAATCTTTAAGCGTGCTCTATCTGTGCATACCAGAATCCGACTATTGAATCTATTTCTTCACAATGACCATTCATGATAAAGAGGATGAATTGCTGAACCAAAAAGATTCATTTTATGAAACTGCACATGACTATCAAGATCAGTATGAACTCAAGACATCAAAATCTGAGTGTTCTTCGGACGACGATGATGCATCACACGGGAACGAAAACGATAGTGCAAAACCAATTTTGTTTGATAAATGGTCTTTTAGATATGAGGCCTCGTGTCTTAAGAGTTCTATGGATAAAAAGGCTTCACCAATGATTTTTAAAAACTGGATAGATCTTTCATTAACCTTGGATGGGAGAGATAAGATTACAAAAGTAATCCAGTACGCTTCCCGTCTTCTTGGTAGCTATTACGAATCATCAGCCTCTTCTGTTTTTGTCAATGAGAATCAGTATGGGTTGTTCATGGAAAAAGCTAGACGGTTTCGTAACCTTCAAAAGGCGTTGACATCGTCTAGAAAAGCTTACAGACTAGGTCGCACTGTAATTGAGTTCGAAAAACTGAGAAGTATGGGGATACTTCATTGGATAGTATGGTATATCAGAGAAGCATTACCAATTGATAGCAGTAATAACCGTAGAAAATGTCTGGAAAGTCCTACCAAAGGACCAAACGGACCTGTCTCGTGTGAAGAGAGGATGGGCAATCAGCAAGCGTCGGAAGAAAGGCCAGTAGTAAATCTCCCACGGTCGATCTCATCTAATATTGGATTCAGTTTGAATTATAGTACACTTGGGAAAATGTTGTATCGCACTTTAACGAGTTATATTGATCAAGATATAGTTTCTAAGGAGGCGTTGCCTTTATGGAAGGTATTGTTAACGGCATGTAAATTGATTGGACTCGGTGGTTTTTGGTTGGGAGACAACATATCATATCTTTATTCAGTTGGTTTCCTAGAAAATTCATCATCCAGGGAGAAAAGTCAACACTCATCTACATTGTTTGCCACTAGATCTTACTTTTTCGCCTCGGTTTCGGGGTTGTTGCTAAACTTGCGCGAATTGTTCGCTCATCGGAATGGTCCTTTAAAGAAAGCGATTATGAATTTGGAAGAACACAAGCTAAGAATAAAAAATCCTAGTGTAGATGATAAAGACGAGAGTACAGCTTTAAAAATGCATTACCAGGAAGAAGAGTTGCAAAGATTAGAGAACCTTTTGATGAAGGTGAAGCAAACACACTCTACGATTTGTATTGCACTCATGAAAAGCTGTTGCGATGTGATTGTTTTCAGCAATAACCCAGGAGTGGATTTGCACCTGAAACTTAGAGGTCGGAAAATGCATGAAGGAGTACAGAGCATGTTTGGAATCGTTTCGGCGCTCACGGTCTTGTATAATAACTTTCCAAATAGGAAAAACTAGGTTGCTTACTCAAAATTGTGCATTATGTATTATAAGGTAACTAATGTAGAATTTCTAAAAAATTTTCATCTCATAGTTTGTGGCTCCCAAATAACATTCATGCCACCTTTACTACATTGACATAAACCGCTATTCGTGCACTGACATATATTTTGTGCTATTCGATGGTTGTAATGACTACATGGTAAAGAATCAGATGAAGCCATCATGGTCCCATTTATACATGCTCCATTAGAATAATGAGTTGGTGGATGTATGAAATGGTCTATCGTAATACGCGACCCCAATCCTATATTTCTAGGATGCGTAATTACGTCACCAGTAGGGTAAGAGTTATTTCTCGGTCTGGATATCGGTATGAAAGCATCTACGCTATTCAATGGCCCTCCAGGAGCTGAATATGCTGGTGAAACTCCATTCTTCTTGTAATCTTGATGTTGTGGGGGCGATGGAGTGATATGACGATGAACAACAGATGGATCAACGAAGTTAGTAGACCAGTCGTGCTGTAAAAGGGCTGTTTGCGTTTCACTCTTTGGAACCGTGTGATTGTAGTGCTCGATTCGATCAAACCTGTTTTCATCACTAGAAACTACATTTACACCAGATGGTGTAGAATCTGTATATGTCATCTGGGTTGGAAACGATTCTTGTACAGCACGGGACATTTCCTGAGCCGGTTGATTCATTCCAGCACAAATCGCATGAGATATCAACTCATCTTGATATTTTTGGAAGATTTCTGGAGTCACATGAAGACTGAAGTTAATACGAAATAAGAATTCGACTTCAAGTCCATTCATTTCAGAAGTGAGAACTCCTCCGACCTTTGCAAAGTAAGCGTTGTTGTAATACGCATCGTCAAAGAACTTTGCAGCTAGAAGGACAGATGTCACCAAGACGCGATGAACATTCAGCTCAGAAAGGACAAAGTTATTTCGTTGAATGAGTCGATCGATGTATATTAGTGCGAGTATGAAACACTCTGTGGAACAAGAGGCGTATTTGTGTATCTATTGAAAACAGAGTTCGGAAAAATCGAATCGATCAGAATTCGGAACTTTGAAATGTGATGCTTGAGAACACTCAACAATTAAATCTACAAAGCGGGAACTTACCCTTTCTAGATATTGTCGCACGCTAATGCCTGGAGCCTTCAACGCATGGAACTTTGTAACTTCTTGATCGTTCGGTAAAACAGAATTCGACTCTACCAGTCGTTCAAGTACAGCAGCCAGAACTGTCACAACTGCTTTTCCTTCAGCTTCTTGATCGGATCCACTGTCCATATTCTAAATGTATGCTATGATTTATTTATCTTGAGTGATTTTGTCTTTTAAATAGTATGCTCGAGGGTCCCTCACTACGTACTGGGACTATGGTTCGCTGATTTTGTACTTGCGATATTTCCTTAATTCATTCCAACTCCTCTGCTCTTAATCTTATATTTTGAACTTATTTAAATGTTTGTATTGTATCAGGAAAGTAAAATTTGACGTAATAATTCAAATTGCATAGAATCAAGGAAGATTTAAAATGAGAATATTTTGTAACGAATGTTCAACGTGGAAAATTGTAAAAAATGGTTCTAAATGCTTTCGTAACTGCTGGATCAAAAACACCAAATTCGATGAATGATTCAAAATTGTACTCGTTTGAAATATATAAAATAGGATTGTCCAAAGAGAAGCAACAAGTACTTCAAAGATTTAGATGTTCTCAGAGAGACTATTTTGTCAATAGCTTACGTAAGACTTTCTACACTAAGTAGTAAAGAGAAATGTCAGAATTTGAAAAATAGAATATTCGTCGATGTTCTTTGCGCAAAAATTCAATGGTTTGCCTTCATTTCAAAAGGTCATGAGTCAGTGTGACATACACCTTCTGAATGCAATTGCACCCCCGGGTGCAAAAGACATCTCACCATAGACGTCATTTTTTTGTTAGATACTCACTCACTAATTTAAGAACTCAAAGATTGCTATCTGTGACGACTTCTCTCTCTAAAAGTGGTCTGATGTTTTATGATCCCCAAATTTACTTTCGTCTTCTCTGTCGCCATTCATTAAAGGCAGTTGAAAATCTCACCTTAATCTCGTTGATGGATTCTCCAAACGTCAAAGCGGTAACTTTTTATCAGGGAAATCGTTTGTGATCCAAACATGGATAAAATCAAGTTTGTGTAATCGGATGCTGTTTTTGACATGAGAATTGCATAGAAATTACACTGTTACATATTGTGGTCATCCAAGAAAATATTACTACTATCATTTCAGGCTTGCGAAAGAAAACATTCTTCTGTTCGAATGTCCCTCATTTAAAACACGTGCGAATCATGTATAGAATCCAACAATGTAAGCATACAGTAAAAGATAGGAACAGTAATTAAATTTGATTTTTATTCTTTCACAATTGCAATCTAAGCACGTCCCTTCTTGATAGCGGGGGTCTTCTTGATTCCCTTGGCATATCTGTTGGCTTGGTAAACCTTGGAGAACTTGGCGAGCGCATCCTGCTTCAAATCAGGTCTGTAGTAGTTATCAGCGATGGTTTTCTCGATGGTAGATACGACTCTCTTGAATCCCTTGTTGACGGGAGTCTCGATGATTCCAACCTTGGACCCAGTCTTGGAGGCGGCCTTGGTGTGAAGAACAGCCTTGTTATCAGCAGTGGAAGCAACTCCTACAGCGGTAGAATTGCAGATTCCAGAGTACTTGTAAGAAGAAACGGAACGGAGGTTGCCTTTCTCAACAGAGAAACGCATAGTTCCAGAACGCTTAGTGCGTCCGTTCACCTTCTTCATGAAGGAGTTGTTGTTCTTTACTACTTCCCAGATAAGTTGACTCGAAACCATTTTTCAGAGAATAACTATGAGATGAAAAAACAAAGGAAGAACATTGGTGAGACAAAGGATTTTCAAACATAAGTAGTCAGATTTTTCAAGGGATGTTATCTCATAACAGGTAGTTGTCTCGGAGAGCATCAAAACAGTAGGTTAAACCTTGAGCAGCCCATTCTATTCCTGGGTCTATCAAACAATATCAGATAAATATACAGATGCACAAGAACCGTTGTAGGAAGTATAAGGCACTCATGTGTATATCCTTCACCTCGTTCTCCTTTGGACGTTTCTTGTATCATAAAGTGAAGCTCTGACATTAAGATCAGCCGACTTTGACCTCATGTGCCCCCATAACTTCTTTATGTATGATATAAGCTGTTCGTATTGGATCGCAACAGATTGACCCATACAAAACTTTGATCAATAGCCCTTAGTGCATCCCTACCATCGTGTTCTAACACAGGGATGTGGAGCTCAGGCTCATATATATTTGACAATATTCCCTGAACACTTTTCGAACGAGACAACCACCCACAACAAAATAAACTCTGCGATATGTGTAATTGATTTGGACTATTAATTCAAGGCTTCATTGGAAGTTGCTTACCTACAAACGCGATATGTGCTGGTGAATGGAAAAAGGGTGATGGAAAAAATCTCTTACCTCTTACTGGAAAATGAAAAAACGCGCGAAAAATGAAGGATGGAAAATGAATCAATGGACACATATAACTCTAGAGACGGTAAGTTGCAACGCTCAAGGTAGTGAATGTCTTGCAGATGAGGTTTACCTCTTCAAATAGATTGTGTTGAGTCATGTTCAAATGTATATTGAATTTGGGAGGTGTTTCGTTGGAAGATTTTCAAACGGACCAGAGGACTCTCCAACACTTAAGTTTCTTTTGAAACGACGCTTTTCTTTACATACCCTAACTCAATCGTTGTAAATCATCATCTCTGTTATTCAGAAATAATTAATCATGGGAGCCTACAAGTATATGGAAGAGCTTTGGCGTCACAAGCAAAGTGATGCCCTCCGTTTCCTTCTCCGTGTCCGCGCATGGGAATACCGTCAGCGCCCCAAGATGGTACGCTGCACCAAGCCCAGCCGTACCGATAAGGCTCACCGTCTTGGATACAAGGCTAAGCAGGGATATGTAGTTGTTCGTATCGGAGTTCGTCGTGGAGGACGCAAGCGTCAAGTTCACCGTGGTATGGTATTCGGAAAGCCAAAGCACCAGGGTATCAACCATCTTAAATTTGAACGTAACCTTCAATCCGTTGCTGAAGAGAAGGTTGGACGCAAGTTCTCCAATCTTCGTGTACTCAACTCTTACTGGGTTAACCAGGATGCTACTATGAAGTACTATGAAGTTATTCTTGTTGATCCTTCCCACACCAAGGTCCGCAATGATCCTCGCATCAACTGGATTTGCAACCCTGTACACAAGCACCGCGAATGCCGTGGACTTACCTCTGCTGGACGCAAATCCAGAGGACTTCGCAAGTCTGGACACCGTGCCAATGGAATCAAGGGAGGATCTTACCGTGCTGCCTGGTTGCGCAATAACATCATGAAGCTCAAGCGTTATCGTTAAGCATCTGGTTGAACTGCGTGAAAAGTGTTGTTTCTTTACAATTCTCACTATGGAAGCGGCACCGTTGTTGTCAATTAATGGTTTGTTGAAGCAACGTTTGTGTTAATGATGCTTTCAATGATCTTTTCACTAGTTCAGGGTGTCGAATAAAATAAACAAAATTTGCGTTATTTGGATTTTTTTATAAGTTAATTGTTTGATTTCTTTCAATTTTTTTTAAAATTGTTTGTCTTCAACATGAAACGGAGAGTTATGACTAAAACAGGAACGATTACGTATATCAGACCATAAATCAGCTTGATCTCAACTTCATTTTTGGATCTTTTTACTGACAAACTGATTTTTAAATTCCTTTCTTGTCATTGGAACCTGATTTTTAAAAGTGTCTTTCAGTTGACTTGAATACATTTTTACAATGGAAACAATGCATCCCGGACGAAGGGCAGAACCCGGCATACAATTCAGGAGACCTTCAATAAACATAGAAAAATTAAGAGAAGGTGCGTGCAATGCGTGTTTTTGATAAATACTATCAAATAATTTATGATTATGGGGAAACGGTCGATTTCAGAGTTGAAGAATTCATTTTTTCATTGTTATTTTACCTTTCATTAGTAGGTACGCCATCTTCAGGCACTGAAAATGAAATTCAGATCAAAGTCCCTCTGAGTGCGGAATCGAAAGTCCTTCCCTTATCTGCTCCATATCGACCTGGTCAAGGGCCACCACAACCACGGCGACATTCAATGACCAACCAAATGCAAACAAGAGTTCCCATGCCTAGTAACATGAATCGACCAAGAGGCCCCCCTCCTTCAAGTCCTTATGGAATACCATCTATGACGCCTCCTGGTCGACCTGGTATTGGAAATAACGTAATAGGAACCCCAACTAGTTTAAGTGGGATGGCCAAGTCGCCTAAAGGATTAGCTCCACTATCTCCAACTCGTCTAGGGGCACCTCCCCGAGGGCCACCACCGAGGGGAATTCAGATTGCTAATCACGCGATGATTTCAGGTCATCCTCTTAGTGGTCGAGGAGCGAATGGAGCTAGTCCACATATTCGTGAGGTAATACAAACACCAACAGAAAGGAACGGACCTCCTTCCCGTAACAACAGATCGAACTCAACTTTTCAGTCTACAGATCAAGACAGAAAAGACTTTCCTACTGATGTATCCCAACTTGGACCCCCACCTCCAGATGTCCAGTCCTTTGCCCCTTCATTCGCTCTTGCTCCAATGAAACCCTTTGGGACATTATCAGTGACCATTTCTAGAGGATTGAGCCTAAAGGCTGGACAAGGTGTCTTTGGTCGAGCGAATCCGTACGTGAAGATCACATGTGGGGAAAAAGTAATGACAACGAAGCCGCACATAGAGGGAGGGAAGAATCCGATATGGGATGCTAATTTATTTTTTCAAATCATGACTGAAAAAGAAATGATAGTTGAAGTTTTTGATAAGCAACCTGTTGGTGAAGATAAGTTGATGGGGAAATCGACAGTAGGCATTCTTGATTGGATAGCCTTGGAAAGTTTTGAAGGAAAAATAGAACTTCTTGATAAATCTGGTAGTGTCTGTGGTGAACTCAGTGTGAAATCAGAATTCACAAGAACATCAGAAGACACGTTAAAACCAAAGGCAACAGCAGACGAAGAAAAGACAGAAACAAATCAGGAGTTTTCAGACAAAGAAATTTTAAATGCCTTCCGGTCATTCGATCTCGATAAGAACAATTACGTGGGCGCCGCTGAAATTCGTCATGTATTGATCAGTATTGGTGAGCGAGCTACAGATGAAGAGGTAGATGAAATGATAAAAATGGTCGACAAGGATGGTGATGGGCAAGTCAGCTTCGATGAATTCTATCGAATGGTCACAGGTGGTAAAAGACCGCCTCATGGATTAGGACGCAGGGGAAGCAGTAATATATCACACGAGCACAATGAAACGACCAAGGGCATTATATCACCGCAGGCAGTTTTAGAAGCCCGAAATTTACGTCGTAAACTTCTTGATGAGTTTGCTCGTGACAATGACCTCAAACCAGAATCTATAAAACGCGCTCATAAACGATACGTTGCTATAGACAAGAATAATATTGGTATGATAGACTACATTGAATTTTGTGAAATACTCCAAGTTGACCCAAGTCCGCAATGTGAAAACGTATTTGCGAAGTACGACTATAGAAAGACTGGAATGATTGATGCAAAGGAAATCTTAATAGCCCTTGCTAACTTTACTGGTGCTGGAAAAGATGATAAGCTGAAATTTGCCTTTATGCTTTTTGATGAGGACAATGATGGAGTTATTTCGAAGCAAGAGTTGGTGAAGATATTGAAAGCAAATCACATGGCCAAGACTGATTCAGAGGTTCAAAGAAAAGCAGAGACAATCATGGCACAGGCGGATAAGAATGGTGATGGTGTGATGAGCTACGATGAGTTCGTTGCAGTTTCAAGGAAATTTCCGAACATTTTATTTCCTTCTTACAGTAATACTAAGTAAGCTTTCTTGATATAAATTTTATTGATTATGATTGTATTGAATCTTCGCAACAGAGACCTGAGGGACTTGTGGATTGCCTTCTCCCCGAGCAGCTGCAAGTATGTAAGCATTTGGCGACCAAGCGATTTCATCAGAACCAGTCACGTATCTAGCTCGCTCATTCGATTTCCAAAGTGATACTGTTCCAATGTGCTCACCAGATTTAGCATCAGCCAAATCAATGCCTTCCTCTTCACTGCAACTAGCAACTATTTTAGAATCATGAGAAAAAGCAACAGAGCGAATGAATTTTGTTTGTCGTGTGATGGTGGCTTGACAAACCATGGAAGGAACATCCCATAGCCCCACAATTGCATCATTACCTCCAGTTGCCATCAGATTTCCATTTGGAGAAAATCTCAAGGAATAAATTGGACCACTGTGACCGATAAAAGTGGTTGTATGTGGCTGATGCATCTCATCGTTTGAATTGTTAATATCTTGCCACTTAAAGACATTCACAATGCCCATACCATCTGCCAACCTTCTACCAGCAGATACTAAATGTGTTCCAGATGGAGAAAAATGAGTTTCATGAATTACATCATCAAATTTAAATGACGCCACAGTGTCTTTTTCTCGTCCTGAATTTGAATTTGATTTTAACATTTTCAAATCATAGATATGAACTGAATTATCTTTTTCAGTTACAGCTAAATACTGAGGGTGCCATTCAATACTACTCGCGCGTAATCCTTGTGAAGATTTTAGGTTAATTTTTGCCAGACTCTTTGTGGCTTTATCCCGCACATCCCAAAGTTGTACAGTTTTATCTTCTGCACTCGTACACAATAGCGAAGGGTCAGCTGGATGAAACCTAACTCTATCCATAAGAGCGTTATGTTGAAATGTTGAAATTTCACGTATTGTGTGTTGTGATGACGATGCATCTATGGGCCATAGCTTGACGTTACTTCCAGATCCGCTCGCGAGAAGCAAACCTGTACTATTAAATGATACACTAAAAGACGCATTTCTTCCATGAGGCACGCCACACTCTTGGATAAATACATCGTTTGCATTAAGTCGATTGATATTGTTCATGTTATTTGTGCGATCCATCTCATGTTTCATGTCATGTGATTCAATTTTGTATGATGAAACTCGGAAAATTATAACAGTAGTATATGTATGAAATATACGCACTTTTCGTTGGTCAAATTCGTACAGTGGTTAGTATTTCGCATTGTGGTTGCGACGACCGGGGTTCGATTCCCCGATTTGACATTTGGTTTTACTTTTTGATTTCATGAAGGACGAATGCACTGTGCAAGACATTATGGATGGTGATTACATATGAATTCATTAGTATTGATTATTCAAGAGGTTGATTATGTTCGGAAAGTTATATTTTTGCTTGTTTTACGCCTTTTCAATGCCCTTTTTTTGTAAATTGATCATCCACATGAGAGCTGCTCTGAACGCTCCACAAAAAAACAATGCGGTTGAAAGCTAAAATGATATGATGAATGAGGGTATTTTATCCGTGAGCGGTTAGGTCAGTGTCTAACATTTGAAATTTATGAGACCTATTTCGCACGACCCACCATAGCAATAAAATTCAGTCATGGCGGGTTGACATCAGAAACCACAAGATGAGATCAAAATCTGAATACCATCTGCAATTCTACACAGTAATGACACAGTGAACGGTGCTACTGCTCAAGAGTAACTTAAAAGTATTGCTCATAAGTATTTCTATCTTGCGTTCTATTTGAAACGAAAGTGGAATGAAATAAAACACATACAAAACATGCCTCCCAATATGACTATATATTATGATTCTGTCTATGAACAAGGCTTCGAATGTCCACTTATTACGGACAGCCACGTTACAACAAAATTGGCATTATTAAACCTGTGTGAAGAGAAAGATGTGGATTATTCGGCTAACTTAAATCGTGTTGTCTCCGTCACCAAGTGCTTACCTAAAGTTAAACGCCAAATTCATATTCATCCCCTCTTATCATCGATATCTTTCTTCAAATACTACAACAAGAAGAAAGTCTCGTTGAATGCTCAAGACCCACTTCTTCTAGCAATAGAACAAGCACGAGAAGTGAATGGAAAGTCCAACGCATCCAAAGTTTCCTTCGATCTAACCAGAAATGAAATTATTGATAGCAAGACCGAACCGCCTATGAAATCGTCCTGTCTAATACCATCGTCTAGCGATGTGAATGTTACTGTAAAGAGTATAATAAATGATGCATCTAGTCCTATCAAGAAATCAAAACAAGATATTGGTGGTGAAGCATCTTTCTTTACTAATCTAAATGTATGTAGGCAAGGCGATACGTTTCGAGAATTTAAACTTGTATCGAAACAAATTAGGTCACATTTGCATAAAGGAAAAAAGGAATTATCAAAATTTAATTACACTAATGCCGCAGATCACTTTGTAACAGCATCAGAAAAACTGAAGAACCATGGCTATCCACCTGATCACTTGCTACAGAAAGAAACATACGACTTGTTACAATATACATATCATGCAGAAAAAACACTTGAATATTCAGTTCAAATTGTAAAAATGGGTCTTCGACATGAAGCCAGAGAAGAGTTGCACAAAGCGCTGAAAAAGTATACAGTCGCTTATCAAATGAGAAAAGATTTACTATCTCATCCTCTACCTTTACAATTATCACATTTGAATGACCAACCTCAACGCCATCCAAGTCTAGCAGTTTTGCTAAATTTGATCGGTGCGGTTCAAGTAAAAATGGGTGAATTAGATGAAGCTTTACAATTGTATGAGTTATCTCTGTATGAGCAACGTGATGATAGGGACATTGTAGTGAAGGATACTACTGCGCCTGGTACTACAGCAGTAACGATGCGAGAAATCGGATCAATTCATGAACAACGGGGTGACTTGGATTTAGCGCTCACAAATTACCTTGACAGTTTAGATTTTGTTCTATCTTCTGCCTATTACCGAGCTGATTTAAGAAAACAAATCCATGGAAGATCAGTGTCAAACACGCGTTTAGGCTTTGAGAAAATCATTATTGACAATCCAGATGTGTCAATCATACATGCTTCATCAGTTGTTGAATCACCTAATCATGAAATGGAAGTTTACATCCAAAAGAATATTACTGGAGATGTTTCCAAAGTAAGCAGTAACTGCAACTTAGCGACCTATTATGAAGGATTTTTTCAGAAAAAGATTACGACGACCAGAGATACAGAGAAAACTCTAATTATTCATTTGGCAACAACTTTACAGAGCATTGCAAACATTCACAAAATGCAAGGTGACAAAAGCCTTGCAATTCAAAGCTACTATGCAGCTCTAAGGGGGATGAAAGTTTGTTATGGAGACAAACATACTAATGTGTCATCACTACTGAGTAATTTTGGAACTTTCCTCCAAGATATCAAGGAATATGAAAAGGCTCTTGAAATGTACAAAGAAGTACTGAAGATTGAATCTCTTCGCCTAGGTTTTAATCATCATGAGGTCATGGTAACCATGCTTAACATGGCGCTCCTTGAAAAATCTAGAGGACGTTATGATGAATCCATAGCTTTATATGAAGAAATTTTGAATATCCAAAAGAAAAGAGGTTTCGATCGAATTGGAGAGCCTACTTTGAGTCTTATTGCTGTTGCTTCATCTTGCCTCTCCGAAGTACAGGAGATCATCGGAGATATTAATGGTGCCATTGAATCCCTTCAACAAGCTATTACTGTAAGAAGTCATTCATTGGTTCAAAGTCACCCTGACGTTGGTGACGTCCTCCGAAAACTCGGTACATTATATTACCGGAATCATAAATACAAAAGCGCTAATACGTACTACATCAGAGCTTTGAAGTTATACAAATTAGCAAACGTAGCTGAAAATGACTCGAGAGTCATTGGAACAAAACGCGATATGGCAGACAACCAAGCAAACCTTCGATGAAAAGCCGATCAGTTTTTGATTGAAAGGAGAGACCATAAAATGTACTAATGTAATCAAAAATGTAAGATTATCATCATCTACAATTCCAAATAGTAGAGATAAAGACTACTTAATCTATTTAAAGTTCCCATGAGTTTACCACATTGTCGTACTTTTCTTTGGCCACTTTCATCATAAGCTTTGCTATTTTTCTTAATTTCAAACGAATTTTTCCGAAATGATCTATTAGTTCGTACTTGCAAATCTTGAACCACTTTTCTATCCTATGCTTTAATTCTTCCACTATTAAAATACCATTGGGTATAGATTGATTGACCTGATTTCCCAACGATGTCCCTGCTCTGCTGATGACTCGAACAAAAGTGTCCAGGATATCAGTATCCTCGTCACCGACATCGTACAAGCTATCAACGAAGTCTCCGACTTTTTCATCTAATTGTGTGACTGCTTTTTGAAGTGATCGCTTCACTTGCTTCGATATATTTATTGCATATCTTCCAGGTGTTATGCACCCCGCAAGACCCGTAGCAAACACACACTCATCTATATGCTCATCAGCATCGTAAGGCGATTTACTTCCTCGTGTAAATGATTTTCTAGCAGTAGGTCTTCCCGTTGTCTTAAGTACAGCCCACCTTTGAATGGATTTCCATTTAGCAGCTGCATGAGTTTCGGGTGGCGCTAGAGGCTCACCCCCAATCAGATCAGACCACCACATTTGAGCAATCGACCACAAATCATTTCCATTAACTGATAATTCTACTTTTTTTCTTGTTCTATAAACAGCAATACTTCCATCACCATCAAGAGAACAATAAAAATCAATTACTTCCTCTCCTTCAAATGAGCTACCTGGAACGATTGGTGGTGGAGATGGGCTTGACCACAGAACTGTTGTGGGATCATCAATATCCCCAATAACTATTGCTATTCTAGGACCATACATTGCCAAAGCACAGCCTTTTTTACGATGCTGTGGAGGGACATACGTACCGCTAGACCAAACGAAGGTGTCCTCTCGAAATTCACCTTCATCATGCATAACAACCAGTTCGCAATCTGTAGTTAATCTAGCATAGTATTCTCCATTGATCGAACGCAAAAATGCAGATCGAGGTGTGATGTATTCATTTCTCTCCATTCTATGGCTGTTTGCTTGCATAATTCTTCGTCTATAATCACCGTGGTTCGGTGATCTCCCACGACTTTGAGCATATTGCTCTCTTCTCAACGGTGTCTCCCCCTCTTCAACGACAGTCGGATCGGATATCGGAATATACCCAGTCACTCTTCCATAGAAGTCGACTTCTTCGAAAAACTCTTGTGCAATAACTCTATAGTATATTCTATTTCTACTTGGTTCATCAAATTCTTCTTTTTGCAATACCTTCACTATCTGTCTACGGTATTTTGGATCATAACGAACATGCGTTGTCTCACTCATTCGATCAGGCTGGCGATGATTGTACCTCTTGCTCCCCCCAGCTGTAAAGAAGGTATCAAAAATATCTTCCATTTTACTTTTACTAGAACCAGAAGACCCGAAGAAAAAATCTTCAAAGACTGAAGCAGCATCAAAAAATGAATCGGCAAATTTTGATTGATAAGTTGATGTACTTCTCGTATCAAACATTTCTTCTTTACTGATTTTTTGGTTTCCCATTCTATCTCGTCTATTATATTCATTTTGCATAGAGTCTTCCATCTGTAATAGATATTCATCATAGTCCCGACGTTGTTCTTCGTCTGATAATATTTCATAAGCCTCTGCAATCTTAGAAAAGCGCGCATTGCATTCTTCCACGCTTACATTAGAATAGTCTATTGAACGGTTCGATGTCATGTTATTTGTTCCTTGCTCTTGTTGCTTTTTTCTGGCTGTTATTTTATCAGGGTGCCATGCTTGAGCTTGTTTTCTGTATGCCTTTTTAATGTCTGAGATTTGTATTTGTCTTCTCTCTTTTCCTCGTTCTCTACGACTCTTTACAGCCCAACGACCTGAAGTGTAATAATAGTCATCTGGTTGTAATCCTAGCATTTGGTAGTGATTCCAATCTTTCCATGTCTCTTGTTGAGACATAATCAATGAGGGTATAGCCAGCAGTAGAGTGAGAAAAATGATTCTTAGCACCCACTTCATTCGTGTGGTTCTCATGGTATAGCGGAGAACTTGTAATTGTACTGTCGATATTCTATCATAAATTTTCAATTGATGCTTTAAGAGGTATGAGGGAAGAGGTGAGTAACTTAGATAACTTACTTAAGTTACACGATTACTTATGATACCTGATCTTTCCGTTTTGTTCTTGGTTCTTGGTTGGACTGTAGACTGTAGGCGATAGCACTCGTAGGTGTGAACACGATCTAACCCAGCCGTTATACGATCACTATTTTTATAATAATAAGATTTTCATACTATCTGTGACATCTAGGGTGTACGGTATCTTCGTGCGAATGCTTCTTCCCGAAGCTTCAACAAGAAGATTTACGTCGAAAAACCACCAACTACACCACAAACAAGACCAGTTTAACTCATATAATATCGAAACATGAAGCTTATCCTTGCATCCCTCATCGCCTCCGCTGCCGCCTTCGCTCCTTCCAAGGTTGCCCAATCTTCCTCTGCTCTTAAGGCCTCTCCTTACGAGAACGAGCTTGGAGTTATCGCCCCCACTGGATTCTTCGATCCTGCTGGTCTTTCCAATGGTATCAGCCAGGAGACCTTCGACCAGTACCGTACTGCCGAACTTAAGCACGGACGTGTTGCCCAGCTTGCCGTTCTTGGATACGTTGCTGCCGAGACCTACCGTTTCCCCTTCGATATTGCCCCTGGACTTGCATGCAAGGATGTTCCCAACGGTGTAGCCGCCATTGATGCTATCCCTGCTCTTGGATGGGCCCAGATCATCTTCTTCATCGGAGCTGTTGACTACTGGGGATTCCTTGGAAACTTCGAGATTGGAAAGCCCGACCTTGAGCCTGAGGAGCTTGAGAAGCGCAAGCTTAACGAGCTTCAGCACGGACGTCTTGCCATGCTTGCCACTCTTGAGCTTTTCCGTCACGATAGCCAGAACCTTGTTTCCCCTGGATTCGATGGATTGGACAACCTCATCACCGGACTTCCTTTCATCTACAACTAAATTTATTTTAGATGATTGATTCGTTTCATATGTCCAAGTTTACAGTCTGGTTTAGAACATCTAGAGGAATAGTATGAACTAACATATAATTTGGTTTAGAACATGTGATTGAATACGTACCAAAGACTTTTATTTTCGTTGTGCATGCAGTATTATGTCATATTCGGTCAAACTTCAAAGAAGAGTATTCAGCAATACACAGTTGTTCATGGTGTCTACAGCCATCCATGAATCAAGGTCACAGTTTTAAAAAAGGCTCAATTTCAATTATTTGAATATTTGCAATATTTCATGAACTGAAATGCATTTGCTTTGGGAAACACAAATCGTTCGAATGCCTATTCAATGTGAAGCATCAAGTTTCACTGTCAAGATAATGATTAATGATGCTAAACGTTGGTGGGGAAACTGATTGCGATCATTCCTCGTAATTATTTCCTATACAACGGTGACATGAAACAAAAATTGGCATCAAGGGTGATTGTTGTGATATCCCCCTAAACATTATACGGATTGATCGGCATTTGTGTGGAATAATTTGGCACCATCACCAGCTCCAGCAACATATCATACCTCTAGAGATGAGATTACCAAATCCTCTGTGCATCATGTAGAGTCCCAGTGTCCTAAGAAGTTGTTTGTATTCCACTTGAAATTGAAAATACATAGCACTTCACTTCATTGTACTCATTTTTGTATTTAGTAAAAAATGAGTTTTCTATTACCGTCATGTGGGTCAAGTCGAAGTTGCGTTAGATACAGTAATTTCAGTTTCATTTTTTATAAAACGGAGCCTTGATGTGAAATAAACCAATAACATCTTTAGATTCATAGTTGTTGGATTGATAATTCGAATATTGAAACGGAATGATTCCTTTTTTCAGTCAGAATCGAATTCAAATAAATTGAAATACTATTTCACTGAAAAATACAGATTTCTTTCTATTTCTTCTTGCATGGTTGATCACATGTTTTCATTCCATTTACATGTACAATATGAAGTCAGAGATGATTGTGTTTTCCTTTCATGTGAGCAAAGTCATTTTTTGCGAAATAGATTTGTTATTTGTTATGCCAATGTCACTTCAAGGTTTCTTTCGTTTGCGCGCGAATGAGGATTTGCTTCAAGTCGAGACGCCTCAAGTTGAAGATGCTTTATCACGACCAACGGGAGATCCAAAGATACCTTTCATCAACTTTCTACTTCACTTCACAAACAGAAAACAAACAATAATCTCAACATGAAGCTTATCCTTGCCTCCCTTATCGCCTCCGCTGCTGCCTTCGCCCCTTCCAAGGTTGCCCAGACCTCCTCCGCCCTTAAGGCCTTCGAGAACGAGCTCGGAGTTCAGGATCCTCTTGGATTCTTCGACCCTCTTGGACTTCTTGATGATGCCGACCAGGAGCGTTTCGACCGTCTTCGTGCTGTTGAGATCAAGCACGGACGTATCTGCATGCTTGGAGTTGTAGGATACCTTGTAACCTACGCTGGAGTTCGTCTTCCTGGAGCCATCTCCCTTGATGGAACTCAATTCGCTGACATTCCTGCTGGATGGGCTGGATCAACCGCCGTTCCTGTTGCTGGAGCTCTCCAGATTCTTGCTTTTGCTGGATTCCTTGAGCTTGCTGGATGGAAGCAGGCTGAAGGATCCTTCCCTGGAGACTTCTCCGCCTCTAGCTTCCCTGTTGGATGGAGCGGTAATTACGATGAGGCCACCAAGGAGGACTACCGTGCCAAGGAGCTCAACCAAGGACGTGCTGCCCAGATGGGTATGCTTGCCCTCATGGTACATGACCAGCTCGGAAACGTTGATAGCCTCCTCTCTTGGGTTCCCAAGGTATAAGCTCTTCTGTTGATTGCACCTTATTCCATGTTTTAAACATGATACTCTGAGAAATTGTTGTGAATTGAGTTGACATCTAATCGAACCTCTCCAAAAGAACGTGTTCTAAAGTAAATCTTTCATGACAGCATGTTGTATTTGTAATATCTTGAAAGCTTTCTGTCGCAGTTGACCTTTCTTCACAAGCCATAGAATGCATACAATATCCTTCAAAATCCTTCCTCCTTCTTTGGAGACTTCTCCGCCCCGCCTCTAGCTTCCCTGTTGGATGGACCGGTAATTACGATGAGGCTACCAAGGAGGACTACCGTGACATAGCCTTCTCTCTTGGGTTCCCAAGGTATAAGCTCTTCTGTTGATTGCACCTTATTCCATGTTTTAAACATAATACTGTGAGAAATCGTAAACATGATACTCTGAGAAATTGTTGTGAATTGAGTTGACAGTTGACATCTAATCGAACCTCTCCAAAAGAACGTCTTCTAAATTAAATCTTTCATGACAGCATGTTGTATTTGTAATATCTTGACAGCTTTCTGTCGCAGTTGACCTTTCTTCACAAGCCATAGAATGCATACAATATCCTTCAAAATCCTTCCTTTCCCCCGCATCGGGTTTATTGCCGTACGGCGTACTGCAGAGTCTTCATCTTCAGACTCCATTACCATAGGTTAGGGCGACCCTCATCCTTCATAGTTAGATTAGAATTGAATATAATTTTGATGAACCTGCATTCAAGTTGTAAATAGCTTTTAGTGCCACGGTATGGGCAGTTCCAGGTCGACAAAGATCCGGGCGTAAGAACTGCGACGGAGAACGGGGATGGCATATCATCTCAAGGCTCAAGCTGATGCAGGAACAACGACGTAATGCTACTTAAGTAAACACGAAATGTCTTCACATGACGTCAGAATCATCTGATTGTATTTATTGGCACTTTCGTCATCTCACGATAACTTCAAGGATGAGTTGAATAGCGACAAGAGGAGTGTGAATAGCGACAGCACGGGCTAGTAGGCAAAGCCGCGAACCAGAATCCGGGTTTTGTTCATCTTCAATTGCAGATCACATTAAAGCATGAAATATAAGTTGGTAACACTTCATTCTAATGGAGGCAATCCAACACATCCATCTGTTGCATTCGTAGAATGATACTTTCTGCAACTTGCAACATATTCTTCAATTTAGGTTTAGGGTTAGTAGGAATGCGTCGGCTTCCTAAGGATGATTCGCTTCAAGTCAAAAAATGTGGCGTCAATGAATTTTATTAGTACACGACAAACGGGCTACAAAGATCTACGCTCGGTTCAACTTGTCTCACAATTTTATTCTGAACACTAATCTCAACATGAAGCTTATCCTTGCCTCCCTTATCGCCTCCGCTGCCGCCTTCGCTCCTTCCAAGGTTGCCCAGACCTCCTCCGCCCTTAAGG
>Ga0213868_10000586_pt1 | contig 34402 bp, 30 predicted proteins | sample PICome_9_FD_160087 | JGI IMG/M metagenome (GOLD analysis project Ga0213868, IMG submission 160087) | Coastal seawater microbial communities near Pivers Island, North Carolina, United States - PICO127 | ecosystem: Environmental > Aquatic > Marine > Coastal | place: USA: North Carolina...
CCGTGATCAGAATCCCATCCGCGATCAGCGGTGCGACCGTCATGGAGTAGCCGTCCTTGAAATCAATCGACTTGGTGCGCCAGACTTCTGCGCCCGTGGCCGCATCCAGCGCGACAACATGCGCATCCAGCGTGGTTCGGAAAACCTTGCCTTCATACAGCGCGACACCCCGGTTCACGATACCACAGCACGCAACGCGCGGGGTTTCGGCGGGATATTCAACGATGGTTTTCCAGACCTGCATGCCCGTGGCCAGATCCAGCGCCATGGTGGCGGCATGGGTGGTTACATACATCTTGCCGTCATGGATCATCGGGAAGGTTTCTTGCCCGCGCGAATCCGCCAGCGAATAGGTCCATTCGGGACGCAGCCTGCTGACATTGTCCAGGTTGATAGCGTTCATGGCACTGTGGCGGGTCTGACCGTAGCCCATGCCATAGGTCAGGATACTGGTAGGATCACTGCCATCATTGATAAGGTCCTGCGCTGATTGCGCCGATGCGGTTTGCGGGGTCACAAAGCTGAAAGCGACAGCCGCTGCAAATGCCCCCCATGCGAATTTTTTGATCATGATATTCCTCCCTGGAATTGCATCAAATATGATGGATCGAGAGGATGTTGTCTTTCCGGGCCCATGGGCCCCCGGCGTTTTTGGCCGACAACTTGACCTCCCCGCCATGTTCTCGTGCTATGATGGTAGGTTAAGCCAATTTCACCCGCTATATGACTTTGGTCGTATAGGCGCGCCCTCTTTGGCATGGGACTGTCCCAAGGGATGCGGCCGGGCGGGCCGGCTTTGGCTGACCTGAGCGCGCACTGCAAAACCAACCTCAAAAGGAGCCTTGAGTGCCAAAAGCGATTGTGACCATTGGTTTTTTCCTGACCCTCTGCGCAGGCACGGTTGCCGCCGGAGAGATGTGGATCACCAATGAAAAGGACCATACCGTCAGTGTGATCGACACCACGACCCAAGAACTCAAGGCAACCTATAATGTCGGCCTGCGCCCACGCGGCATCACATTCTCCAAGGACTTCTCCGAACTTTATATCTGCGCCTCGGACGATGACCGCATTGACGTGCTTGACCCAGACACCGGCCTTGTCATCCGCCGGTTGGCCAGCGGCGAGGACCCCGAACAATTCGCGCTGCACCCCAACAACCAACACCTCTATATCGCCAACGAAGAAGACGCGCTGGCGACCGTGCTGGACGTCACCACAGGCGAGGCGATCGCCGAGATAGACGTGGGCATCGAACCCGAAGGCATGGCCGTCTCGCCCGATGGCAAGATCGCAATCGTCACCTCAGAGACCACCAATATGGTGCATTGGATCGACACCGCCGCCCAGCAGCTGTTTGCCAATACGCTTGTGGGCCAGCGCCCGCGCCACGGCGAATTCACCCATGACGGTACCCGGCTCTGGGTCAGTTCCGAAATCGGCGGGACGGTTGCCATCATTGATGTGGCCACGCAAAAGATCACCCATGAATTCACCATGACCATCCCCGGCATCACCCAGGACCTGATCCAGCCCGTCGGCATCCGCCTGACCCGTGATGGCACCAAAGCGTTCATCGCCCTTGGCCCCGCCAATCATGTTGCCGTGGTTGACGCGCAAACCTACGAGGTCCAGGATTTTGTGCTGGTTGGGCGCAGGGTCTGGCATCTGGAATTTGATGCGGATGAACAGCACATCTATTCGACCAATGGGATATCGGGCGATGTCACCATCATCGACGTGGGCAGCCTCAAGCCGCTCAAGACGATCAAGGTCGGGCGCTTCCCATGGGGTGCGGCCTTCCGCCCGGATTAAGATGCGGAGTTTCGCCTCATATGTCGCATTTGGGCTTTGGTGCCTGCTGGCCCAGCCAGCACAGGCAGATGGCGGGCCGTTTGAGGTCGACATGGCGCTGGTGCTGGCCGTCGACATTTCATTTTCCATCTCGCAAGACGAACAGGACATCCAGCGCCGTGGCTATATCGCCGCATTCCTGGACACACAGGTTGTCGCGGCCCTGACCCTTGGCAGCCGTGGCCGCGTCGCGGTCACCTATCTGGAATGGGCAGGCAGCGACACCCAGGTGCAGGTCATCCCCTGGGTGGTCATTTCCGACACCCAGAGCGCGGCGGCCTTTTCAAAACGTCTTGAGATGCTTGAGACGAACCGCTCTGGCCGCACCTCGCTGTCCAGCGCATTGGATGCAGCGGTTGATCTGTTCAACACCGGCCCCTTTGTCAGCAACCGGCAGGTTGTCGATATTTCCTCCGATGGCATGAACAACGCGGGGCGGCGGGTGGATTATGCCCGCGACCGGTTGCTGCACCGTGGCATTGTCATCAACGGATTGCCCCTGATGGTGGGGTCAACAGACGGGCCGAACCATGACCTTGATCAATATTTTCGCGATTGCGTCATCGGGGGATTGGGCGCGTTCAGCTATCCGGTCTACAGCTGGGACGCCTTTGCCGAAACCTTGAAACAGAAGCTCATCCGGGAATTTGTGGGCTACAGATTGCCCCGCCCTGCCCGCCTGTGGAACGCGGCCGGCACCCAGCCGCAGGGCGACAAGATGGATTGCCTGACCGGCGAAAAAAAGGAACTGGATGATTTCAAAGCACTGATTGGCACCATCCCGGGCGGGGCAGAACGCTGGAAACCCGTCGAAAAAGACTGGATTCCCAAGGAATAGCGCCTATCCCCCGCGTTTGGTCATCATCCCGCGCGCCGGATCATACCCCCAGACCGCAGCCCCAAAGAACACCAGCGCCGCCAGCATCACCCACACCCCGGCCAGCAGATTGGGCGTCAGATACAGCGTAAAGCGGATCAGCTCCACCGCATGGGTAAAGGGGTTTAACGCACAGATCTGGCGCAACAGCGGCGATGCCTCGGCCATCTTCCACAGCGGATACAGCGCCGTGGAAAGGAAAAACATCGGGAAAATGACAAAGTTCATCACCCCGGCAAAATTCTCCAATTGCTTGATCGTGGAGGACAGCAGCAATCCCAGCGCCCCCAGCATGAAACCGGTCAGCACCAGCACCGGCAGCACGGCAAGATAGCCAAAGACCGGAAAGACGATGCCAAAACAGGCCGCAATCGCCAAAAAGGCATAGACCTGCACAACCGACACAACGACGCCTGCCAATATCTTGCTCATCAACAGCCACCAGCGCGGCAGTGGGCTGGTCAGCAACAGGCGCATCGACCCCATCTCGCGATCATAGACAAGGCTCAGCGAACTTTGCATGCCATTGAACAGTTGCACCATCGCGCAAAGCCCCGGCACGATGTAGATCTCATAGGTGATATAGGTCTGATAGGGCGGCATGATCGACAGACCCAGCGCCGCCCGAAACCCCGCCGCAAAAATCAGCAACCAGACCAGCGGACGCACCAGCGCGGACAGGAACCTGCCCCGCTGGCTGACAAAACGCAGAACTTCACGTTCTATGATGGCCAGCAATGCAATCAGGGCACCTTTCATCCGGGCGCACCGATCAACGCCTGAAACCGGTGGGCCAGACTGTCTGCACCACACAGGTTGTCGCATCGGTCATCGGCCAGAACGCGGCCCTGATGCAGCACCAGAACCTGATCCGACGGGGCCACCTCATCAACAAGATGGGTCGCCCAAAGCACGCATAATCCCTGTGCTGCCAATTCATGCGCATGATCCGTGATCGACCTGCGGCTGGGCGCATCCAGCCCCACGGTTGGTTCATCCAGCAACAAGACCGACGGGCGGTGTATCAGCGCGCGGGCCAATTCTGCCCTTCGGCGGTGGCCCCCGTTCAATCTGCGCACGATCTCATCTGATCGTTCGCGCATGTCCAGCCGGTCCAGCGCCTCTTCGATGCGCGCGCGCGCCACCCGGTTGGACAGGCCCTGCAGGGCGGCAAAATAATACAGGTTTCGCGCAACGCTCAGGTCCAGGTCCAGCGTGGGCTGTTGAAAAACGATCCCCATCCGGGCCAAGGCCGCACGCGGTGCCGTGGCCAGCGAATTGCCCGCAACCCGCAAGGTTCCCGTTTGCGGCACAAACAGACAGGACAACAAGGAAAACAGCGTGCTCTTGCCCGCCCCATTGGGGCCAAGCAATGCAGTGAAACGTCCCGAAGCGGCGGTAAAACTGACGTCTTTCAACGCCTGCCTTGCCCCGTAGGCATAGCTTAACCCCTGAATGTCCAATGCGGTTTCCAACATAGCCCCTCATGCTGCCTGCTCAGGAAACTGACGGCAATCACCCCCATGAGCAAGGTAAAACCGCGCGCCTTGGCCGATGTGCCATACGACCTATTGCTTATTGCCAGACCCGCCAGCACACAGACGTCCCGACCCTTCAAATGGGTATTTCGCTGCTGCGCGGAAACTGCGATGTTTGTGTCATGACCCTCAGACCCGCACATAGATCAGATGCGTCAAGCATCGCCGCGATTTCGATCGAAGTCTGGCTTGGCACCTATCTCAGACGGGGCGTGAACGCCTTTTTTGCAGATTTCGTGCTGCAAGAATTCACACCGCAAAAGATCGAAACCCTGATATCTGACCTGACCCAATGGATCATGGTGTCAGAAAACACAGACGGCATTGACGGCTTTATTCGTGTGTCAGACCACAGCAAGGCGCCGGTAAGCGGGTGCTCGGACATCGAAATATCCACATTCTATGTCCAGCCGCGTCACCACGGCACAGGCATCGGCAAACGGTTGCTGCACGCCGCGTTTGACCATGCGCGGGCCAAACAGGCGCAAAACATCTGGCTTGCGACCAATGCGGAAAATGCCCCCGCCATCGCCTTTTATCTGGCGCAGGGTTTTGACCATGTCGGAGAGACCCATTTTCGCATCCAGAACGATGCCTACCTCAACAACGTCTATGCCTACCACCTTGGCTGATCGGGATCAGTCATCGTGCAGCGGCGCGCCGCTTGCCCTGTACCGCCCTGTCACTGCCGCTGCTTTGCAATCTGCTCGGCGCGTTCAAGATCGCCGGGGCTGGTGATCTTGAAATTATCCGGTGCCCCCAGAACCACACGCACCTCCAGCCCCATGGCGCGGGCGATTTCCACATCATCCGCCGCATCGCCCTGATAGCTTAGATGCGCGGCCAGCAAGGGCGCAAAATGAAAACCCTGCGGCGTCTGCGCCCGCCACAACCCGTCACGTGATACCGGCGACAGCGCGGCACCCCCCTCGACCCGCCACAGCGCATCAACGACCGGCATCGCGGCAAAGGCGGCCTGCGATGTCTCAAGCGCGGCCAACACATCCGCAATGATCCGCGCCGACACAAAGGGGCGTGCCGCGTCATGCACCAGCACGCAATCGGGTGTATGCGCCTCCAGCGCCTGCAACCCGCAAGTCACCGATTTTGACCGCGTTTCACCACCCGCGACAGGCGGCAGCAGGCGCATGTCGGTCAGACCGGCCACCGCATCTGAATAAAGCGGCATATCCTCAGGATGGATCACGACCTGCACGGCGCCAATCGACCCCAGGCTCAGGAAAAGGTCCAGACAGCGGCGCAGCGAACAAATACCCGCCACAGACAAATACTGCTTTGGCAAAGGGTCACCGAAACGCCGCCCGCGCCCCGCCGCCACGATCAGAACAGAGGCAAGCATCTAGCCTGCACATCCGATGGAAAAAACGCTGAACATAGATGCCACACCCCGAATACCTTGGGTCAAACTACCTGAATTCACCGCACAGTACAGAGGTCAGGCAAAACTGCAGTCAGACGAAACTGCGCACGGTCTGGATGGCCCCCTCCAGCGCCTTACCCTCGGGATCTTGCAAGGCTGCCTCGCGCAGGCGCGCCATCCATTGTGCGGCATCCTCGCGCCCCTCCAGCAATGCGGCGGCCGCCATGACGGTGCCAAATTTGGTCAGCCCCCGCGCATGGGTATCCGAATAGCCTTTGACCAACCGGCGGTTCTTCAACAGCTCCACCGCCAGCGCGTAATCCCGCGCCAGCGGGGCCAGCGCGGCCTCCAGCCAGGCCTCCAGATGCGCCACCTCAACCTGATGGCGCCGCGTTTTCATACGGTAGCCTTTCAGCCCGCCCAGAAAATGCAGCATCACAAATGACCGCAAGGTATGCGTGCGCAACCGCCGGCCCTTGTTGAACAACCGGTCCAGCAGCGCCATGCGTTTCGGGTTCGCTTCCCATGCGGCCCCCATCTTGGCTGGCAGCAGGCTGGCGATTTCCTCGGCACGGGGATGAAAGAATTCTGTCAGCTCCACCAGGTTGCCTGCCTGCGCGCCCATCTCTTCGTGAATCCGGTACATGCGCGGCCTGCGGGTCTTCAAATCAGCAACGCGGATGATGTCATCATAGGCCATCGCATAGGCGATGTATTTTGCCGCCGTAACGCTTAGCTCCCAATCCTGTTCGGCGGTATCGCGGGCGATCACGCTGTCCAGCCGGTCCAGATAGGCGGTGCCATAGGCGCAATCCTGAAAATCCACGACCTTCATCAAACCGGCCTGTGCGATCCATTGCACCGTTGCGGGCAGATCGAATGTCCGTTCAACCAGCGCGTTCCACTTGTTCATCTGACGCGCCGGACCCACCAGTTTCAGCGCAGGCGTGGCCGCTGCGACTTCTGCCGGTGCGCCGCCCTTCTGCGCCACTTCAAACCCGGCGGCAAAGGCCCGCAAGGATGGCTCAACCCCCTTGCCACCTGCGCGGATCGCATCCTCAAAGGCCGCGCGCCCAAAGGGCAGCGCGCCTGACCCCGCCAAAGCGCCAAACAGGCTGGCCGAAATGACCGACCCCTGCCCGACCGCCAGCTGATCCATATCCGCCAGTATCAATTGCTGCGCTGCAATCTCGGCCGCGGCGCGCACCTCATCTGCATTGGCGATCCCGTCACCGGGGGCGGTTTTCTCCGACACGGCCAACGCGCGATGGGTGGACCCGATCAGCGTGGTGCGGTCCGGCGTCACAAAACCGCGCATCACGGCGCGGCCCACCTCCATCATCTCGGCGGCGATCAGCACATCCACATCCCCGCCCGAGGGGGCCAGCGCAAAAATCGGCTGCTGGTCAGAGGCGGGCGTCATCTCAACATAATAGATCGTCGCCCCCGTACGCTGCGCCACACCGGCCACGCTGGTCGCCTGACAGGCATAGCCCTGCGCGCGCGCCAGACCTTCGATCCAGCCGGTCAGCACGCCGCCGCCCTGCCCGCCCACGGCCATCACCGCCAGTTTGATGATCTGGCCAACCCGCGCATCGGGTGTTTTCTGAGGAAGGATCATATTCATACCGGCGCATCCTGCATCCGCAGCCGTTTGCCGTCCCGTCGCTTTTGCAGCCAGCTGATGATTTTGGTGCGCACCCCGGCGCGCCAGGTCTCAAACTTGCCCGGGTTATGCACCACGTCAGCGCGGTAAAACGACGGACATAGCACCGCCGCATCGGCCACTTCACCGCAATTGCCACAGCCCACACAGGTCTGGTCAATATGGGCAATCGGGTCATCGCGCAGCGGGTCATCCAGCCGTTTCAGCGACAGCGACGGGCAGCCTGACAGCCGGATACAGGCGTGATCGCCCGTGCAGATATCACTGTCCACACCAAAGCGCGGCACATCCACGCGCCGGCCTTCCTTGATCGCATTGTTACGGATAGGCTTTTCGCGCCGTTGCTTGTTCAGCATACATTCCGATGAGGCCACAATGACCTTGGGCCCTTTAAACTCCGTTGTCAGAGCCTCTTTCAGCGTGTCGCGCACCTTGCCCACATCATAGGTGTGATCAATCTGGCGGATCCATTCCACGCCGACCCCCTTCAGCGCGGCAGAGATCGGATTGCCCGTGGCCTTGGTGTCATTATGCGCCCGGCTCGACAGAATATCCTGCCCGCCTGTGGCGGCGGAATAGTAATTGTCCACGATCATCACAACGTTGTCGGATTTGTTAAACACCATGTTCCCGATCGAAGAACTCAGCCCGTTATGCCAGAACCCGCCGTCCCCCAGCATAGAGATCGCGCGCCGCTCCCCTCCGCCGTCAAAGGCGGCATTGGCGGCAGGCCCCAGACCATAGCCCATGGTCGCCCCGCCAATCTCAAAGGGCGGCAGCGACCCGAACAGGTGACAGCCAATATCGCCGGTGATCTGGTGCTTGCCCAGCTCCTGCTCCACCAGCTTCATCCCCGCGAAAATCGGCCGTTCCGGGCAGCCAGTGCAAAAACCGGGCGGGCGAATGGGTACTGTCTTGCTCAGGTCCGGTATCTTGGGCTCTTCCATATTCGGCGCACGCACCTGCCCGGGCAACATATCCGGCACCGCTGCTTTCAAGAATGCAGTGACACCGTCCAGCATCACCTGACCGGTATATTCCCCCGCCATCGGCAAGACATCCTTGCCATAGAGTTTCAAACGACGGCCCGCCTTGAACAGGAAGGACCCCAGCTGCTGTTCGATATGATCAGGCTGGCCTTCTTCCACGATCATCACGTGGTCCTTGCCCTCGCAAAAGGCGTCAAATTCGTCTCTAACGATAGGGTATGTGACGTTCAGACAGTAAATCGGCACTTCGGTATTGCCGAAGATATCCGCCAGACCCAGACGTTGCAGCGCCCGAATGACACCATTGTACATGCCGCCCTGCACCACGATGCCCAGCTTGGCCTTTTCGGGGCCGAAAACCTCGTTCAGACCATTCTCAACGATGAACTTTTCCGCGGCGGGCCAGCGGTTCTTGATCTTGTCCTGCTCGTGCAGATAGCTCATGGGCGGCAGCACGACGCGGTTGAAATCAGACTGCGGGTTGGCAATCGCCTCTTTCACGGTCAGCGGCGGGGGCACGTTGTCACGGGTGGCAAAACTGCCGGTCACATGACACGACCTGATCCGCACCATCAGCATCACGGGCGTATTGCTGGCCTCGCTCAGCTCAAAACCGTCCTTTACCGCCTTGGTGATCGACGGCAGGTTCGGGCGCGGGTCCAGCATCCAGAACTGCGATTTCATCGCAAAAGCATGGCTGCGTTCCTGCATGATGGAACTGCCCTCGCCGTAATCTTCGCCCACGATCACCAGCGCGCCACCGTTCACCCCCGACGAACACAGGTTCGCCAGCGCGTCCGAGGCCACATTGACCCCGACCGGCCCTTTGAACGTCACAGCACCGCGAATGGGGTAATGCACCGAGGCCGCCAGCATCGCCGCCGCCGCCGCCTCGGATGCATTCGCCTCAAAACGCACGCCCAATTCGCCCATCAGCTCTTCGGCATCGGCCAGCACATCCATCAGATGCGAAATCGGCGCGCCCTGATAGCCGCCGACATAGCCGACACCGTTTTCCAGCAGCGCCTTGGTGATGGCCAGAATCCCCTCACCGGTAAAGACGTCGCCGTCCCCCTTGCGCAGATGTTCCACCTCGGCTTTGAAAGAGCGTTCAGCCATCTTGTCCCCTCAGAAATCGTGCTTGCGAATGTTGCGCAGAATGGTTTGCAGCGTGCCGACAAAGGCGCGTTTTTCTGCCGCATCAATACCTTTGAACATCGCGTCATAGGCCTGTGACATATGCGGCCATAGCCGTTCATAGGCTTCGCGGCCCGCATCGGTGATAAACACCCGCGTGGCGCGGCTGTCCTGCTCGTCTGTCTCGCGGCGGATCAATCCGTTCTGGTTCAGCGTGTCTAACGCACGGCTTAGGGTCGATTGTTGCACTACGGCATAGACCGCCAATTCGCGGATTAGGATTCCGTCGATCACCGACAGCACAGCCAAGGACCGCATTTGCGGCGTGGTCAGCCCCAGCTCTGCCATCTCGCTGGACATGGCGGCGTTATAGCGCCCGATGATCCGGTTCATCAAATAGGGCGCAAAGTTTTCCAGCCCCATCTCGCCCAGACGCGGTGCCTCTGATTTCATTTTTTCCGGCTTGTTCATGCGCCCAGACCCTTGGCCACGTTCAACCCTGAACCACCCCCCAAACCCGGCCCGGGATGGGTGGAGGCACCGATGTGATACAGGTTCTTGACCGCCGTGCCGTTGTTGACCTGCCCTGCATGGGGCCGCCAGACAAAGAACTGGTCCAGCGCGCAGGCCCCGCCATACGGGTCACCGCCCACAAGGTTTATGTTCAGCCCTTCCAGATCAGCAGGCGAATAGGCGCGGCGTTTCAATTTGATCTGGTCCCAATTCTTGATGTGTTTTGACAGGATGCCTTCGATCCGGTCGGCATAGGCCTCGCGCATGGTTTCTGTCCACTGTGGCACCGTGTCAATCTTGCCTGCGGCATCGCCTTTGATCACCACTGGGGCATCAGGGATCTGCAGCCACAGCACCGCCTTGCCCTGGGGACAGCGCGTGGCATCCAGCCGGTGCGGCTGGCCTACGCAGATCGTCGGGACCGCAGGCAACATGCCGCGCTCGGCCTCATTGCTGGATTTGGAAACAGAATCGATCCCGTCCGCCAGATGGATCAGCGCCACATCCTCCAACCCGTCGCCGTCCCATTCCACATCACCGTCCAACGCGTAATGCAGCTGGAAATTGCCGCGCCCGTGGCGGTATTTCTTGGCGGTCTCGGGCTTGGGCTGATCGCGCAACAATCCGTCATAGAGCTGCCCCGGTGCCGTACTGGCAATGACGTTGCGGGCCAAGATCCTTTCGCCCGCAGCCGTCTCAACACCGATGGCCTTGCCGCCCTCAACAATGATCCGGGCCGCCTCGACACCGGTGCGGATCATCCCGCCCTCGGCCTCGATCAACCTGGCAAAGGCTGCTGCCGCCTGCCCTGCCCCGCCTTTGACCACCGGCGCGCCCGCGGCCTCCAGCGCAAAGGCAATGACCCGCGACATCTGACCGCCATAGGTCGCCTCGGGCGTCAGACCCACATGCAACACCCAAGGGGCCCAAAGCGCCTGAACGTCGTCAGAGGCATAGCGCGTCTCAAGCCAGCCGCGCGCAGGCTCCATCGCCTCGCCAAACCAGGCCTTCAGCGGGCCCAGCCCCTTTTTCCACGCCTGTTTGGCCAGCAACATCATCGTCTGACGCGACCACAAAGGCTGTCCCAACAGCGCAAAGAGGAAGGGCGCATCCGCCTCTATCGCGCCCACATCGCGGCCATGCTGATCGCCGTCACCGGCACCGCGTCCATTAAACGCAGCAACATTCGCCGCGCGGTCCATGCCCAGCACCAGCGCAGACCCATCCGGGCGCAAAGCGGCTGTGGGATGCGCGCTGTGACAAAACTCCAACCCGTGCTGGCCCAGATCCTCGGCCAGTTCCGCATAGGCGGGGCTGGTCAGGAACAACACGAATGTCGCGGCCATCACGTCGTGATGATAGCCGGGCAATGTCACCTCATCCGAGGTATACATGCACCCGCCTATCCTGTTCTCGCGTTCAATCACCAGAACGCTGTCGCCCTTGCGCGACAGCAATGCGGCGGCCACCAGGGCATTGATGCCCGACCCGATGATCAGATGATCGAACTCAGCCATCCTTCAGCCCTTGGGAACCAAAGCCAGCGCGCGGATCGGTGATCCGGTGCCGTTCTTGATTTTTAGCGGGGCGGCAATCAGGATCGCGCCCTTGGGCGGCAGTTTGTCGAGGTTGGCCAGTGACGCCAGACCAAAGCAATTGTCGCGGTGCAGCAGGTTATGCGCCGGATAGGGCGGCTCCATCCCGCCGGCCTGGCCGGCATCGGTGCCGATGCACTGCGTTCCCCAGCCGACGATCTTCTTGCTCAGCAGGTATTCGATGCAATCGGGCGTCGGGCCGGGCGAATGCGGGCCGGTTTCATCGGCATTCAGGAACTTTGCCTCATCATCCACACGGGCATCCCAATCGGTGCGCATGACGACCCATTCGCCTGCGCCAATCTCGCCGTGCTCTTTTTCCCATGCTTTGACGCCCTCGGCGGTCAGCAGGAAATCTTCGTTCTGTGCTGTCTCGGCCGAACAGTCGATCACATTGACCGGGGCCACCAGCCGCTGCACATCCAGTTTGTCGGTATAGCCGTCGGGATAGTCTTTGCCGGTGATCCAATGGTGCGGCGCATCGAAATGCGTGCCCGAATGTTCGCCCAGCACCATCCAGTTCCACGCAAAGAACGGGCCATCCGCGTCATATTCCGAAATCTTGTGAATCTCGACCTTGGGCGTGTTCTTGGCGAAATCCGGCGGCAGGTACAGAATCGGCGTCTCAGGGCCCAGCACCCCGGAACAATCCACCACTTCAACACCGCCAGAGGCCAGCATCGCCCCCAGATTGCTTACAACGTCTGATGCGCTCATTTTCTAATCTCCCTGAGTGTGCGCGATTTGCTTCGCGCTATGATTGATGAATTGAAGCTAGACAAATTTATATGCGTTTGCAATTATCTTATGCATGCAGACAGGTGTGACGAAATGACAATCAAACCAGACGCAGTGATCATCGGGGCTGGCCACAACTCCCTGGCCTGCGCATGCCATCTGGCCTCACGCGGGTGGAAAGTTGCACTATATGAACAGGCGTCAAAACCCGGTGGCGCGGTGAAAACCGGTGAATATACTTTGCCCGGCTTTCGCCATGACTGGGCCGCGATGAACCTGTCCTTGTTTGCGGGATCTGCATTTCACAGTGAAAAAGCCGAAGAACTGGCCAAATACGGCCTAGCCTTTGCGCCCACGGGCAATCCTTTTGCCTCCGTATTCCCCGATGGGCGTTGGCTGGGAATTTCCAACGATACGAATTTGACCACCGCGCGGGTGCGCGGCTTTTCGACAGCGGATGCGGAAACCTGGCAGGCGCTGACCCAGGATTTCCCAAACCAGGCCGAATCGATTTTCAGCGTGCTTGGCTCTGCGATGAATTTACGTGCAATTTCATCTTTAGGCTGGAAGACATGGCGGAAGCGCGGCGGTGGCGGCAGCCTTGATCTGGCGCGTTTCCTGATGATGTCGCCCCGCGCCTGGCTGGACCAGACCTTTGAAAACGATCAGGTCAAGGCAACCCTTGCCGCCTGGGGCATGCATCTGGATTTTGCCCCCGATGTCGCGGGCGGCGCGGTCTTTCCCTATCTTGAGGCCATGGCAGGTCAAGCCTTTGGCATGGTGCTGGGACAGGGCGGTGCCGACACAATCACCCGCGCCATGGTCAAGATGATCGAGGCACGCGGCGGTGCCGTCCATTGCAACGCAAAAGTGACCGGTATCAAACAGGCCGCCGGACGCGCCTTTGGCATCATCCTGGCGGATGGCACATTGGTTGAGGCCGAAAAGGCGGTGATTGCCAATGTATCGCCTGCCGCCTTGGTCAAACTGACCGGCGGCACCGGAAATGCGCAGCACCAGACGGCAATGGAGACATATCAATACGCACCGGGCACGATGATGATCCATCTGGCGATGGATGCGCTGCCCAATTGGAGCGCAGCCGAGCTGAAGCGCTTTGCCTATGTGCATATGGCCCCGTCGATGGATCAAATGGCGCGCACCTATCAACAGGCCAAGGCCGGGCTGCTGCCGGATGAACCCGTGATCGTTTGCGGCCAGCCCACTGTGGTTGACCCGTCCCGCGCGCCTGCGGGTAAACATGTGCTGTGGCTACAGGTCCGCATGGCCCCGGGCCAGATCAAGGGCGACGCCAAGGGCGAAATCACCGCGACCGACTGGGCCGAGGCGGCGGAACCTTTTGCCAACCGCGCCCTGGATATTCTGGAACGCTACGCGCCGGGCACCCGCGCCCATATCCTGGGCCAACATATCGTCACGCCCGACATGCTGGAGGCGGATAACCCCAACCTGGTTGGCGGCGATCAAGTCTGCGGCAGCCACCATCTGCACCAGCATTTCATGAACCGTCCAGCGCGGGGCTATGCGGATGGCACCACACCCATCAAGAACCTGTATCACACCGGTGCCGCTGTCTGGCCCGGTGCGGGAACAGGGGCAGGGTCCGGCACCCTGCTTGCCAAGAAACTTGTCGGAAATTGAAATGAACAAAAAACCAACAGGGAAAATCAAATGAAACTGTCCAGAAGAAGCCTACTCAAGACCAGTGCCGCCGCTGCGGCCTTTGCCACGGTCGGCCTGCCCTCTTTCGCCCAGGCGATTGATGAATTGGTCATCGCCTATAACGTCAACTTGCCCAGCTGGGACCCCACGGTGGGCCTGTCTGCGGTGAACCCGACGATCCAAGGGTTCTACCAGTCGGTCTTTGACCTTTATATCCCGCAGAACCCGGACCTGTCCTTTGGCTCTGGCATCATCACCGATTATGGCTGGGGTGACGACAATAAAACCATCTGGATGGATGTGCGCGAAGGCGTGACCTGGCACAATGGTGACCCGCTGACCGCCGAAGATGTGGCATGGTCGCTGGCCCGTGTGGCCAACCCTGAAACCGGCTCTCCGATCCAGTTCATCTGGGGCAAGATCACCAACATCAAGGCCGAAGGCAACCGCGTCACCGCCGATATGCCCGAATATGAGCCGACCTTCTTCAAGTGGATGTCCTTCCTCACCGGCTATGTGATGCCGAAAAAATACTACGAAGAAGTCGGCGCAGAGGGCTTTGAGGCAGCACCCATAGGCTCTGGCCCCTATATGGTCGAGAAGTTTGAGCGCAACGCTTTCGTGCGCCTGAAGGCCAATGAAAATTACTGGGGCGGCGCGCCCGAATTCAAAACCGTGACGATCAAATTCGTGACCGACGCGGCATCCCGCGTGGCCGAGGTGGAATCGGGCAATTCCCATGTGACGCTTGAAATCCCCTATGAGGAATTTGACCGGCTCAAGGCCAAGGACGGGCTGGCCGGTGTGGCACAGCCGATTTCGGACATCGGCATGATCTTTCTCAATGATATCGAGGTGATGACCGACCCCAATGTGCGCAAGGCCGCCGCCCATGCCATTGACAAACAGCTGATCGTGGACCGCCTGCTGTCGGGCTACGGCGTGCCGATCGACACGCTGCAAACACCCGACTATCCGGCCTATGACCCCAGCATCAAGGTCGCCTATGACCCTGAACTGTCCAAGAAACTGCTGGCCGAAAGCGGCTATAGCACGGACAATCCGGTCAAGTTCAAAATCCAGACCACCAAGGGCTACAAGCCCAAGGATTACGAAATGGTGCAGGCCATCGTGGGCCTATGGCGCCGTGTGGGCATTGAGGCAGAGATCGAAGTCTACGAGATCGCCAAACATTTTGAACTGCGTGCGGCCGACCAACTGGCCCCTGCGGCCTTCTACAACTGGGGCAACTCTGTGGGTGATCCGACAACCTCCACCGGTTTTGCGATGTTCGGCCCCTCGCCGCATTCGGTCTGGGACGGCGAGGATACGTTCAACAAGATCCTCCCGCTTTGGGGTGAAGCGGATGAGGCCAAACGTATTGCAGGCTGGAAAGAGGTTGACCGCAGCATCGCGGAAAATGCCGAAGTCATTCCGCTGCTGCAATATGTCCAGCCCATCGTTCACGCCGCTGGCGTCACGGTTGTGCCCCATGCCTCTGGTGCCCTGCTGCCGCATCTGATGACGCGCGGCTGATCCTTTCTTCCTGACTGGCGGGGCTGCATCTGTGGCCCCGTCCTTTTATTCGGGTTTCCATGACTTTTTTCAGAAACATCCTGATCCGGCTGCTGACCACCGCCGTGACGCTGTTTGGCGTGGCCGTGATTGTCTTTGTGGTGATCCGCGTGGTGCCCGGCAATCCGATTGCCATGATGCTGCCCCCCGGTGCCACCGAGGCGGATATTGCCCGGCTTCAGGCGCAATACGGGTTTGATAAATCCATCTTCCAGCAATTCGTGATCTGGCTGGGCGGCGTTCTGCAGGGTGATTTCGGCACCTCCATTTCGACCCGGCAACCTGTTGCGGGGCTGGTGCTCAGCCGTCTGCCTGCGACCTTGGAACTGTCTATTGTCGCACTTGTGATGGCGGTGATCATGGGCGGCACAATGGCGCTGCTGGGCACGCGCTATCGCGATACCAAGACCGAAGGTGCGGTGGATGTCACTGCGGGCATGGCCCTGTCTATTCCGGATTTCCTATGGGGGCTGGTATTAATCTTACTTTTTGGGGTGCTTTGGCCGGTTTTTCACATCTCTGGCCGCATCTCTCCGGCGCTGAACATTGATTTCACAACAAACTTTTACCTGTTTGAGGCGCTGGTTCGTCTGCGCTTTGACGTGCTTGCCGATCTGATCAGCCATATGTTCATGCCCGCGCTGGCGCTGGCCATTCCACTGGCCGCGATCATCGCGCAGCTGTTGAAACAATCTCTGAAAGAGACGATGCATCTGGATTACGTCACCCTGGCGCGCACCAAGGGCTATGGCGAGAACCATGTGATCACCCGCGAGGCGCTGCCAAATGCGATCCTGCCCACGCTGACGCTGGTGGGGGTGCAATTTACCTTTCTGATCGGCGGCACCGTGATCATTGAGCGGCTGTTCAGCTATGAAGGTCTGGGAAATATGGCCATTGATGCGGTGATCAACCGCGACCTGCCGCTGATCCAGGGTATCGTGATCCTGTTTGCGCTGCTGTTTACCTTGGTTAATCTGGTTGTTGATATGCTCTATGTGGTGCTGAACCCCAGGCTGCGCCATGCGTGACGCCAGAGGAGACGTAAAACGCCCCATAGGGCTGCGGCTGTGGCTGTCAGGCGGATGGCTGACGTTATTGGTGCTGAGTGCCGTCTTTGCCCCGCTCATCGCCCCCAAGGATCCGCTGATGCAGGACCTGTTCCTGGGGCGGATGCCGCCCTTTTGGATGGAGGGGTCAGAGCCGGGGTATTTTCTGGGCACGGATTCACTGGGCCGCGATGTGCTGAGCCGGATGCTTTATGGGGCGCGGCTGGCGTTGATCGTGGCGCTGGTGGCGGGCACCATCACCTGCGTGATCGGGGCCACGCTGGGCCTGATCGCGGGCTATTACCGCGGCTGGCCGGACCGGATCATCAGCCGCTTTGTCGACATCTGGATGGCCTTTCCGCCCGTGCTGTTCGCCATTCTGCTGATCGCGGTTCTGGGGCCCGGTCTGATGTCGATCATCATCGCGATTGTGGTGATTGACTGGACCCGTTTTGCCCGCGTGGTGCGCGCCGAGGCAATGTCACAGGGGGCGATGGATTACGTGGCCTCTGCACAGGTCGCGGGGCGCACGAGGTTCGGTACGATGCTGACCGAAATCCTGCCCAATGTCCTGCCCACGATCGTCGCCTTGCTGACGCTGGAAATGGGCATTGCCGTGATCGTCGAGGCGATCCTGTCCTTTGTGAACCTGTCCATCTCGACCGACAGCCCGACATGGGGCGGCATGATCTCTGAGGGGCGCACATCGGTGCATCAGGCATGGTGGGTTCTGGTGTTTCCGCTGATCACCCTTTTTCTGACGGTGCTCAGTTTCAGCCAATTGGGCGAAGGGTTGAAAGACCGCTTTGATCCGGTGCTGCGATGAGCAGCTATCTGACAATCAAGAACCTGACCGTGCGGCTGAAGAACGGCGCGCCGATCCTGCGCGCGGTGTCACTGGATGTGGCGGCGGGGCAGGTGCATGGTTTGGTGGGTGAATCCGGCGCAGGCAAGTCGATGATCGGCAAGGCCGTGCTGGGCACCCTGCCCCGCGCCTTGCAAGTCACCAGCGGCGAAATCTGGCTGGACGGTGTTGACCTGCTGTCCCTACCCGCCTCAGAGCGGCGCAGGCGCATCGGTGCGACAGCCGCGCTGATCCCCCAAGACCCGCTGACCGCGCTGAACCCGTCCAAACGGATCGGGCCACAGATCACACGGCGGCTGGTCGACATCCTGGGCTGGCGCAAACAGGACGCCGAGGCCCGCGCGCTGGACCTGCTGGGCGAGGTGCATATCCCCGACCCTGCCCGCGTGATGCGCAGCTATCCTCACGAGCTGTCGGGGGGCATGCGCCAACGTATCCTGATCGCCTCAGCCTTTGCGGCAGAGCCCAAGCTGATCATCGCGGATGAACCGACCACGGCGCTGGATGTAACCGTGCAAAAACAAATCCTGCGCCTGATTGGCGAGATGCAGGCGCGGCACAATACGGCCCTGTTGTTCGTGACACATGACCTTGGGGTTGTTTCAAAGGTTTGCGACACGCTGTCGGTGCTCTATGCGGGCAAAGTGGTGGAAGAGGCGCGGATGCAGAGGTTTTTCATGCGGCCCATCCATCCCTATTCCGCCGCCCTGTTGGCGGCCACCCCGACCTATACCAACCCCGACAGCGGCCTGACGCCCGTGCCCCAGACCGTCACCGACGCGGTGGAGCGCGAAGTGCGCGAACATGATCTGAGGGCCGGGGCATGATGTATGAAATCCGCGACCTGCGGCTGTCTTTTCCCGATATGACACAGAAACCCCTGCTGGGGCCTGCACCGCGGATCGAGGTTCTAAAGGGCCTCAGCTTTGATCTGCCCAAGGGTGCGGTTCTGGGGATCGTCGGTGGATCGGGATCCGGCAAATCGACGCTAGGCCGCGCCATGCTGCGGCTGTTGGAGCCTTCGGCGGGATCGATCACCTTTGACGGGACCGACATCACCCATATGCAAGAGGCGCAGCTGCGCGGCATGCGGCAGCGGTTCCAGATGATTTTCCAGGACCCGATGTCATCGCTGAATCCGCGCCGCAAGGTCGGCGGGATCATTGCCGGGCCATTGAAACTGCACGGGTTGGACGGGTTGCAGGCGCGGGTGGACGAGGCGCTGGATATGGTCGGCCTGCCCCGCAGCTTTGCGCAGCGCTATCCTCATGAGTTGTCTGGCGGGCAACGTCAGAGGGTGGGGATTGCACGGGCGATCGCGCTGAGGCCTGCGTTCATTCTGGCCGATGAGATCGTGTCAGGGCTGGATGTGTCATCGCAGGCGCAGGTGTTGAACCTGCTGGGCGAGCTGGTGCGCGAACTGGGGCTGACGCTGGCTTTTGTCAGTCACGACCTGTCGGTGATCCGGCGGCTGTGCGACCGGGTGCTGGTTTTGCATCAGGGGGTGATTGTCGAAGAGGGGGAAACAGCGGCGCTGTTTGAGGCCCCCCAGGAAGCCTATACCCGCGCCTTGCTGGAGGCTATTCCGCTGCCGGATCCGGATCAGCCCTGGGAGTGAGTTGCCCATGGGCAATTATCGATTACGGCCCTGTTTTCAATGTCTTTGAGCAATACCTGAACCGCATTATTTAAGATTTACGCGAAGTTACTGCCTGGCCGCTTAGTGAGTGCGATCACCTTCATGCTAACTTGGCCCTATGAATCGCCAATGAAAGCGGCGTACTGATCTCTGTTCTCCTCAAGACCGCCGCCACCCAGCCGCCTATCTCTGGCGCGCCAGCATCGCCCGGAACCGGCTGAGCGCGATCAGCAGAAAAACTGCGCCAAGGCCCGTGATCTTTGCAATCTCGGGCCAGACCGTCATCAGCCCGGCATCCCGAAACAGCACAGCCTGCGCCAGGTTGACAAAATGGACGGTCGGTGAGGCCTGCAACAATGTGCTGAGTGTATTGGGCATGCTGGAAAGCGGCGAGGTCGATCCCGACAGCATCCGCAAAAACAAAAAGACAGGCATGATCAGCATGCCGAATTGCGGCATGGTGCTGGCAATTGTCGACAGCATAATCCCCAAAGACGTCACCGAAAAGATATACAGCGCTGTGGCCAGCACGAACAGCGGCACCGATCCCTCAATGGAGACCTGCAGCACCAGCCGCACGGTCAGCGCCAGACCCACAAGCACCGCGCACAAAACGATAAGACCATTGGCCAGAACCTTGGACGCCGCGATTTCGCTGGCGCGCAGTGGCATCACCAAAAGATGTTCGATCGTCCCCTGTTCGCGTTCGCGGATCACGGCGGCCCCGACCAGCAGCAAGGCAAACAGCGTGATCTGTTCGATCAGCGCCTCGATTGCCTGAAACCGGAGGCTGTCCAGATTGGGGTTGAACAGCGCCCGGTCGACGATCAGCAGCGGCAGACTGTCCTGCGGTCTGTTGGGTTGCAGATAGGTACGTGTTTCGGCCAGCAGGATCTGTTCGATATAGGCACCACCCACACCGGCCTGCGACATCGCCGTGGCGTCGATGTTCAGTTGCAGCGCCGGGGTCCGTCCGCGCAGGATGTCGGCCTCAAAATCCGCGGGGATGTCGATCACAAAGGCAAAGGACCCCGCATCCATCACCGCGTCGATCTGGCTGCGACTGATCAGCACCGCCGGTTTGAAGAACGGCGGCAACAGGGCATCACGGTAGCGGCGCGACAGGGCTGAATCGTCACTGTCCACAACCGCAACATCCGCATTGGTCACTTCGGTATCGACGCCGGTGGCGTCATTGTAGATCAGGAAGGTGAAAGACAACAAAAGAAAGCCCAGCAGCAGACGGTCACTGAGAAAGCTCCAGATTTCCTTGAAGGTCAGAAACCCGACGTTTTGCAGCCACAGCATCTGTTCAAGCCTCCTGTTTGCGGACGAGCAAACGCGCGATGCAAAGATAGATCACACCCAGCCCGAACATCGCCAGATAATCCTGCCCCAGATCCAGAAACCCACGGGCCTTGGCAAAGCTGCCGATCGCGATGTTCTGGAAATAATACGCCGGAAAGGACCGGCCGATCAGCGCCTCAACCCCCTCAAGCCCGCCTGCGGGCGACAGGAAGCCCGAAAAGCTGAGCACAGGCACCTGGGTGATCACCGCTGTCGCGATCAATGCGGCGACCTGCGTTCTGGTAAAGCTGGAAATCAAGATGCCAAAAGCGGTGGCCGCAAAGACATAAACCAGCCCTGCCAACAGCAACCCCGGCACCGATCCCTTGATCGTCAGGCCAAAATGGAACACCGCGATCAGGACCAACGTCACGTAGCTGGCAAAACAGACGACGACATAGGGAAACTGCTTGCCCAGCAGAAACTCTGCGACCCCGGCGGGTGAGGTATAGAGATTGCTGATGGATCCGATTTCGCGTTCACGCACGATGCCCACGGCCGCGATGATCGCCGGGATCATCGCGATGATGACCATCAGCGACCCCGGGATCATTGCGAAAACCGATCTGAATTCCTGATTGTAGCGAAAGCGCGGCTCGACGGTGAAGGGCGGAGGGGCTGGTATGGCCTGCGGTATTTCGCGGGCACGTTCCGCGTCATAATGCCGGATGATGCCCTGCACATAGCCCCGCGTGGTCTCGGCGGTGAAGGGTTTGGTGCCGTCGATAAAGAACCCGATTTCGGGTCTTTTGTTGCTCAGGATATCCCGGCCATAGCCCTGCGGGATGCTGATCAACAGGCGCAATTCGCCTTTGCGCAGACGGTTTTGCCCTTCGACATCACTATAGACCGGGGTCTGTTGGTGAAAATACCGCGACCCTGCAAAGGCGTCGATCAAACGGCGGCTTTGCGCTGTCTGGTCGCGGTCCAGAACCGCAAAGCGCAGATCCTCAACATCAAAGGAAATCCCGTAACCGAAGGTCATCATCAAGATGATCGGCCCGAGCATCGCAAAGGCCAGCCGGATACGATCACGCATCAGCTCATAGCCCTCTCGTATGGCAAACGCCCTGATCCGGTTGAACGATGCGGCGACCCCCCTGCCCGGACGCTGGGGGATCTGCCGCTCAGAGGTCAGCCGCCCGGCCGGACGGGCATCTACGCTCATGGGCCGCACCTCGTCCTTGGCCTGCATTTCTGCCTCGATATATCGGACGAATGCTTCATCCAGCGTCTGTGCTGCCTTGGCTTTGATCAGTTCATCCGGCGTGCCGATTGCCAGCACCCGACCGGCGTGCATCAGCGAAATACGGTCACAGCGGGTGGCCTCGCCCATAAAATGGGTGGACACAAAGATGGTAACATTCCGTTGGCGCGACATCTTGTTCAGCGCCACCCAGAACCGGTCCCGCGCTGCCGGGTCAACGCCGGATGTCGGCTCATCCAGGATCAGCACGCTTGGCTTGTGCAAACAGGCAACGGCAAGCTGCAGGCGTTGACGCTGGCCCAGCGGAAGCTGCTCTGGCATGGCACTGACCACATCGCCAAGGCCAAATTCGCGCAGCACCTCTGCGATACGCGGGGCGCGCTGATCCGGCGCGATCCGGTACAGCCGCGCGTGCAGCTCCAGATTGGCGCGCACCGAAAGCTCGCGGTAGAGCGAGAAGGACTGCGACATGTAGCCAACATCCAACCGCGTGGCGAGGTCATGGCTCTTGACGGGTTTACCCAGCAGCCAGGCCTCTCCTTCGGTGACCGGCAGCAACCCGGTCAGCATCTTCATGGTTGTCGTCTTGCCGCAGCCGTTTGAGCCGAGAAAACCAAAGATCTCTCCACGCCGGATCTCAAAGCTTGCGTTGTCGACGGCGGTAAAAGAGCCGAACCGCCGGGTCAGGCCCTGGGCCCGGATGGCGGGGGGGCCGTCCTGATGCTGCCGGATGGATTGATAGCTGCCGATGGCAGACACATCGTGATCGGGCGCATGCAGCCGCGCGAAAGCCTGCTCCAGCGTGGCTGTGGCGGTCCGTTCCAGCACCTCGGCCACGCTGCCGTCCTCAGCGATGCGCCCACGGTCCAGCACCAGAACGCGCCCGAAACGGGCGGCCTCGTCCATATAGGCGGTCGCCATGATCAGGGTCATCTGCGGGCGTTCCGCGCGGATGGCCTCAATCAGCGCCCAGAACTGTCGCCGCGACAGCGGGTCGATGCCGGTGGTCGCTTCATCAAGGATCAGAATATCGGGATCATGCAACAATGTGCAGCACAACGACAGCTTCTGCTTCATGCCGCCTGACAGCTGGCCCGCGGGACGATCGGAAAATGGCGAAAGCCCAACGGCCCCCAGCAGGTGATCAATGCGCTGCCGCCGCTGAGTGCGCCCCACCGCAAACAGGCGCGCCATGAAATCAAGGTTCTCTGCGACCGACAGCGACGGATACAGAGTACGGCCAAGCCCTTGGGGCATATAGGCCAAACGATGCGCAATCTCGTCGCGATGGGCCTGCGATCGCATGTCACCGCCAAACACCGCGATCTGGCCAGTCTGAAGCTTGCGCACCCCCGCGATCAGCCCCAGCAGGGTCGATTTGCCGACCCCGTCAGGCCCGAGCAATGCCGTTGAAGAGCCGCGCGTGATCGAAAAACTGACATGCTCAACGGCCTGCGTTGCGCGATACCGGTGGCCGACACCGTTGCACAGGACTGTGGTTTCAGGGCCCATCTGGGAGCCTCGTCTCAAGCCAGACAGGCCAGTCAAGGTCGGGCGCAAGCCGCAGGTAGGCATCGCCCGTGTACCCCGCTTTCACGTAGCCCTGAAAACGGACCAGCAGATCAGGCGCAAACCGCAGTTTGACCCGGTACATGAACTTTTCCCGCTCGTTCGCTGTCTCTACCGTCTTTGGCGTGAACTGCGCCTCGGCGGCCACGAATGACACGCGGGCCGGTATGACATAGCCGGGGGCGGCATCCAGCACTATGCGCGCTTCTGCGTCCTGCGCCAACACCCCCGCCTGCGAGGTCGGCAGGAAAACAGACATATAGACATCGGACAGATCAAGGATCGTCGCCACCCTGTCACCCGCCCCGATAACCGACCCGGGCTGTACCAGCTTGTATTCCACCCTGCCCGCAATCGGTGCCTTCAGCGCCATCTCGGCGATCATGACCCGCAGCTGCGCGCTTTGTGCTCTGGCCTGATCGACGGCGGCATTGGCCGTCTCAAGGGACGCGCGCGCGCCTTGCAGGTTTGCTTCGGCAATTGCGTGCTGCGCATCGCGCCGGTCCAGATCGGCGGTGGTCGCGATATTCTTGGCCTCAAGGTCCTGCACACGAGCAAGCTCCAGCTCGGACAACCTGTGCTCTGCCGCGCGCAGGGCCACTTCCGCCTCGGCCCGGGCGATGCTTTGCCGCGCACTGCGCACTGCCGCCTCAAGCGCTGCAAGCTGCGCCGTCATCACAGCCGTGTCGAGCTGCGCAACAAGGCTGCCGGCCTCAACCAGATCGCCCTCGCGGATTTCGATCCTGTCAACCCGCCCGGCATATTTGGTGGCCACGTCAACGCGCTCTACCTCGATCCGGCCATTGGCCATGACAAGACCCTCTGGCAGCCGTTCATTGCCAGCGTAATCCCGGGTGTTCAAGACGGTAACAACGCCGCCGATGACACCGGCGGCGACAAGCATACGACTGACACGTTGGATGGTCTGTTTGCGCGCCAGACCGCCGTTGGACCCAAACACCTGTCAGGTCTTGCGGTTCAACGCCGAACGCAGCGTCACGGCACCAAGCATCAACAGGGCCAAGGCCCAGAACCACCAGCCCGCATCCCATGCGCCCAGACCAATGGCCAGAAAGATCAGACCAAATAGCAGGCTGGAGACCCATTTTGGCCGATATTCAGGCATCTGCAGCCTGGCCACCGCGCAAAGCAGGGCAAACAGGCCGATACCCACGAAAAAGACACCCCAGCTGTCAAACCAACCCGGCAAACCCGGCCACCCTGTATTGGCAAGAAGCAGCACCACCGCGCCCCATAGAAATGCAGCACCCCACCAGATGCCGTCAATGCGGTCCATCAGCATCCAGTCGACGTTGCCACTGTTGAATTTCTGTCCATGTGCCATGTGTCAAACTCTCCGCTCCCATTGCGCCTTGCGGCCCGTTGTACGGTACACCGGGGCCGCGATTGCCGGACTGATCCATGTCAATGGGGGCGCGGATGGCCGGCCTGATGGCGGGTCAGAATGCCTTGCGCCATCCGAACACCACGCCGGTTGATCCACCGCTGACATCGTAGAACCCATAGCCATCAGAGCGATGGTGCAGCCTGACGTACATGCTGGTGTCTGGACGCGGCAGAGTGAATTCCATATCGGCCATCCAATAGACGAAATTGCGCGTTGAGGTTCCTTTTCGGTCAATTTCGACCCGAGGAATTTTTGTGGCATGCGATATACCAAGGCCAAATGCGACGCTGTGCAGCCTTGGCAGAACAGGATTTTCCGGCCGGTAGCGCAGAACGACGGGTAGGTTGAATTCGAAATGGTCCTGTCGCCCAAAATGACTTACGGCCTGCAATTCCAGCCCATAGCTGAAGCGGCTGTTGCCGATCGGCCGTTCCCAGCCCAGCCCGACACCGACAAGGTCGGAACCGGCAAAATCAATCGACCCGGGGCTGAAGACTTCGTACCATACGTTTTCTGTCATGACCCCTAGAAAGCCGGTGTAATACCACTGTGCCTCGGCCCGTGCGGCACCCACAGGTAGTGTAAAAATGACCGCAACAATGATGGCGCGAACCCAAGTGAGCAACATTCCGGCGCTCTCCAAACAGATTTTTCGGCTAATCCGCCGCAACAGATCTGCGGCCCAGCTTAGCCAGACCAATGCCCTGCGCATTGATATTTTGCATCTCTTGGCGAAACCTTCCCCTTGGGGGGACTGAAAAAGACGTTGATGATGATGCCGGGCGGTGCCCGCTGAATGCATCCGCCCGATGAGCTACGGCAGGCCCGCGCCTTATGCGCACCACCCCTTTAGCGTGGCCACACCTGCCTTGAGCATCAGCACATCAAACCCGCCCAGCAAACGATAGCCCTTTGCGAATAAGACATCCGCCTGTTCGGGGGAAAATGCATTGCCGCCCATGGGTATCCCCGCAGCCTGCGCTGCCGCTTCGATGGTTGCCAATGCCTCAAGGAACGCCGGTGCCTCGAATTGCCCAGGTATGCCCAAGGATGTGCTGAGATCAAAGGCCGCCGGGACAATGATATCAATGCCGGGCACGGCGCAGATCTGTTCGATGTTCTCGACGCCCTTGACGGTTTCCACCAACAAACAGCAGGTCAGCGTATCATCAATATGGTCGGCATATTCCGCGAGCGGCACACCCTCGAAAGAATGGGCAATAAACGGACCAAAGGTGCGGCGGCCATGTGGCGGATACCTAAGTGAACTGACAGCCCATGATGCCTGTTCGGCGGTTTCGATCAGCGGAAAGACAATGCCTTGCGCGCCTATATCCAGCGCCCGCTTGACCTGGGCATCGGTATTTTCCGCAATCCGCACCAGCGCCGCGCAGTTGTATCCATGTGTCGCGGCGATCATGGCATGGGCGCTGCCATAGTCCACGGCACCATGTTCGATATCAATGATCAAACTGTCCGCCCCTGCCGCAGCAAGGGCCTGCGTCACAACTGCGCTTGGCACCGTGACGATAAAATTAGCGAGCCTGTCCTGCGTGTCGGACAGCCGTTGTTTCAATTTCATGTTCAAAACCTTTAACGCATGCTTGTTGGATCATGGCCCATTCCATCATGGCCAGATGTTTCAGCCCACCGCAGGAAAGGCGCTGACTATTCAGGAACGCTTTCGCCACTGCCGCCCATCTCCGAAGGGAAGTCCTTCATCTTGGGCAGGCCATCCTGCATCGGCAAGACGGTTTCGGCATAGTTGACGTGAATACCCGGCGCAAAGGTCTGGGTCGGGATGGTGGCAGCATAGACATCCATCAATCCCCAATGCGGATGAAAGGTCATCAGATGCCCGCCACATTTGGTGCAGAACTGGCGGTCGCTCTTCTCGGTTTTCTTGTAGTGACCGATATGTTCCTCACCTTGGGTCACCTGCACATTCTCGTTCTTGAACAGGGTAAAGGCGTTGACCGGCCCGGCAGACCATGACCGGCAAGATGCGCAATGGCAGTACCCCATTGCTTCGGGGTCGCCGGTCACTTCGATTTCGACGGCACCGCAAAAGCAGGCACCTTTCTGGATATCAGACATTTTTCCCCCTCTGTCGTAGACGCGGGCGGCACTGCACCGCTTTCGCTACCAGCACGCTCATACCACAGCTTTGGCTGTTCTCCGACTCATGTCTGCTGCGAAAGGGGCGCTACTTCAGCAGCACCGGGATCTGCACCGGACCCCGAAAACCGAAACCCCGCCAGATCACGGCAGAGGTGTCGGGGATCTGCATATCGGGAAAGCGGTCGAACAGCAGGGGCAGCATGACCTTGCCCACCGCGCGGCGGGCCACATGGGTGCCCTGACAGAAATGCGGCCCGTTGCCAAAGGACTGATGCAGGATCTTGTCGCGGTAGACATTGAACACCTCGCCGTCCTCAACCACGTCTTCATCGCGGTTGGCGCTGGCCTGGATCGTCATCACCGTGTCCCCCTTGGGGATCAGATAGCCCCTGATTTCGGTGTCTTCGGTCGCCACCCGTGACGAAGCAGAGATGGGTGCAACCCAGCGCACACCTTCCTCGAATGCTTTGTCCCAGTCGGCGTTGCGCTTGACCTCGGCCAGCTGGTCGGGGTTGGTCAGCAGACCGTAGAGGATCGTGTTCATCGCATCGCGGGGCTCGTTGATGCCGCCGCCGATGGCGATCTTGATATTGGCGTAGATCTGCTTCTCGGGGATCGGATCATCCGCGTTCAGCATCACCGAAAAGGCTGAATTATTGGGCGACGCGCGATGCCGGTCCTGCAACCGGTCCAGCAGTGCGTGAATGGCTTCGTTCGCGCGGTCTGCGCGGGCGAAAGGTTCGTCGCGCCAGCCGAAATTGCCCGCCCCTTCGATCAGGGCTTGGGACCATTCCATCATCTCGTCATCCGTGGCTTCTTCCATGCCCAACAGGATCGCAAGACCCCGTGCCGCATAGGCACCAGACAACAGGCCAAACAGATCGACCACCTCGCCGCGCGGCAATCGGGCGACGTATTCCTCAGCGATGCGCATATATTGCGGCATCCAGTCGTTCTGGATCACCTTGGGGGCAAATGCGGGGGCCATGGCCATGCGTTCGCGCCGGTGTTCCTCACCATCCTTGCGCATCAGCGTATGCGCCCAGAACGCCCGTTTCATCGGCGTATTGGGATCGTCCGAGCTGAACAGCTCGGGGTTATCCTTGACGTATTTGGTGTCCTCGGCCTTGGTCAACAGCGTGCGCGCCACTGATTTCATCCGCACCACCGGTGCCTCGCGGCGCAGGCGGCGGTAGATGGGAAAAGGGTCCAGATCCAGCTGGGCCAACGTGATCGTATCGTCAATCGGTGCCAGATCGGCCATGCCATGTCCCCCTTTTGGTGCGATCCTAGCTGGTTTCTCCCAGAATACGCAGCGCATTCTCCTTGAGGATCAGCGGGCGGACCTCGTCCTTGAACGGGGCATCCGCAAAATCCTTGAGCCAGCGGTCCGGCGTGATCGCAGGCCAGTCAGACCCAAAGAGCATCTTTTTCTTCAAGATGGAATTGGCATAACGCACAAAGATCTCGGGGAAGTATTTTGGCGACCAGCCCGACATGTCGTAATAGACATTGGGTTTATGCTGGGCTACGGCCAGACCTTCTTCGGTCCAGGGAAAGCTGGGATGCGCCAGAACGATGGGCATATCAGGGAAATCAACCGCGACGTCATCCAGATGCATCGGGTTGGAATATTTCAACCGCATCCCCATGCCGCCCTTCATGCCAGACCCGACACCGGTCTGGCCGGTGTGGAACAGGGTGATCACGCCTTCCTCGGCACAGGCCTCAAGCACGGTATAACAGGCCTCGCGGTCATTGGGGTAAAACCCCTGCATGGTGGGATGGAATTTAAACCCGCGCACGCCGAAATCACGCACCAGACGGCGCACTTCGCGCGCACCGGCCTTGCCCTTGTGCGGATCGACAGAGGCAAAGGGGATCAGGATATCGTCGTTTTCGGCGCAGATGCCTGCGACCTCTTCGTTGGAATAGCGCCGAAACCCCGTCTCGCGCTCTGCATCCACCGGAAAGATCACAGCGGCGATGTTGCGTTCGCGGTAATAGGCGGCGGTGTCCTGGACCGAAGGCAACATCCCTTCGGCACCGGCGGGATTCTTGAAATAGGCGGCCATGCCGGATTGAAATTCATTGTAGCCATCATCACGATGGTCACAGCAGGGCTCTTCTGCATGTGTGTGAAAATCAATAGCTTTCACCTTGGAAAAATCGACCATCGTGCTGCTCCCTCGCAAATCTGGCGCGTCTAGAAATTGCTATACAACAAAACTGTTAATCTATACAACAAAAACCAGTGACAAGATTTGAGGTCGAAAATGTCAGATAACGCCACCGCCGGAAAAGTGACACGCGTCGAGATCGAGGGCGATATCGCCACCTTGGTCTTTAACCGTCCCGAAAAACGCAACGCCATGAACGAGGCGTTGGTGAATGAACTGGATGCGTTCTTTTCCCACCCGCCCAAGGGGGTGAATGTCGTGATCCTGCGTGGTGAGGGCGGGCATTACTGCTCCGGGCTGGATCTGGCAGAACACGAAAGCCGCGAACCCGTGGCGGGTGTCTATCATTCGCGCAACTGGCACCGGGTGTCCGAATTGATCGAATTCGGCGGTCTGCCCGTGATCTCTGTGATGACCGGTGCTGTCATCGGCGGTGGGCTGGAAATTGCGACTTCGACCCATGTGCGCATTGCCGAACCCTCTGTACGTTTTCAGCTGCCAGAGGGGCGGCGCGGCATCTTTGTCGGCGGCGGTGCAACGGTGCGTGTCGGCCGAATCATCGGCCCTGACCGCATGCGCGAAATGATGCTGACTGGCCGCAACTACGGGGCCGAAGACGGGGTGGCCATGGGGCTGGCGCATTATTCAGTTGAAGAAGGCGAAGGTCTGCCGCTGGCCATGAAACTGGCCCGCAAGATTGCCGACAACGCTGAATTCTCAAATTACCTGATGATCCAGTCGATCAGCCGGATCAATGACATGTCCCGCTCAGATGGCCTATTTACAGAAAGCCTTGCTGCTGCAATGTCTCAGACATCGGACGGGGCCAAGGAAGGAATGCGTGCATTCCTGGAAAAACGCGAACCGAAATTTAGATAAAGGTCGTGAAAACGGCTTTTGACTGTCACATCTGGGAGGAAAAGACATGAAAAGAAGAGATTTCCTAAAGACCACTGCCGCCGTCAGCGCATTGGCGGCTGTTCCAACGGGCGCTTTCGCCCAGGACATGACACTGCGGCTGCACCAGTTCCTGCCGCCCGTCGCCACCGTGCCCGCCAAGATCCTCAAGCCCTGGGGCGAGCGTCTGGCAGCAGCATCGGGTGGACGTCTGAACATCCAGCATTTTGACGCGATGTCGCTGGGCGGCCGCCCGCCAGAGCTGATGGATCAGGCCCGCGACGGTGTGGCAGACATCACAATGACCGTTGTCGGCTATACGCCCGGCCGCTTCCCGCGCAGCGAAGTGTTTGAACTGCCGTTCATGATGACCAGCCCTGTCGCCACCTCGCTGGCCTTTTGGGAAATGGTCGAAACCGATTTTCAGAGCAGCGAATATCAGGACCTCAAGGTTCTGGGCGCATGGGTCCATGGCCCCGGCGTGATCCACTCTGCCGATCCGATCGCCAGCCTTGAGGACATGAAAGGCAAGACCGTGCGCGGCCCGACCCGTGTCATCAACGACATGCTGTCCGAACTGGGCGGCACACCTGTTGGCATGCCCCTGCCCGCGATCCCCGAAGGTCTGTCCAAAGGCGTGATCAACGCGACCGTGATCCCATGGGAAGTCACACCCGCCGTGCGCCTGACCGAACTGGTCACCAACCACACCGAATTCACCGGACCAGAGGCGCTGTATACCGCGACAATCGTTCTGGTGATGAACAAGGCCAAATACGAGGCCCTGCCTGACGATCTCAAGGCGATCATTGATGCGGAATCGGGTGCCAAACTGTCGGAATTCGCAGCACAGGTGATGTGGGACAACGATGCGCCGGGCCGCGAAAAAGCCGTGGCTGCAGGCAACAACATCATCCAGCTGGACGATGCCGAAGTCGCCCGTTGGAAGGCAGCAGCACAGCCGGTCATCGCCCGCTGGGTCGCTGAGATGGACAGCAAGGGCATCGACGGACAGGCGCTGATTGATCAGGCCAAGGCGCTGATCGCGGCCAAGTCCTCCTGATCAAGCTGAAATACGACGATACGGAAGGGCCCTGTTGGCCCTTCCGACCTTTGGGGGAATGCGATGTACAACGGGTTTTACCGCCTTGCAGACCGGCTTGCACGCGCGCTGGCCTATGCGGGCGGCGCGGTTTTGGTGGTCATCATTGTGCTCAATTGCATCTCGATCATCGGGCGGGCCTTTGTGCCGCTGGACATCGGGATCGGCCCCATTCGCGGCATCTATGACATCACGGAAATCGCGATGGCCGCTGCCATCTTTGCCTTTTTGCCCTGGGCCCAACTGCGCGAAACCCATGCAAAGGTCGATCTGTTCCAATCCTTCATGGCCCCGCGTTTTGACCAAACGCTGGACCTGCTCTTTAACATCGCCATGGCGATGATCGCAGCCGTAGGGACATGGCGGCTTTATCTGGGGATGCTGGATAAATACGGCTACGGCGAAACCACCCTGATTGCGCAGATCCCGGTCTGGCAGGGCTATGCCGCCGGATTGGTGGGCGCGATCGGATTTGTCATCATCTCGCTGTTTTGTGTGCTGCGCTCCGGGCGCAGGCTGGCAGGCTTGGGCACCGAAGGATAATACAGTGACATATTTTGAGCTGGCCATCTGGTCTTTCCCCGTCCTGCTGATCCTTGTGTTTCTGCGCGCCCCAATCGCGCTGGCGATGATCGCGGTGGGGGTTGGCGGCACCTATCTGGTGATCGGCAATTCCATGATGACGCTGAACCAGCTCAAGACGCTGACCTATGGGACCTTCTCCAACTATTCCTTTTCGATCATCCCGCTGTTTCTGCTGATGGGGCAGTTCGCCACGCTGTCGGGCATGTCCGCCGCATTGTTCAAGGCCGCCGAAAGCTTTCTGGGCCACCGCCGGGGCGGCGTGGCCATGTCCGCAGTCGGTGCCTGTGCAGGTTTTGGCGCGATCTGCGGGTCGTCGCTGGCCACCGCGGCCACCATGGGGCAGGTCGCCCTGCCCGAACTCAAGCGTTACGGCTATCCCGGCTCTCTGGCGACAGGGGCATTGGCGGCAGGCGGCACCCTTGGCATCCTGATCCCGCCTTCCGTGATCCTGGTGATCTATGCGATCCTGGCCGAACAGAACATTGAGAAACTCTTTGTCGCCGCCCTGATCCCCGGCATTCTGGCTGCGATCGGCTATATGGTCGCCATCTCGATCTGGGTCCGCGTCTCGCCCAATTCCGCCGCCGTCAAGGACCGCGTGCCATGGGGTGAACGCATGACCGCACTGGCCAGCGTCTGGCCTGTGCTGATGATCTTTCTGGCGGTGGTGGGCGGCATTTACGCAGGTATCTTTACCCCTACCGAAGCCGCAGCCGTAGGTGCCGCCGGCACCGGCATCATCGCCTATATGTCCGGCCAGATGAGCTGGGAAAAACTGGGCGAGGCGATCCTGTCCACCGCCGGTTCCACCGCGATGATCTTTCTGATCATCCTGGGCGCGGGCATCTACAACAATTTCCTGTCGCTGACGCAACTGCCGCAAAGCGCCTCCATGTGGGTCGGTGAACAGGGCTTCTCGCCCTGGTTCATCCTGTCGATCGTCTTGGTCATGTACCTGATCTTTGGCTGCGTGATGGATTCGCTGTCAATGGTCCTGCTGACCGTCCCGATCATCTTTCCGATCATGTCCGTTCTCGACTTCGGAATGAGCGCGGATGACTTTGGCCTGTGGTTCGGCATTCTGGTGCTGATCGTGGTAGAGGTCGGGTTGATCACCCCGCCGGTCGGGATGAACCTGTTCATCATCAACTCGATGGACAAACAAACCCCGATCTCAGCGACCTACAAGGGGGCCCTGCCCTTTGTCCTCACCGACATCATCCGCGTTGTGATCCTGGCATCTTTCCCGGCAGTCACCCTCTGGCTGGTCTGGTTCATCGACAGCTTTGGTTAAGGCAACCTTCTACGATGGAAAATTCGTGCCTGCCCGTGCGAAAACAGCTGTCGCCGCCCTTGGCCATGCCGCGCGGCAAAAGGTGTTCTATCTGAGCGATCCAGCGGCACTCAGCTGATGATCACCTCGGGCCCGCCCGCATAAAGTGTTGCGATCAGATCGGCCTTGTTGGTGCGCAGTGCACGTTGATTAAGCGAACCTTTCTCAGTGATCTCTCCGCGATCGAAACTGGGCGCGTCGGTCAGGATCATGGCCCGGCGCACCCGGCTGGCTGATCCGGTGGCGGCGCGGGCCCCGGCCGTCAGCTTCTCTTGCAGCGCGGCACGCAAGGCATCCGCGGGCATCGCCTGCCCGCGATCCGACAGGATCAACAAGGCACCCAATTCGCCCTCGTTCTCACCCGTGATCACCGCATCCCGCACCAGCCCATCCATGGCATCCACAAGGCTCGCGCGCACGGCACCAACAGCCACCCATGTGCCCGTGGTCAGCTTAAAATTCTCCGCGATGCGGCCATCGAAAAAGAACCCTTTGGAAAAATCGTCCGGGTCCGCAGGGCGCAGCGCATCGCCCATGCAATAATAACCCTCCTCGTCGAACACTTCTGCCGTCTTGGCCGGATCGCCAAAATACCCCGGCGTGATCGTCGGCCCTTTGAGCCGCGCCTCCAGCTTGCCGCCATTCGGCACCAGCTTGAGCGACAGCCCCCGCGAGGGTGGCCCGACGTTGCCGGCCTTGTCCTGCACCTGGGTGCAGGCCAGCGCGAATGGCGCAGTTTCCGTGGCACCCAGGCCCGTCGCCAACAGCACCTCATGCCCAGTCGCCTTGCGACCGGCCGCGCGCAGCCTGTCCCATATGTTCTGCGGCATTCCGGCACCGGCATAAAACATCATGCCCAGCTCTTTGAAAAAGGTCGCGGCCAGCGCCGGATCGCTTTCCAGCGCATCCACCAGCATCTCGTAGCCGACCGGCACGTTGAAATACCACGAACAGGATAATTCGCGCAGATTGCGCAGGGTTTCGTCAAACTTGCCCGGCACAGGACGGCCGTCGTCGATGTAATAGGTGCCGCCATTTGTCATGACCATATAGAACACCTTGTTGCCCGCCGCCGTGTGGTTCCACGGGGCCCAGTTCAGCACCACGGGCGGTTTCTTGGTCAGGAAACGATAGCAATCGCGCACCATGGCCTGCATGGCACAGATCATCAGATTGGTGTTGATCACCGCCTTGGGTGATCCGGTAGAGCCAGAGGTGAACAGATATTTCACCACCGTCTGCGGCGTCAGCGCCGCCCGCGCGGCATCGGCCAATGCCATGTCACCTTCCAGCAGACTGTCGAATGTCACGGCCCCCGCCACCGCATCACGGTGGTTGATCACCACCCGACCCTCCTGCGCAATCGCGTCAAAGGCCTTGGCAAAGGGCGCGCCAGTATCGGCAAAGACGGCACCGGGTTGCAGCAAGCCCGCAATATCCCTCAGCTTGCCATGATCAGTAGAGACCAGCGAATAGGCAGGCGAGACCGGCGCATAGGGAATGCCCACATAGGCGCAGGCCATGCCCAAAAGCCCATGTTCGAGACTGTTTTCC
>Ga0213868_10000593_pt1 | contig 34335 bp, 32 predicted proteins | sample PICome_9_FD_160087 | JGI IMG/M metagenome (GOLD analysis project Ga0213868, IMG submission 160087) | Coastal seawater microbial communities near Pivers Island, North Carolina, United States - PICO127 | ecosystem: Environmental > Aquatic > Marine > Coastal | place: USA: North Carolina...
AAGTTTTTTTCTCAGTGTATAAATCTGCCTTACCTGATGCAACATACATAGAAGCCATAGCAGCTGAGCCAATCATTCTAACCTTTCTCCAATTTTGAAAATCTTTGACCATTTTTAACAATGCGCTATCTGAATAGTCTGTATTGTTTGGAAGACCAGTTATTAAAATTCCTTCACTAGAATTTTTTACTTTGGATACTGATATCTCTTTGTTATTTAGAAGAGCTTTTGTATGAATGGATCCTTCATACAAATCGTTATTAATAAAGTCATAAATCACGCCTAAAATAGGCTTTAAATCTGATATTAATGCGATTGAAACACAACATATTGGTATATTTCTGGCATAATTAGCTGTTCCGTCAAGAGGATCAACTACCCAAAATGTACTTGAATCAATATTGGATGAAAATCCACTCTCTTCAGCAAGTATTGGGTAATCAGATTCATTTTCAATAATAGTCTTAATTTCTTTTTCAGCAAGAACATCAGCTTTTAATTTAATATCTTTATTGGTAGATAAAATTTCTTGATTCATAGTTTTTTTATTTCTTAATAATAATCTTCCTGCCTCAATTGCAGATTTTTTAGCAATAGCTAATTCATTTTTTGTACTCTTATTTTTCATAAATTTAAAATTTATTTATAGTTCCTCTTATCTATGTATAAACAATTTACATAAATTAACAAGAATTTATATATAATCATAGATTAACAGAAGCTTTATTAAAAATGGAAATAACAATTATCATTGACTATCTAATTATTAGCATTGTCGCTTCTGTTGCTATTAATTCTATATTAAGAAACTATGCTAAAACTAATAATATTTTAGTTGATCTACCAGACAGAAGTAGGAAGTTTCATCAAAGACCAACACCCTTGACAGGTGGTACCGGAATTTTTATAGCTTTAATCCTATCTGGAAAGCTCTATATTGATTTAAATAATCTTAATGGATATGTTCCAGAATTTACATATTATCTAATGGTTAGCTCTTTCCCATTATTGTTATTATTTTTAATTGATGATTACAAGGGTTTAAAGGTAACTCAAAGGTTGTTAATACAAGCTGGTATAAGTTTCTATGTGATTCACACAACTGGCATTCAATTAGAATCGTTTGGAAATTTATTAGGTTTTGGAGATATAAATCCTGGGATATTAAGTGTTCCAATTACCATTTTTTGCGTAGTTGGAATAATGAATGCATTTAACATGATAGATGGTGTCAATGGTTTGTGCTCAGGATGTGCAATGATCAGTTTATTGTTAATAGGTTTTCATTCTGGATTAATTTATGACTCAATGCTTGTATTGATAATTGGTTCAATGATTGGATTTTTAATTTTTAATTTGACAATATTTGGGAAAAAGAGAGGTGTATTTCTTGGGGATAGTGGATCTAATTTAATTGGTTTCTGGGTAGCATGGAGTGCTATATACTGCTCACAGAATATATCATATGATTGTGAGCCAATTACAATGATTTGGTTTGTTGCTATTCCTCTTCTAGATTGTATTGGGTTAATATTTGCCAGACTCAAAAAGGGTAAAAGCATTTCTTCTCCTGGAAGAGATCATATCCATCATAAATTAATGAATAGATACTCTCCTGAAGGGACGCTTGTAGCTATATTGATAATCTCATTAATGACAGGTTTCATGGGTATATTTTTAAATAGTGCTTTTTCTCCTTGGATTTCGACTTATTTATTTATTGTTTACGCTGCATGTTATTACTTATATGCTTATTATTATGCAAATATTAAAATCAAATAAAAATAATGTTTAAATTTTTTAAGAAAAAAGAAAAACCTGTTGAAGAAATTAATAAGAATCTAGATATAGAATTGACTGCATCATTGTTGGCATATGAAATAGCAAGATCAGATGGTGATATAGCTGATTCTGAATTATCTATTATTCTTGAAGAGTTAAAAAAAATAACTATAAAAGTTCATAAAACTGAAGATGATATATTACAAATTATTCAAAATTTTAGTAATAATAGCGTCTCGTTTCATGAGTTTATAGAAGATATTAACAAAGATTACTCAAAAGAAGACAAACTCTCGTTACTTTCATTTTTATGGTCCGTTGCCTACGCAGATTCTATTCTCGAGGTTAATGAAGAAAGATTGATAAGAAGAATTGCAGATTTAATTCATTTAAAAGATATAGATGTATTAAAAATTAAAGATAGAGTCAAAAATACTAATACTCTATAAAACTTGCATTGGCTTCTAAGAATTTTTTTGCATCATTTCTATCACAATCAAAGTTTGAGAATTGCTTAATCTCATTGAATATATCATTTCCTACAAAAGTGCCCATTTGGTATAAAATTACACACCTTTCTAATTCATTTACCCTGGCATCATGGTTAAGTTGTTCTACTAATTCATTATAAGATGTATAAGAATTGGCAATCTTCATATTCCTTTTATTGTCTAAAATGAGAAAATTAGTTTCTTCTAAAGAATTATATGGAAGCCATTCTATTCCGTTTGTAGATACTCCAGGGGATCCATTTTTAGCAAAATTGGACCAAAGTAACATCATATTTTTTGATAAGAATCTTTTTGAAGGCCCTGATGGATAGATTAAAAAACCATAGTCACCAACAATATCGTTATTTCCTGTAATAAGAGGTATTTCAGTTCCGTGTGATGCTCCAATTAGTTTTTTAAAGTCAGCAATAAAAAATCTTCTATGGTCATCCCAATCATATCTATATGCATAAGTATTTAAATTATTTGCAATATTCAAAGATGAAATTGGTTCAATTACACCACGTATTTTCCATGCTTCACTTCTATAATAATTAAATGCCTCAAATGAGGCTTCATTTTTTAATCTAACCCTTGGTATACCTAGAATTGAACCAATCATAGAAAAATCTAATTCAACAAAATATTCTGCTGCCGCAATCCATAGTTTTACCTCATCTCTATTAGAGCCAGCCATGAAAGGAACATTATTAATATATTTACTATCTTTTAATGCTTTTTCTAAGCCAACCTTTGGGATTACAATTTCATCATTGGTCAGCAAAGGAACTTCTAGGTTGGATTTATCAGAATAAACACTAAAAAATTCTCTTGCTGTTAATGAATATAATTCTTTATTTAATTCTGTTAGAGAAATTTTTCCTGAATTTGGTATAAGTCTTTTTACAACTTCATTGCTAGTATGATTAAAAGTTGGATTGTCGATATGATTTATATAAGCATGTTTTTTAGATACAGAGGTCGTATACCCGGATTGAGAAATAGCTTTATGGAAAAGTCCCTTGGCTTGCGGTGCTACCATTAAAGAGAGAACGTTATGACCTCCTGCAGATTCTCCAAAAATAGTAATATTATTGGGGTCGCCTCCAAAAAATTCTATATTATTCTTAACCCACCTAAGCGCCTCAACTATATCAAGTGTGCCAAAATTTGAGGTTTTATCGATACCTTCATGCTGATCTTGAATGGCTGGATGTGAAAACCAACCAAAGGCACCTAACCGATAGTTAATGGTAACAACAATAACATCATGTCTATTAACCATTGTTGAAAAATTATATATGTCTTTTAGTCCTGACGTATTTCCTCCACCATGTATCCAAAACATTACAGGGAGTGATTGGGGTGAAATTTGTTTAGGTGCTTTTATATCTAAATATAAACAATCTTCAGTTCCGGTTAAAATATCTGAACCAGGAGCTCCTCCCATTGATGAAGGCTCTTGAACACAATGATTACCATTTTTTTTATGTATGATATTATCTTTAGCAATTAGCTCTCTTGGGGCCTTCCACCTTAGAGAACCTACTGGTGGAATTGCATAAGGTATGTCATCAAAATTTACTACTTTATTTTTAACATATCCTTGAATACTGCCTGAGGTTGTATGAATAAAATTTTTTTCTTTATCTGCATAAATACTTAAAGAAAATAGAGATAATAAAATTAAGATATAAAAATATTTATTTGGCATAATATTGCTTGTTAGTATAATTCATACATAAATTTTTATGAAGTAAAACGGGATGTAGCGCAGTCTGGTAGCGCACTACACTGGGGGTGTAGTGGTCGTCGGTTCAAATCCGGCCATCCCGACCAAATAATTAATTTAATATAGATTTAATATTACTGGAAGAGTTGAATTTAATTTTTTTCATAGATTTAATCTCATGCTCTTGTTTTGTTCTCGGGTTTCTACCAATCCTATTTGGGCTTACATGCGGACTAAAAGTACCAAAATTGAATATCTTTATTTTTTTATTTTTATTGTTCTTTAAATGAAAAAGAAAGCTCTCTAAAATACTAGAGCTTTCTTTAATAGAAATTTGAGCCTTGGATGAGATGTTATTAACTATCTTTTTCTTTCCAAGGCTCACAAAACGAACAAATTAGTTTACGTACCAGTTCCTGTTCCTGTTCCAGTTCCAGTTCCAGTTCCTGTTCCTGTTCCTGTTCCAGTTCCAGTTCCAGTTCCAGTTCCAGTTCCAGTTCCAGTTCCAGTTCCAGTTGCAGTACCTGTTCCAGTTGCAGTACCTGTTCCAGTTGCAGTACCTGTTCCAGTTGCAGTTCCTGATCCTTCAGTAGCAGTGCTTGTATTAGTACCAGTACCAGTATCAGTATTATCATCAAGTCCACCAACGTCTCTAATTGAAACCGTTATTTCCTGAATTGCAGCATTATTATCAGCATCAGTTGCTGTAACAGTGGCAGTAATGTCATAAGTACTTCCATCATATGGAAGTGTTACAGGGTTTTCTGATTGAGCTTCATAATCAGCAGCTGAAATAAATGTTAATACACCGGCTGTTGTAATTGCTAAATCATCACTTCCTGAAATCGTAAATGTGATTGCTTGAAGATCAGTTGCTGTAACAGTTCCTACATCAGTAACGCCTTCGTCAACAACAAATGTTGCACTAGATGTGAATACAGGAGAGGTAGTATCTAAGACATTAACAGTTCTTGTTGCTGTTCCTGTATTGCCAGATGCATCAGTTGATGAATAAGTAATTGTATATGTGCCCACTGAATCAGCATCCACTGAACCAGAGGAAGTGACAGTTACATCTCCAGATAAATCAGTTGCAGTAGCACCAGCATCTGTATAAGAAGTTCCTAATTCAACAGTTACAGGGTTTTCACCAGTTACAGTAACAACCGGTGCAGTAGTATCTACTACATTAACAATTCTTGTTGCTGTAGCACTGTTATTATCTAAATCAGTAGCTATATAAGTAATTGTGTATGACCCTACAGTGCTAGTATCGACAACACCAGATGACGAAACAGAAGTAGAACCATGAAATGCATCCATTGCATACGCACCAGCATCTGTGTATGTTGCGCCTAATTCCACTGTAGCAGGGTTATCACCATTTATAGTAATAACTGGAGGTACATTGTCGTCGTAACCATCATCAGAAAGTGCGCTTACCACTGCAACACCAACTAAACCAACCAATACCTTTTGAATTGTTGAAAGTTCGGCTGCAATTTCATTTAACCTATCACCAATAGCTTTATTTTGAGAAGGACTCTGGGTATTACCTAGCGAGCCTTTAAGTTCGTCTTGTTCTTCTATCAAAGAGGTTCTAGCTTTAATCAACTGCTCATAACTCATATTGCTGACTTTACTTTCAATTTGATTTAACATGCTTTCTGTTATACCAAATGAGTTTGCAAATATAGGTGATGACACCAAACTTATAGCTAACACTGCAAAAGATAATAATTTTAATTTTTTCATTTTTTTTAAATCCTCTTGATTAAAAAACCCCTACCTATTAACGCAAATGATAACAGGTAACTATTTAATTTTCTATGTTATTATACATTCTTTCAAAAATCACTACAAATATTAGTTATTTGTTCATAAATTACACATATTATGCATAAATTATGCATAAATTACACACATATGATCTATTTTTTTAGTTTTTTCATAGTTATTTAATTAATCGGTCTCATTTTGACAAGAAGGTTATATAAATTATTTCTTCTAATAAGTGTCGCTCCAGGATCTTTTGTTAATGGTTTCCATGTGTAATTTATTAAATTTCCATATATAGGTATATTAAAAAATATGCCTTTATCAAAACTACCTTCTCCAAATTGTTCAACACTTACATCAGTAAAGGTAGCAAAAACTCCAAAACGAACCCCACTTCTAAATGTTCTCGAAAATTCTATTGTTGAACCGATATCGCCTGCTAAATATTCACCTGCAGAAATTCTCATATCAAAAGGTATAGATCCATAATTTCTGTAGAAATAATTTGCTGTAACGATGTTATTTTTATAATCTAAATGACCAAACCCCCAATCATAATCTCTTTTTCGAACGTTAAAAAACTCTAATCCAAATGCATAGTTTGTGTTTTGTTTAAAGTATAGATACTCCATTCCATAACCAGAAAACATATCTTCTAGGATACCTCCAGTAAACATGAAATGATGATTCTTTTTTGGTGTCAGATGATAGTCTAATTGTGCCCTTCCTATTAAGATGCCTTTATCCATATTTTTTAGATACTGTTTAATATCTGATCTTACCTGGGCAGGAAAAGTATCAACAGGTGGAAACCTAAGATCATCAAAGTTATTTGCAAGACTATACTTTAGGTTTGTATTAAAAAATAAATTTTCTTTCAAAACAAATTCAGAGTCGTTTTCTAGCAATAGGGCTCCTTTAAAAAATTCTTCCCTGGAAGCAATAAAAGGCCTAAACCTTATTCCGGTATATGTATTAAATGCTCTTGAGGTATCCCTTTCATATATAGTTTCAGCATTTTTCTTAAAAAAATCATCAATTTCTGAATAAGCATCCAAGCTTGAAACTTTAATATCTTTTTTTATATTTTTATTAATGCCCGCATCTATTGATGACTGTTTGATTATCTGTTCAACAAGTGCGAGATCAGAATGCATAAACTGAGTTAATTCTAAGCCAATTGCTCTTGAGGTTTCTGTTATTTTATTTACACCAATTCCATTTTTTTCAAGATTTTTTATAAGCTGAGTATATTTATTATCTGCCTCATTGGTTTTAGCAGTTTGATATTCATAATTTTTTCTTGATGATTGTGGATCATTTTTATAAATAAATTTTAATGAAAAATAGCTTCCTCGTTCATAAGATGCGCCAATACTAAAATTATCAGTAATCGAATAATTCAGTCCATAGGAGTATTCTTCTTCTTTTTTTGGATACGGTATCCCTCCTGGTGATACAACTATCGGATCTTTTTCTAGGCTTATAAAAAGTTCATTTGTTAATCTATATGAAATTCCATAAAATGATGTTGCAGTTGCACCTGAAAAATATTGACCCGTATTAAAGGTTCCGCCCTTTCCTTTATAGCCTAGAGGTCTATTATAAAAACTATCATCAATATAACCAAAAGGATTTTTAACATTATTTTTTTTTGATCCATTTAGCCTACCCCAACCAAGACCTAAATGCAGATCAATATTGCCAATACCATAACTTGAAACAATGTACTCAGAGCTATAAAAACCAGTTCCTGCAAAATCATTCAAACCAATAGCGATTGCTGGTAAGTTTTCCTGTTTTTTTAATCTTAATTTTAAGTTGAATCCTTTATCCTTGTAGTCTTGAAATGAATAACCTGGATATGGTAATCCTTGAATATTTGTATAAAAAAATGAGGCTTCAAACCAATCATATGGATTTGAAGTTAAAGTTACTTTTTGATCAGGCGAACCATCATATGTTGTAATTCCATGAACACCCTCATCATAAAACCTAGCACTCGGAATGTTTATTAACCCAATACTGCCATGATTATTATAAAAATTTGTATTGAAATTATCAGCATTTAAGTTAGTTACTGAAAATAGAGCAATTATAAGTATTTTGCTTTTATAATCTGTTAGCTTTGGAATCATTCATCATTACTCTAATTTTTATTAATAGATGATAAAGATGCTAGAGCTATTCCTAAATTACCAAGAATAGAAACATATGCTTGCGTTGCTAGTCTTCTGGGAGTAGATTCGTCAAGCTCTCTTGGTACAAAGATAATTGAGCCAGGATAGATTTTTATATCACTAGATGGACTGCTTTCAAAAATATTTCTTTTTGAGGTATACAGTTGTGATTCTCCATTTGGGTGGAGTATGTAGATGGATTGTTTATCAGCAAACTTTTTAAAGCCTCCTGACTTGGCTACAAAATAATCAACCTCTCTATCTTCTGAATACATTACAGCACCTTCTGACGAAGTTTCTCCATAAACATATACAACATTATTTTTTTCTGGAATAAATAAACTATCCCCCTCTTTTAATTTATAGAGATTAATTGTTTGCTCATTCAACAAATCTATTACAACCCTGCCATTTGGCTTTATATCTTTTATTTCTTTTGTCAATCTTACAATAGGAGTTAAATCAAAGCTTTGACTAATGTTTTGTTGGCTAACTGCTAAGATGTTATCTAGAAATTCTTGATATAAAATTTCAGAGGATTTTATATTAATTTCTTTTGCATCTAGGTTTTCATATATTGCACCAAAAACATAGGCGTCTTTTGTAAAACCACCCGCTTTCTTAATAAGATCATCTAAATTTTCTCCAGCAGCCATAGTGTATGAGCCGGGCTTGAGCACAGCTCCAGTAATTTTTGCCTGTCTGAAAGGATATTCTCTTATGTATATAGTATCGCCATCTATCCCCTTAATTGATTTAAGCTGGGTTTCATTAACTAAAGGTATAGTCTTTAATTTTCCATCCAGTATTCGTTCCAAACTTATATTTTCTCTGTCTGCAGTTTGTTTTATACCATTAGCGAATTTAATTATATCTTCTAAAGTTTGTTCATTAAAAATTTCATATTTTGCGGGTCTGTTAACAGCACCATCTATCGTAACTATGTTTTTTCTTGCTTCAACAAATATAACATCACCACTTCTTAGACGCTTCTTTAAATTATATTTTCCATTTATTAGTAAATCATAAACATCTAATGATTCAATTACTTTATTATCTCTAATTAGATTTATTTCTCTATATGAGCCATATTCATTGACTCCTCCAGCAGAAGAAACAGCATGAAGAATATTGGAGTTTCCAGTCAGAGTATATATTCCTGGATTTTTTGAATTACCAGTGACTAAAACATTAACATCTCTGATTTCATCAAGAGTAATAAATGTCTCAGATCCAATATATGTTTCATTTACTTTTGATCTGATTAATGAATTAGCCTGACTTAGTGTTAATCCAGCAATATTTATCTTACCTATATCCGGAACTGCAATTGAGCCATTATTGTTAATAGTAAAGTTTTCGATGTAGTTTTCTTGACCAATTACTTGTATATTCAATACATCACCAATATCTAAATTGTAATCTGCGCTTGGATTTGGTTCATTGATAGGCATAAATGAAGTTTGAAATGTATTAAAAAAATCAGAACCGTAAAGCTCAAGATCTTTGTTTGCTGATAAACCCTCATCAAACCTTAATCTTCTCTCAAGCTCAAGCAAATCTATTTCCAGTCTCTCTTTAAGATCTAATAACTCTTCAGCTTGTCGTAACTTTGATGAATATAGATACGGCTTATATGTCTCTTTACTATCAAGGTTAGTCTTTTCATTCTTTTCTTGTAAATCTTTTTTTATATCATCAGGCAGGCTTTCAAGAAAATCTTCATTCAATTCTTGTGAATTAATGGGCGCTATTAAAAAAAAGCAAAAAAGTATTTTAAGTTTTTTCATTTGGTTATTATACCTGTTTATTAAAAATGTAGAACCAAGATTAATCTAAACCAGGTATCTTAATATTTTTAAAAGATTGAGTATGCATAATTATCTGATTAATGACTTTGTTTACTTCTTTCTCAGTAACTGTTGATTCCAAGGATTGAAAAACAAACCTAAAGCCTATTTTAATTTCATCTTTTTTTTCATTAAAGAAATAATCAAAAATATAAGCCTCTTTTAAGAGCTTATCCTTAAAATTTAAAACATAATCTTTTAATAACTTTAATTCTGAGCTATCTGTGACTGAGAATGAAAGATCTCTAGAAGATGATGGATAATTAGAGATTTTTTTGTATTGAAACTCTTCAATATTTCTTTTTTTCTTTGTGCTTTTATATGAAATATTAAGTGAAGAGTTAAGCTCAATCTCACAATAAACAATTTTATTTTTAGATTTTGATTCAATTAAAGTTCTTGGAATATTTTCAATTTTTAAAAAAAAGTCTTTATTTATGTAATCTTTAAAGATTCCATTTAAATATTTTTCATTAATAGTCTTTGTAAAATCTTCATGATTTTTATCAACTCTGCCGCTAGCAATGATGCCTAAGTATTTTCTGTGACTATTTTTGTTTTTGATATATATATCTGATATTTCAAATAGCTTTATTGAGTCTTTCTGCCTTCTTTCATTGAATAAAAGATTGTTTATTAATGATTCTTTAAGACTTGTTCTTAAAAATTTTCTATTTGAGTCTAATGGGTTATCAACTTCTATGGAATTTTTATCATTTTTTGGAACAAATGGGTCATTAATAACCTCATAAAAGCCATTATCATTCAAAAGATTTTTTAAATTGATTTCATACTTACTAGATGTATCAATAGTATTTGCTATATCTGAAATAAATTTAAAAGTTTTAGGTTTGATATTGTCGTAGCCTACTGCACGGGCCACTTCTTCTGCAATATCATTAAGCATTTTTATATCTGATCTATAATAAGGAACTATTATTAGATCATTATGAATAATAAAGTTAAAAGATTCTAAATATCTGACATAATCTTCTTTTGTGATATTAATGCCAATAATTTCATTTAATTTTTGGTAATCAAAATATATCTCATTTTTTTTATAATTTTTATAATTTTGAGAGAAAATTTGGAGATTAGTGATCTTGGCATGATTTTCAACAATCTTTATAAATCTTCTAAGCACATAATCATGGCATGAAGGATCTGCATGTCTTTCAAATTTATAGGCTGCATCTGAATTTAAGGAATACTTTAATGATTTTCCAATGATAATTTCTGGATCAAAAAAAGCACATTCAATTATTACTGATTTTGTTTTGGCATTACATGAAGAATTTTTTTCTCCCATAACACCAGCTAAATTAATTACCTCATCATTGTGATTGAAAAACACTAAATCACATTTGTTTAATTTTATTTTTTTATCTATAACTGTTTCAATTTCAGTTTCTTTTTTTAAAAAATCTAACTTTAGTGAATCACCAATTTTATTACTATCATAGCAATGAGTTGGTTGACCTGTTTCATAGGAAATATAGTTTGAAATATCTGTAAAAAAATTATTTTTCTTGATGTCTAGGTCTGTAAAATATTTTTCAATATGTTCATCATATTGCAAAGGCACTTTATCTATTTCGATTTTAAGAAATGAAATGCTGGTACAAGCTTTCTCGGCATGATTAATAAAATTAAATGGTAATTTTTTAATACCTGAATTATATATTTCTTGATTGAGATCAACTGTATAGAACAAATTTAGATCTCTTAAAATCCCACGAAGGGAAAGACAGTCTCCTCTATTAGGTGTCAATTCAAGATCAAAAATTTCATCATTTAGTTCATGCTCATGTCCAAGTTGAAAAAGATTTTCTGATAATTGATGAATTCCAGGTTTTTCTTTTATGTGCTTAACTAAAAAACTATATGGTATTTTCATTTGAATTGATCTAAAAAATCTAAATTTGATTTATAAAAATCTCTTATATCGTTCACACCATATTTCAACATGGCAATTCTTTCAATACCAAGTCCAAAGGCTAATCCAGAATATTGATTTGAATCTATATTACAATTTTCTAAAACAATAGGATTAACAATACCGCAACCTAAAATTTCTAACCATTTGCCATCTTTTGACAAAATATCGACTTCAGCTGAAGGTTCAGTAAATGGAAAATATGAGGGCCTAAATCTGATTTGAATACCTTGACCAAATAAAAAATAAACTATCTTATATATAAGGCTTTTAAGTACCGCAAAACTTACATGATTATCTACATATATACCTTCTATTTGATGGAACATTGGTAAATGAGTAGAGTCATCATCTTTTCTATATACCTTTCCTCCAGATATAAATGCACATGGTGGATTCTTGCTTAACATTCCTCTAATTTGAACTGGTGAGGTATGTGTCCTTAAAACATTAGATTTTTTGTTAACATAGAAAGTATCATGCATTTGCCTTGCAGGATGAGATTTTTTAATATTCAGCATATCAAAATTAAATTCTTCAGTTTCGATTTCTGGTCCTTCAGCAACCTCAAACCCTTCATTAATTAAGAACTGTAATATATGTTCCTTAATCTGATTAACAGGATGTTGCGATCCAATTGTTTTAAGAACTTTAGGAGGATTAATGTCTTGTAGATCTGACATTAATGCTGAGCTAGTTAGTGGCTAAATCAACAATTTTTTTAAAAGTGGTCTCATCAGATATAGCAATATCTGATAGAACTTTTCTATCCAAAATGATATTTTTTGAAGATAAGGAATTAATAAGTTTTGAATAAGAGACACCCAGCTCTCTTGAGCCAGCATTAATTCTAGCAATCCATAAAGATCTAAATGATCTTTTTCTATTTTTTCTATCTCTAAAAGCATATTGCAATGATTTTATATTAGATTGTTTAGCAGTTTTAAAAAGTCTACTTCTAGCACCATAATGGCCTTTTGTAGCGCTAAGAATCTTCTTATGTTTGGCTTTAGCAGTTACTGATTTTGTTACTCTTGGCATATTTAACCCCTGATTAATTTGGCAGCCATCTTAAGAACAGTGCCAGTCAATTTATTCAGACCTCTATTATGTCTTTTTCTCTTAGTAGACTGTTTGGTTAGAATATGATTTCTATTGGCGCTTTTACTTTTTATAGAAGAACCGGTCTTTTTAAAACGTTTAGCCGCCCCTGAATGTGTTTTTAGTTTATATGCCATAGTATGCTTCTATATAATTATTTCTTTTTTAAAGGAGACAACACCATTAATAGTTGACGACCTTCCAAAGAAGGTTCTTGGTCTACCTGTGATATGTCACTCAACTCATCTTTTAATTTACTAAGCAGATTAAGTCCCATATCACTATTTAAAATTTCTCTACCTCTAAAACGGACGCTTATTTTAGTCTTATCTCCATCAAGAATAAAGCTTTTTATTTTTTTTAATTTAATATTGTAGTCACCGGTATCTGTCGTAGGTCTAAATTTAATTTCTTTAGTAGTATTTCGTTTAATTTTAACCTTAGATGACGAGATGCTTTTTTTCTTGTCAAATAAATGTTTCCCATAATCAAGAAGTTTGCATACTACTAGGTCAGCATCTGAGGGCGAAACTTGAACCAAGTCTAAAGATGATGCTTTTGCTGATTCTATAGCCTGTGAAAGGGGAACTTTGCCCAGTTTTTCTCCATCAGAGCCTATAAGCATTACCTCACTTGCTCTAATTTTTTCATTTATAGGTATCTGTTTTTTTGAAGTAGCTATTTTTTTTACCTTTATTAATTATTTAAAAGATTAAGTTGATATGCATTAGAGATATGCAATTTAGATAAGAAATGAATTAGTCATGCAAAAGGATTTTAAACTAATTGAGCATTTTGGCAAACCTTTTATGGCTTATGGCTCGAGCACAGATCTGTTCCAATTGCCTTTATCAAACTCAAATAGCTCTCTATAGTTTAATCTACGATTATGACCAGTCCAAAATTCAAACTGGTATGGAATAAAAGTATAACCACCCCAATATTCTGGTCGAATTTTAAGCAAGGATTTATCTTTTAAATATTGATTATATTTGTTTTGAACATGCTCATAAGATTCAATTTTTTTTGATTGATTTGAACTGTGAGCTAAAGCATTTTTTCTAGTATCACGACCATGATAATGATAATCGGAAAAAGATTGATTTGTTTTTCTAATTATTGCTTTCATCCTCACTTGAGTTTCTATTTTGTTCCAATAGATTGATACTGATATTTGATTGTGAGTTTTAAATTGAGAAGCTTTTTTAGAAGTATAGTTTGAAAAAAAAATCCATTCATTTTTATCAATATATTTTAAATTTACATATCTAGAGTCGATTTCTTTCTTATCAGAGCAATATGATGATATGCAAATAGCATCAATTGAAGGCTGATTTATTTCTTTTGCTTTGTTAAAAAGCTCTTCAAACTTTATATAAGGCTCAGTCTTGTCAATATTATTTAGTTCTATCAAAGTGGTCTATGCTTAGCATTATCTAAGAAATTATTTAAGTTTGTTTTTTTTGAATTCATATCTGATTGTTTTTTCAAATGCAGTCTCTAAAGTGTATGGTGGTATAAATCCTGTTTCGGATATTGAAGAATTAAAACTGGTTGTTTTCATAAACTTCTCTACTCTAATACTGCTTATAGGCAGTTTGATTCCACTTAAACTAGAGAGAATATCAGCAAATCTTCCAATTAAAAATCCAATAAATGATGGCAATCTTAAACCAATATTTTTTTTGTTAAACAACAATCCTCTTGCATTTGACACTAGTGTGTTCATATCCATATCAGGCTTATCAATATAATTATAAATGTGCAAATTCTTTTCAAATGAAAGACAATGCTCAATAAATGCTGAGACATTTTTGACATACGCCATAGATTTATTATTTTTGCCATCTCCAATCATTAAAAATTTCTTTGAGGAAATTTGATTTAGTAAATTATAAACATTACCTCTATTTCCTTCGCCAAAAATTACTGTAGGCCTTATAATCACAAGATTTTTATTGTTAGAATCTTTTTTATACCAATCGATATAAACTCTTTCGGCTAAATATTTAGTTCTACCATAGTCATTAAAGTAGTTTGGGGCACCGCTTTCATCTGTTCCCTCAGGGGCAAAACCATATATGGCTACTGAACTTGTGAATATTAAATGCTGCACACCATATTCTTCTGCAGCCTTACACAATAATTTAGCCCCATTTACATTAACTTCATCATATAAATGTTTTGGCTCATCATCTCTATGAACTGCAGCTAGATTTATCCAAACATCATAATTCTGCAATTTCTTAAAGTCATTAAAATTGGTAATATCAAAATAACTCTCATTAATAGATTTTTTATCAAAAATTTTATATTTGATCTTATTTTTAGCTAAGTCCTCAGCAAGACTTGTTCCTAGGAAACCTTTTCCGCCTATGATTGCAATTTTTTTATTCTCTATTTTATTCATTGAATTTTTTCAGAAGTTTTTATTATAGTTGCTACCAACCAAAAAGGTGAAACTAAACTTAACAAGAAGGTATAAATAAAATATGGTTTTTTACTAGCTTTATTAAGTGACCTTTTTATTTGAAGTCTTAAAGATAGTGAATCTTTAGAATTAAGAATCTTTTTAAAATCGTTGATAAATATCTCTTGTAAAAGAAGCTTTGATTCGTCTAGCATTTCCTTATTGGGTTTGTAAGTAACTTGATTATCTGAAACCCTATACCAATAAAAAAATTTGTTACTTCTATAAATTTTTATATCTGTTTTTATCATAAGATTTAAATAAAAAATAAAATCTTCACACCACTTAAGATCTTCGCTAAAAATAGCATAATTTTTATATTTTCTTCTAAAACTAAAACCTGAGGGACACCCAATGACATTCCAAGATAATGAATTAATTGATAAAAAACCCTCATGATGCCAGGCTGTAATTTTTTTGTGTTTTTTAATAGTCTTTCCAAAGGTATAACCTCCTACTGAGACTCCTCCGATGTGGTCATTCTTTTCATATAGTAATTTTAAATTAGTCAAATGATTAACATCCCACAAATCATCAGCATCAAGAAAACATATAATCTTTCCTTTTGATACTTCAATGCCCTCATTTCTTGAAGATGAAGGACCGAGTTTTCTTTCTGATTTAATGTAAGTTATTGAATAATTTTTATCTATATAACTTTTTGGCAGCTTTTCTTCTTGCTTATCAACAACTATTATATGCTCATAATTAAAGTTGGCGTTTTGATTAGCAACAGATTTTATAGTTTCAAAAGCTATGTCATCAAGTTGCTTTGCGGGCGTTACCACAGATATTTCCATTACAATTTCTTAGCTTTAAAAGCAGAGCCAACATATAACCAAAAAAATGGATTAGATAGAGGGCCAATAAAAAACATGACCAGTATTAAAGGTAAGAAAAATAAATTTGAAGATAGTCTTAAAATAGTTTTACTCCAGCTTGAAAGCATAAACATTAATAAAACTAAAATAAAAGCACTTGTCCCAAAATTTGCGAAAAGTATTGTTATACCGCTTGTCAAGGCATTTATCTCATATGAATTAGTTGCTAAAACTTGATAAATTAAAATAAAATTTGCAACTCTGTACATAATTGAACTATCGTCAAGTAAAGATTCGCCACCTGAAGAAATGGCATCCACTACCAGCAATGTTAGTCTAGAAAAGGATGTATCAATTAGTGTTAACAAAATTAAGCCAATAATAAGAGAAATTATTGATAAAAATCTATTATATTTAAAGGCTAGCACTCCTAAAACTGCCAATCCATACAATGATAGAGATAATAAAGCTGAAATGACAAAGAGTAATGAGGGTAAATCTAGTTTAGAATTTGAAGTTCTATTTATTTTTGTTTGCATAGAAAAAGCATATAAAAATGCAGATCCCATTCCATAATAAGAGGGTTCTGGCGTTAGGCCAAGCGCACCTCTAATAGCTCCTGTGTGATCAGTATCAGCACCAACCCTATAAAATAATGAAGAAAATAATTCTGGGCTGACTAAAGTTATTATGCCTGTTATAGACCATACTATTGCTATAGCTGTGATATATCTATATGAAAAACTATGAGACGAAAGCCTGCCCAGATGAAAACAAGCTTCTGCAATTATCACTGTCGCAGAAAATTTTAGTATACCAAGTTCACTTGATACAAGGGTATAATTAAAACAATGATTACTGAAAAGAGCAGTGCTTTGGATATTCCAAATCTAGAATAGTTTGATCTAATAAAAACATAAAAAGCTATTATTACCAGATAAAATGGGCTTGTATCTGATGCAAAAAGTCCAAATGTGATGTATGGAAAAAAAACTAAAAAAAATAGAAAAAAATGATTATTTTTTTTAAAACTAGATAATGCTTCCATTATTAACCAATAATTAAAGAGAAATTTAATCGCAAAAAATTTTAATATCACTCATAATCATTTCTTCAGCCAGTTTATTAATATCATATTTTGGTTCCCAGCCAAGAATATTTTTTGCTTTTGAGTAATCTCCAAGCAAACTCTCAACCTCTGCAGGTCTAAAATAAGCATCGCTTATTTTTACTAACGTTTTTCCTTTATAGAGATTTTTGTACTTCTTAGAACCTTTTTTTATAATCCCAGCCTCGTGTAAACCTTCGCCTTCCCATGAAATAGCACAATCAAGATGAGCTAAGCATATTTCAATAAATTCTCTAATTGAATATTGTTTATTTGTAGCTAAAACATAATCGTCAGGATTTTCTTGCTGTAACATCATCCACATACCCTCTACATAATCTTTGGCATGTCCCCAATCTCTTTTTGAGTCTAAATTACCCATTAGTAGCATGTCCTCTGTGCCATTAATGATTTTGCTTAAACCAATTGTGATCTTTCTAGTAACAAAAGTTTCACCTCTTAAAGGACTTTCATGATTGAACAAAATGCCATTACATGCAAACATGTCATATGCTTCTCTGTAATTTTTTGTAATCCAATATCCGTACAGTTTTGCTACACCATATGGGCTTCTTGGATAAAATGGTGTATTTTCTGTTTGAGGACTTTCTTGAACTAGGCCATATAATTCAGATGTTGATGCTTGATAGAACTTTGTCTTATTTGATAAATTTGAAGTCCTTATGGCTTCAAGAATTTTTAGAACACCTAATGCATCAGCTTGACCAGTATATTCTGGTGTTTCAAAGCTTACTGCTACATGACTTTGAGCAGCTAAATTATAGACTTCGTCTGGTCTTACATCAGACACAATTTTTATTAAGTTAGTGCTATCAACCATGTCTCCATAATGCAACTTGAAGTTTTTAGAGATATGTTTTGGTCCCTCATAAAACTTATCAATTCTTGATGTATTAATTGAGGATGACCTTCTTTTTATGCCGTGAACTTCATATCCTTTATTTAGCAATAATTCAGTTAAATATGCGCCGTCTTGACCTGTAATACCAGTAATTAAAGCTACTTTTGACATAATTTAATCCTTGAACCTCTTTAGGGTAATATTTGGAAACACAAAAAAAGGCATATATATTATAAACTGAATCAGAAAAATAAAAGCAGAAAATAAATTTTTTGTTGATTTGAAGCACCTATAGGTAGATTTTAGTCTTTCAAGACGTATTGTATTTTTTTGATTTTGTTGAGCTGTTATTCCGTTTAAGTCATACTCAACAATACTGTGGTTTACATATAAGATATTAGGATTATTCATGAAATAAATATCTACAAAGTTAGCATAATCCGCTGCTAACTTTAAGTCAGTATAAAATTTGTTATGAAGCTTCTTATTTACAAAAATACTTTGATGATTTGGACTATTAAAAATCAAAAATTTTTTATTAATGATTTCTCTTCTTATAGTTCCATTGACGGTGCAGTCAAACTTAATAATATCAAAATCATTATCTTTTGCTTGCAATAAATTAGAATTAACCAAATCGTAATCTAAAATGTTTTGATCTCCAGAATTTAGAAACCATAAATAATCATTATTGTCCGCTAGCTCCAAACCTTTATTCATAGCATCATATATTCCAGAATCATCATCTCTAATGTATTTGATATTATATTCATATTTATGGGTAAACCATTCACTTGTAAAATCATCATCTCCACCGTCGATTACAATCCATTTTGCACCATGGTTCAGTAAATTAATAATCGAGTTATATGTTTTTCTTATGCCATTAAAATCATTTCTGACAACAGTGATAATGCTAAGATTATTCATTAATAATTATAGTTTTTGGTTAAAAATTCTTTAATCTTCCAGAAAGGCTTAAATAAGAAATGAACAAATATAAGTGGTCCGATATGAAGAAACCCAGCCTTAAAAATATCAAAGTTTCCTTTGATTACATTTTTTAAGTTTTTGCTACTATTACCACCAATTTTCATATCAATGAGATGTTCTACGATTAATGAGCCTTTATATCGGGATTTCGCTACTCTTAAAAAGTAATCAAAATCAGCTGCAACTGTTCTTTTCAAATTAAAATAACCAATATTTCTGTACATAGATTTTCTTGCAAAATATCCAAAATGTGCTATTTGTCTTCCAAAAATAATATTAAAAATGCTTGGATAAGTTGCCTGCCAATTTCTTACTGGCTTCCAGTGACTATCAGTATATTTTATTGAAACACATAAAAAGTCTATTGTTTGATCAAATTTTGTATTAATTTTCTGCAATGCTTCATTTGAATGAAATCTATCGTCAGAACCTAAAGCAAATAAAATTTCATTATTTGCTAATTTAAGTCCTTTATTTATGCCATCAAAAATTCCTTTGTCTGGTTCAGTGATCAAAATATCATTGCTACAAATTTCATTTTTAATTGCTTCGATAACTTCTTGGCTTGATCCGCCATCCATGATAATAATCTCAATTTTATTACTTGGATAATTTTGTTCCTTTATCGATCTGATTGTTTCTATTATTCTCAGATCATTAAAAGATGGAATAATAATTGAAAATGAGTTTATGAACATTTTTTAATCTCTAAAGTTATCTATATTGTTTTGAAACCATTTTATGGTTGACTCCAAACCATCATCAACAGAATATGTTTTTTCCCAACCTGTTTTTTCTAAACGAGTTAAGTCGAGTCTTTTTCTTGGCGTTCCATCTGGATAATTGCTGTCAAAAGATATTTCACCTCTAAAATTTATAATCTCAGCAACTTTATGAGCAATTTCTTTTATTCTCATTTCATCCCCACTACCAACATTCATTAAAGAAGATGGGCCTGTAATTTTAAAAAAGTCTTTCTTTTGCATTGTATGTATATGAAAAATTGCACTTGCTAGATCTTCTGAAAACATTATTTCTCTGTATGGTGAACCAGTGCCCCATAATGTAACCTTGTTATGACTTTCATTTGCTTCATAAAACTTTCGAATAAGTGCTGGTACAACATGCGAATCTTTTAATGAAAAATTATCATTGTAGCCATAAATATTTGTTGGCATCAAAGCTCTACAATCAAAAATATTATTTGAATTTAGAATCTCACAATACTTAACTCCACAAATTTTAGCTAGTGCATATGCATCATTTGTATCTTCAAGATACCCTTGAAGTAGATAATCCTCCTTTATCGGCTGCTTGCAGTCTCTCGGATAAATACATGAGCTACCTAAAAAAGTTAGCTTCTCTATATTATGTTTCTCAACTATGTAAAAAAGATTATTTTGCATAACAGAATTTAGATATAGAAAATCGAATTTTTTGTTTCTGTTAGCATTTATTCCACCAACCTTTGCGGCACAAAAAATGATTTCATTTATAGAATTTTCTATAATAAATTTTTCAAAAGCTATAAGATTCATTAAATCAAGCTCGCTTCTATTGGCCATAAAGATATTGCCATAGCATTTATTAATAAAATAATTGCTGACGGCTTTGCCAACCATGCCGTTATGCCCAGCAATAAATATATTTCTTTCAATTGTCATTTTTTATTCAGTATTTTATATACAGCTTGACTTGGATTCAAAAAGTTTTTTGTTAAAAATTGTTTATTGCTATCTGTGCTGAAGTTTTCTTTTTTTCTATAAAGATCTATTACTTTATTTGCATCATTTTTTGTTTTAAAAACATTGATAAAGTCAATATCAGTGACATTAATATCCATATTACTAAATACACCAACTTTAGTTGTTATCACAGGTATTCCATATGAAAGAGCCTCTAATGAAACAAGAGGACCGCCCTCGTAATTAGATGTGCATAATAAAATTCCATTTTTATATATTAAATTTTTGTCTTTAATATAGCCTCTATAATTTATATTTTTATGCATTTCAAATGAATTATCTGAAAAACCAGAGCCATAAACATTAAAAATAAAATCATCGTTATCACAAGCAATATCTTTTAGAAGTTGAATATTTTTTTGTGGGTCATTTCTAGCTACAAAAATTATATTTTTATCATTATTATAAGTTATTGGCATGCTAGCTTTTTGATCAAACATTGGAAGGACATCAACATTTGTAAAAAACATATTTAAAGTATTCTTCATTGATTTTGTCCAAACAAATATTTTTGATCTTAGAACAGAATGAAATATGAATAATAATAAAAAATATATATCTTTTAATAAATGCCCTCTAAAAGGCTCATTATGTAAAATAACTTTATAAGGAACTTTATTTAATTTAAGAAACAAAATGGGGAGAATATAGCTAGGTGTATGAAATACATGCAGTTGATTTGAATAATTTTTTATTTTTTTAAAAAAACTAAATTGTGAGCAAACTATAACCTGCTGATTATCAATCTCAGTTGCCAATAAAGATGATATGTAGTCTTCAACTCCACCTTTTTCCCATATTTTTACAATATGCTTTATATCAGGCATTATCTAGCTTAGTCTGCTCGCATATCCATTTATATGTTTTTTTAACGCCTTGTTCTAAAGTATATGAAGGTTTCCAATTTAACTCTTTTTCAATAATTTTATTGTCAGAATTTCTGCCTCTTACACCCTCTGGCCCAGGAATGTTATTAATTTTCACATCTTTACCTGAAATTTTTATTATTAGCTTGGCTAAATTATTTATTGATATCATCTCTTCAGAACCAATATTTACCGGGCCCTCAAAGTCTGATCTTGTCATTTTGATAGTTGCATCAACACAATCATCAATGAACAAAAATGATCTTGTTTGAAGACCGTCTCCCCATACTTCTATTGAACCACCATCATTTGCGAGGGCTACTTTTCTGCATAATGCAGCAGGTGCCTTTTCTTTACCGTCATTCCATGAACCTAATGGTCCATAAACATTATGATAACGAGCCACTCTTGATTGCATTGATTTATTTCTATTGTAGGCAAAAAACATTCTTTCACTAAACAACTTTTCCCAGCCGTACTCAGAATCAGGTGCTGCTGGATAAGCTGAATCTTCAGAACACTTTGGATTATCTGGATCCATTTGGTTATATTCAGGATATATACAGGCACTTGATGAATAAAAAACTCTTTTAATATTTCTTTTATGACACGCATCAAGAACATTAAGGTTGATTAATGACGAATTAGTCATAACATCAGCATCATTCTCTCCTGTAAAAATATATCCAGCTCCACCCATATCGGCCGCTAGCTGATATACCTCATCAAAGTACATATCTACAACGCTATCTACAAAATTTTTGTCTCTTAAATCACCAACAACAAAATCATCCGAGTCTGTATTATCAAATCTTGGGAACTTTAAATCTACCGAACGAACCCAATACCCTTCTGACTTTAACTTTCTTTGAATATGGTGAGCTATAAAACCTCCAGCTCCAAGAACCAATGCTTTTTTCATAATTTAATTAACCCCTTTGAATTCCCTTTTAAATATGTGGCGTATTAAAACATAAAAGTATGATAAAAATAAACCAAGCATTGTAATAATGATACATATTAACTTCCTATTAGGACTTGATCTAGTTTCTGGTATGAAAGGTTGATCAATTGGTTCAAGCTTATAATAATCATCTATATCAGCTAGCATTAACATTTCAAGGTTAGGTTTTATTAATTCATTAATAGATTTTCTAATTTCCACCTGATTAGTTTTATTTAGCTCTAAATTTAAAAAGTTAATGGCATTTTTGGCAACGGTTGTATCTTTATCTCTAATTATTGTATTAAGTTCTTTGATAATCAAAATAAGTAAGTCTCTAGCAAATATGGGTGAAGGATGCTCTACGATAATTTCAATGTAATTATCATCGATTTTTTTGTAGCTAATAACATTTTTTTGTAGCTCGTAGTGAGCTTCTAAAAAAGTTGGAGTTTGTTTTTGATTTTTTGAAGGTATCCTAACCCATTTCATATTTCTTTTATCAAAAAGTGTGCTGTCAAAAACTATAGATTTTGTTTCTGGGTCATAGAAGTCAATAGCGAGGAGGCTCTCTAAGACACCATCAAATTTTATTAAATGCTTAGCAAAATCTCTAGATTTTAAAGTTTGAATAATTTCAGAAATTTCTTTATTGTTTTCAAGCGATATACCAGCTAATGAAGAAATTGCTGACATACTGCTGGCAGATTTTATATTGCTTTGTTTAACTTCAAGGATAGATCTTGATTCATAAATATCATCAACTGATAAAGCATAAAAAATTGAAAAAATTGCAAAAAAAGATGTTACAGAAATAATTGTTAATTTTCTTTTTATGCCTATTTTAAATAACTCAGTAATTGTGAGTCTGCCTTCATAATAATCATTCATGCAATTTTCCGATATAGTAATCTCTAGATTTTAACCTCAAACCTATAATTAGTCTTTATTATAATATTTATAAGCCTAGTATTTTATTTATTCAAAAAATATTTGATCAAAAATTTAATCTTATTCATAGCACGCATAATTAGACTGGGTTTAAAAAAATGCTCTTTGTCAAAAAATTCATTTATCAGAAGTTCATTTTGTGACTTTATGTTGTGAGAAAGTGGAAATGTAAAATTAAAAGTCTCTCTATCTGCGCTTTGAGAATTTTTATCAAAAGTGTGGGTGGCATTATCTCCAAAACCAATATTTGACACTTGATTTAGTCTTGGCACAATACACTTTCCATTATTTTTTAATAATAGATATGTCAGCTGATAGTCCCATGTGTCAATTTGGTTTTGGTATATCTTATCCCAAGTATCAACCCAAAATTTTCTTGAAGAATTGTGTTTAGAAACTAAATTACTTAAATATTTTCTATTATTTGGCCAATCGCTAATCTCAGGATCATACTTATTCCAAACATTAGCCCATGATGCCCATCCCCAAATTAAGGGGTATTTACACAAGCAGTAATCTTCCTGCATTAAGATGCTATCTGGGCCTCTTGAGTCTCCTGAGATAAGATATATTGATTCTTCATTTTTATACTTATTCAATAATTCTTCACAAAATTGAAAGAAACTATCAGCTGGTAAGCAGTCATCTTCAAGAATTATCCCTTGCTCTTCATTTTTAAAAAACCATGAAATAGCATTACTCACAGCATACTTGCAACCTAGGTTTTTTTCTCTAAATAAAGTTTTTACTTCACAGTCCCAATCTATATTTTCAAGTATATAGCCCCTAACTGTTTCAACTATCTCATTTTCTCCATTAACATTTTCTCTAGGGCCATCGGAAGCAATATATATTCTTGGTGGCTGAGCTTTTTTAATTGAATTAAAAACTCTTCTTGTAGTTTCAAGCCTGTTAAAAACTAAAAATAAAACTGGAGTGTTGAGTGAGAAATTTTCTTTCAATTCCTGCATTTATAATTTCACCCAATTATTAGTTCTTAGGACGCGGATATAATCCTTTAGTTTATGTTTTGCAGACCATCCCAAATCATTGGTCTTCTCAGTTATAACATCTGCAGACTTACGATTGCCTTTCCTCTCAGGAAGCATTTTTATGTCACCTCCAAATAATTTAGCTACATCTAAAATAGAATATGCTTCAGGACTTCCAATACCATATCCGTCACCAATACCCTCTTTTCCAATCATAATTAGGCCATCAACAATATCATCCACATGTGTAAAATTTCTAATTTGGGTCCCTGGACTTACCACTGTAAGAGGTTTGCCTGATTTCATGAGTTCAGTGAATAGTGCTATGAGAGTTGCATACTTACCAATTGATATTTCGCGCTTTCCATAAACATTATAAAAATAAGTTATTGCGTAAGAAATACCAAACCATTTTCCATAATTTTGAACTAATTCTGTATTTGCTGACTTTGTCCAAGCGTAAGGACTATCATTCTTGCCAGAACCTTGATCTCCAAATTTTGTACTACTTCCAGCATAAATCAACTTACAACCTATTTTTCTAACAAACTCAAGAACGGCAAATGTACCGATTTGATTGTATTTAGATACTAATTCAATATCATCAAAGCTCTGTTCAACTCTTGAATATTCGCCTAGATGATAGATGATTTTTGGCTTAAAGTTTACCAATCTTTCAATGTCTGCTGTTTCGCCTGTGATATATTCAACGTTAGGAACATGATTATCAATTGAACCAGTAAAATAATTATCAAGTGAAAAAACTTTATTATTTTTATCTTGCGATAAGCGCTCACATAAATGACTTCCAACAAAACCTGCACCACCAGTTACAAGAATTTTATTTATCATAATTTGTTTTTTGGTGTGTTTCTTTATAATATTTTTCTAACATGAAGATAACTGTGTTAACACATTTCGAATAAAGCATATAATTTTTAGTTTCTAAAAATTTATAAATTTCGTTGTGTCTAATATCATTTAAATTGTTTTCTAAAATTTCTATTAGTATAACTTTTGGCTCATACTTCTCAAAGGAATTTGATTTCAATACCTTATAATCGTAATCCTCAACGTCAATGCTTAAAAAATCTATTGTCTGTTTGGTTGGCATGTATTTTTCTAAAATATAATCTAACCTTTCAGTATTTAAAATTTCCTTATTGGTTATTTTATATTTGCCATCTCTATCCCTTTTTTCTGATAAATCTTTTGAAAATCCATTCAAAGCTGGTTCATTAAATTGATAGTAGGTTAAACTTTCCACAGTATCAGAAATTGATTGCTCAATATTTACATCTCGTGGGCGAAGCTTTTTGAAAAGAGACATACTATTTGGAAGTGCATCAATATTTATTCCTTTCCAACCATGTTTATAAAAAAAATAGGTATTTGAGAATCTTTTTGGATGATGAGCACCAACGTCTACATAAAAACCATTTTCTTGATTTTCAAATATTCTTCTGAGAATCATATCCTCACCTTCCTGTGAGTAGGATTTATGTGCCAATTCAGATAAATAGTCATTCTTTATATTCTTAAGAATTCTAAGGAATTTTGCTGGCAGAATAGACTTAAATAAATTTTTTAACATAGAATATTTTGTGAATAAAGATACTTTTTGACAAGTATATAAAATTTATTCTTGTTTTGCTCCATAAGAGCAAACATATGTAAGATGAAATCATATATGAAATAAGAGTAGACCATGCGGCGCCATCAACACCAAGTTTTTTAATCAAAAAGTAATTCAATAAAACATTTACCATTGCGCCGATTGATGCATTTATTGCTGAATATATTTGTAGTCCTTCTGCAATCAACCATTTACTACTAGCTACTCCCAAAAATACAAAAATACTAGCCCATACATATATTAATAAAATACTGGCTGCCTGATTGTACTGATTTCCATATAGAGTATGAACTATCCACTCAGAGAAAAAAGTAATAGGTATAACTAATAAAATAGCTAAATAAAAAATCAGTACATAGAACCCCTGAATTCTTTTTTTATATAACTCTATATCAGTTTTTTTTGAGTTTAGAATTGCTGGAAAAAGAGATGAGGCTATTACTATGGGTAAAAAATACCAAACTTCACAAATTTTTACAGCTGCAGCGTAAAGCCCAACTGATTGATCATCAATTATATGTTTTATCATTACTTGATCTATTTTCATATATATTGATATAACAAGACCACTTAAAATTAATGGCCATGACTCTTTTAATAAATTTATTGCTACATTCCATTTAAAATTTATTTTTTTAATGGAATGTCCTGAGTTCCTTATAAAAAAATATGTCAATGCTATTGCCAAAATAATACTGTCAAGAAGAAACACTAAAACGAATGACAATAAATTAGCTTCAATTAATATTAAACTTACTTTAATCAAGCTACTCAATATTAAAGTAACAATATTTGCAAAGACAACGTAACGACTCAAAACCTTACTTTGAAAAAAGAGATCAATAACATTAAATGATTGAAAAATTAAAGAGGTTGTTATAATTAAAATAAATATATTAGTTTGTTGATCGCTAAATAAAGTGAATAAAATTGATGACATAGAAACTAATAAAAAAAATGCAGCTAATAACTTCAATACAAAACTTGTTCCAATAATTTCCGAGACTTTTATTTTATTTTGAACAAGTTTACTAACAATAATCTCGTCTAAACCCAAAGAAGCAAAAACACTAAAAAGACCAACAAAAGCGATTGAATAACTTAATAATCCAAATTGTTCTGGCCCAAGATATCTGGCAATCCACACAAAAACAAAAAGATTTACAGTCATTCGAAAAATTCTTTCAAAAAATACCCAAGATGTATTTTTAAAATATTTTAAGAAGCCTTGGTGTTGTAATAAATCAGGTATATTCATGAATATTTTTAATCTTTACTATAAAGATCTCGAGTATAAATCTTATTAACAACATCAGATATCTCGTCAGTAACTCTATTTGCAATAATTAAATCACTATGTTTTTTTAAAGAATCTAAATTATTTATAAATTCTACATTTTTAAAGTTATCTCTATCCTCTTCTTTAAGTATTGGCTCATATATCAAAACTTTTATATTTTTTTTTGTAAGACGTGATATGACATCTAGTATTGCAGACTCTCTATAATTGTCAGAATCAGATTTCATTATTAACCTATAAACACCTACACATTTTGGGTGCTGTTCAATAATAAATTTAGTAATAAAGTCTTTTCGTATGTCATTTGAGTCAACAATTGAATTAATTATGCTATTTGGAACAGATTTAAAATTTGCTTTTAGCTGTTTTGTATCTTTTGGTAAACAATAACCACCAAACCCAAATGAAGGATTGTTATAAGCATTCCCTATTCTTGCATCGGCGCAAACACCATCAATTATTTGTTTTGTGTCTAAATTATTGATTTGGGCATATGTGTCTAATTCATTAAAATATGCAACTCTCATAGCAAGGTAAGAATTACTGAAAAGTTTAATTGCTTCTGCCTCATGAGATCCTGTATGTATAATTTTTGTGTCTTTGTCTATTACTCCTTCCAACATAATACTTGCAAACTTTTTTGCTGAATTAGAAGTATCTCCTATGATAATTCTTGATGGATAAAGATTGTCATGCAAGGCCTTGCCTTCTCTTAAAAATTCTGGAGAAAAGATAATGCGCTTTAGGTTAAATTTTTTCTTTAATTTATCTGTATATCCAAGTGGTATGGTCGACTTTATTATAAATGTTGCAGTTAAATTAATTTTTAAAATGTCATCTATTGAGCTCTCTATTGAAGATGTATCAAAATAATTTTTTTCTTCATCATAATTAGTAGGGGTTGCTAAAATAATGAATTCAGCGTTTTCACAAGCATCAAGTATATTATTTGTTGCTCTAAAGCTTCCTCTATCCTTGTGAATTTTATTATTTAATGAATTGTTTTTAATATGATAATCAAGATAATCTTGTATATCATTGTCTTTAATTGTTGAAATACCATCGTTAAGCATGCTTATTTTTTTAAGGTTGATATCCATAGCAACAACCTCATGATTTTTTGAAAAAAGCATGCTGTTAGCAAGACCTACATAACCCAATCCAACTACTGCTATTTTCAAGTGACCAACCCCCTATGTAATATATTTATAGAATCTTTGCATTGAATTATAATGGTACCCGGAGCCGGACTTGAACCGGCACGCTATTGCTAGCGAGGGATTTTAAGTCCCTTGTGTCTACCAATTCCACCACCCGGGCTTGTTGGGTTATTATAGATGTTAAAATAAAATCATGATAGATATAATTGTTATTTATGCCTAATAGCACGCTACTTACTAAAATAGATTTCAAAATAAAATTGAATATGAGCCAAAAATTTTTTAATTATATGTTTGATTGATTTTAGTGATTTAGTATGTTCAGTCCATCCCGCATTAACTAATTTTGGATTGATATATATTTTGTAACCTTTAGTATTTAAATCCAGGTTCAAGGGTACATGTTCACAGATTTCTTGGCCATATATATTTAATCCCTCGTATTTTAAATTTTTCAATACTTCTTTTTTATATATTGCAAGGCCTCCAAAAGATGAGTCAACTTGAATCCACTTTGAATTTTTTGGTATCACCTTCATCCTTGAGTATAAGCTTTTCTGCATATTATAAAAATGATTTGAATTTAACTTTGAAAGTGCTTCATACTCATAAAACCAATCATTTGGGCACCATTCTTGATGCCTAAGCGCCCAAATATCATAGTATGGACCATCTTGATTTGCTGTGCATACATCCCAGCCATCAAAATCCCATGAGCTTTGAACACCTTCTTGTGTAATTTTACTATTAATTCCATCAAAATCTGCTATTACTACATAGTCAATATTTCTATATTTGGGATTATGGTTCATTTGATTTAAATATTTATTTCTACAATAAGCAATTCTTTGAGTTCTTAGAGGAATCGATGATCTTAGATTGCCCAAAGTAATATATTCTAAATCATTTATGTTTTTTTTTATTTGTTCTAACTTTTGAACTGTTTTATCAGTGCTATCTGACTCTATTAAAAGCCAAGAAATTGAATTAAAAAAACTAAATGCTTTACCAATTTTTCTGAGGTCATTATCTATGGTTTTTTCACAATCTCTAACGCATCCAAGTATTAATACAGATTTGTTAAAACTGGATTTTTTTGTGATATTTTTTACTTTCTTTAAATTGAACATATGGTTTGGAGGCTGAAGCCGGAATCGAACCGGCGTAAACGGCTTTGCAGGCCGCTGCATAACCACTCTGCCATCCAGCCAAAATAATTAAATGCATTTTATAGCAATATGGTAAATATAGAAGTCTAAAAGTTATTTTTCTTGATAATATTCGGTTCTTTCGATATCTTCTTCAACACACTCCTCACCATATTGAATTTCGATAAGATGACAAGTCTCTTCAAAAGGATTTGTAATTTGGTGCCACTCCCCCACAGGGACAAGGTAATGATCAAATTTATTTAATGTAATATTTTGTTTATTATCAGGATCGTCTTTACTGTAATTTACAATACAAGAACCTTTGCTTACCATCCATATTTCACTTCTCTTAAAATGCTTCTGGAAACTCATTCCTTTGCCAGGTGCAACTATGAGCTCTTTAACCTTAACCTGATCTTGCTCAAAAAGATTATAAAAAGATCCCCATAATCTTTCCTCATGATAGTATTGCCAACTCTTAAGTATCCATGAAGATGAGTTTTTCTTATCGTCTCCTCCTACACTAAACTGAAACTTAATATTGTCTACTGACATTTCAGGAATGTTACCTTTATTTCTATCACCGCCATTTGCAAAAATTATTTCATCATCAGGATACATTTCTTTTATTTTAATTAGTGCATTAGTTGCACTTCCTAAATCGTCATCTTCGAAATCAACCACTAAATCAACACATGATAAATTTTCAACTATAGATTTACGTTCAACAAATGGCATAAAAAATTTTCCCTTTTTATTGATGAGCCACTCATCGCTATTTAGGGCTACTATTAATTTTTCACCAAGATCTTTTGCTGATTTAAAATAAGCTATGTGTCCGGAATGCAACGGATCAAAGCCACCACTTACAATAATTATTTTCATATTTGCTATATTGTTATTGTTTTTTACACATTTTATATTAGTTAATTACTCAACTCTAGTGACATTTTTATAATCATAAAGAATCCCATCGAACTTGTTAAAGAAATTATTGAATTTTTTATGTCTAACACAAAGTAAAGCAACTTTTACATCTTTTGGTTCGTCCTTGAGAGTTTTAATTCCAAGTTTATTTAGTTCTTTATGGTCATGGTCTAACATTAATGGGTCCCATAATTTAAATTTAATTTGAGCATCTGTCATTGATAAAACTAAATTTTTAACTTTCGTATTTCTTGTGTCTGAACAATTTTCTTTAAAAGAATATCCAAAAACCGTTATTTCAGTTGTATCTAAATCAATTTTCATATGATTCATGTATCTAATAAAATCTTTTAAAACCCATTCATGCATTTCATCATTAATTTCCCGGGCTGATCTCATTAACTTAGGAGTATAGCCAGATATTTCAGATTTATGCATTAGATAATAAGGGTCAATACTTATACAATGGCCTCCAACCATGCCAGGTGTCAATTTCATAAAATTCCATTTAGTTGCTGCAGCTTCTATAACATCATTTGTATTGATGCCAATTGAAGTGTAAAGCTGATGCATTTCGTTAATAAGTGCAATATTTACATCTCTTTGGATATTTTCAGTTACTTTTGCTGCTTCAGCTACTTTTATTGATGGCGCTTCATAAATGCCTGCATCTATTATTGACGAATACAAAAAAGATATAACTTCTAATGTATTTTTATTAGATCCAGATACAACTTTTTTTATCTTTTCAATGGTATTAACGCTATCACCAGGAACTATTCTTTCAGGACTGTATCCTGTTGAAAATTCTTCATTAAAAATTAAGTTTGATTTTTCTTCTAAGACTGGGGTGCAAATTTCGTCAGTAACGCCAGGATACACCGTAGACTCATATATAACTATTGAGCCCTTTTTCATAATACTGCCAACTAGTTCACTTGAGGAGATAAGTGGTCTTAGATCTGGAGTTTTATCATCATTAATCGGAGTTGGAACTGTAACTATATATATATTGCATTGTTCAATCTCATTGAGATTTGATGTTAGATTACAGTTTTTAATTAGATTTTTTAAATTCTTTTTAGGTATATCATTATTTATATCAATGTTATCTGTTAACTGATTAACTCTTTCTTCGTTTATATCATAACCATTTACATCAAAGCCTTTTAGTGAAAATCTTACTGCTAAGGGCAAACCAACATACCCCAAGCCAACTATACAAATTTTGTAGTCACTCTTTTTAAATTTCATCAGGCCTAAGGGAATTAACTGTATATAAGAAACCTGTATAGAGAGTTATTAACAACGAAATAAATAAAAAAATGTCGCCAATAACAATTAATAGCATATTGCTAATGGTTAATCCTAAGAGATAAATAGAAATTGTAAAAAGTTGAATTGTAGTTTTTATTTTTGCAAGAAAAGTTACTTTAGTAGCATCACTTCTACCGTTTCTTGCATTCATATCTCTTAAAGCACCAACCCAAATTTCTCTTGTAATAATTAGTGCGCCAATAAAACTTATTAAGTAACTTGAAAGATTTACAGCTAATCCAAACAATAAAAAAAGAATTAAAATTTTATCAGCTATAGGATCAAGGATTTCACCAAGTTGAGATACAGCATTATATTTTCTTGCTAAATATCCATCAAAATAATCTGTAATGCCTGCTATAAAAAAAAGGACTAAAGCCATGAGATAACCATCGGATGAAGTTAGTAAAAGAAAAATAATAGCAGCAAGAAATATTCTTGATAATGTAAGTAGATTAATGAAAGTAGTCATTATTTTTAAAGTTTTTCTTTTATAAGCTTTGCTATTTTGGCATTAATACCCTTCACAGTCATTAAATCATCTATATTTGCTGTCTTTATTATTTTAATGCTTTTGTATTTAGACAATAATCTCCTTTTAATAACTTCCCCTATTCCGTCAATTTCATCGAGTTTTGATTTTTTAATACTTCCTCTTTTTTTCTTCCTCTGGGCTATGATTGCAAATCTATGCGATTCATCTCTTGCCTCTTGAAGTAAAAGAAATGCTTTTGAATATTTATCAAATTCTATTACTCCAGCTTCAGATAAAATGGTTTCTGTAGCCCTTACTCTGTCAGATCCCTTAACAATTGAAATTATTTTTATATCCTTATGCTTAGATGCATTGATAACAGATGCAGCAAATTTCAATTGAGTTTTGCCTCCATCAATAAGAATAATGTCTGGTTTAGTTTCTTTGTCTTTGTAATATTTAAGCCTTCTTTCCATGACATGCTTTAGAGAACCAACGTCATTGCCAGATAATTCTTTTGGAATATTTAATAATCGATAATCTTTATTACTAGGCCCAGAGTTTGAAAAAACGATACAAGATGCAACCGCATGATCTCCTGAAATATGGCTAACATCATAGGCTTCAATTCTCTTGATAGGTATCTTGAGACCCATTGCACTTTGCAATTCTTTAAAAGCAAAATTATATCTATCCTCTTTACTTAAATGATTGTGTATTACTTGTTTTGCGTTAATTTTGCATAGACTATAAATTGATCTTATAGCTCTTGATGGTGAGTGGGTGATATTAACTTTGATATTAAATTTTTTCTTAACTACTTTTTTAATTAGTTCTTTTGTATCCAAGAGATTGGTACATAAAATTTTATTAGGTATGTCTATCTGATTGTCGTAAAAATTTAAAATAGCTGATTGATAAACATCTTCTATTGAGTTGTAATAAGCTCTCTTAATGAGATGAGTTTTTGTTCCTCTAATTTTTCCTCTCCTCACTACAATAATAGATATCCCTAAATAATCATCTTCTGCGTAAACAGAGAAAATATCTACGTCTCTTGCAAGAGTAACAACTGACTGTTCTTCTCGGAGCAACTCTAATCTTTTAAGTCTATCTCTTATATCAGCAGCCTTTTCAAATTCTAGATTTTCTGAAGCTTTTTCTATTTCTAAATTTAATCGAGTTATGGTTTGTGAGTCTGATGATGATAAATAGGACTTAGCACTTGATACATCCTCAAAATAATCAACTTTAGATATTTTTTTAACACATGGTGCTGAACAACGCTTCATTTGAAATTCGATACATGGTCGTGATCTATTTGAAAATGTGGAATCATTACAATTTCTTAATCTAAAAATTTTCTGTATTTCTTTTATAGACTTTTTTACAGCTCCAGAACTAACAAAAGGACCAAAGAAATTAGAGTTAACAGCCTGTTTTGTTCTTTTTGAATATATTCCAGGGAAATCATGGTCTAGCGAAAAATAAATATATGGATAAGTCTTATCATCTCTTAATAAAATATTAAATTTAGGTTTGTTTTCTTTAATAAGCATTTGCTCTAAAAGCAAAGCTTCTACCTCATTTTTAGTAGTAAAAGTTTCAATGTTATCTGTAAGAAATTTTATCTGAGAAGTCTTTCTATCTTTAATAGATTTACCAAAATAACTAGAAACTCTTTTTTTAAGATTTTTTGCTTTACCTATATAAATTATTTCGTGATTACTAAAAAATTTATACACCCCTGGGGTTGAGGGTACTTTT
>Ga0213868_10000594_pt1 | contig 34320 bp, 29 predicted proteins | sample PICome_9_FD_160087 | JGI IMG/M metagenome (GOLD analysis project Ga0213868, IMG submission 160087) | Coastal seawater microbial communities near Pivers Island, North Carolina, United States - PICO127 | ecosystem: Environmental > Aquatic > Marine > Coastal | place: USA: North Carolina...
GTTGAACAAGAAAAAGCAAGTTCTGTTAATACTAAATTGTATAACGCTTTAAAAGAAGCTTCTGAAATTGAAGATAATAGAGCTGCAACTCAAGTGCAATAAAAATAGCATAACATATAATAAAAAAAGCCTCGTTTATCGAGGCTTTTTTTATTATATGTTATAGTGCCATAATTGAATAAGGAATTACGGTTTCATAACCTCTGTCTTTGAAATATTGACTTGGGTTGTTTTTTGAAGCAACCATTATAAAATCACCTCCCCACGCTCCAAGGCTTTTTATCGCACCATAGAAATCTTTAAATAAGAGATCTTTAACAGGTGTTTGTTTAGTGATTTTAGATATGATAGTTTCATGTTGTACCATTAAACTTTGAAAGTGTTCTAATGTTTTAGAATTAATCATTTCCAAAGTAATCTTATTGATAGCATCAATAGCAGATTGTGCATTTTCTTTATTCTTATTGTAATGTTTTATGCCATCTCGACTATTTTGTTTTTTGTTTAAATGCACAAAATAAAGGTGGTCTTTAAATGAAGGTGAGAAATCGACCGTTTTAACTACTGGCTTTTTGTCTTCTATTTGATAGGTTATTGGCGTGTTGTTTTGAGCGCAAGCTATGTCATACCCACTACCACCAAAAGTTTTTTCTAATAGTTTAAATGCATCAACATGTGTCCATTGCGCTATATTGTTTATTAGGGTGGATGATGTGCCTAGACCCCAGTTTTTTGGAAACTCTAAGTGAGTTTCAATTTTAAAACCATACTTTTTATTTAAAAACTCTGAGTTTAAACCTTTCGTAGCGTTTAATATTTGAGTTAGTCGTTTTGAGATGCTATCCTCATGAACGTGCTTCAAATCGTTATCAGGATCTATTTCGAATTGATTTTGAAACCAAACGGTTTTATTTTCATCAAAACTTTTCCAATTTAATGTAGGTTCTTCAGTTTGTTTAACAATTAATGACTGTCCGTATTTTGTTGGAATAGCCAGTGATATAGCACCATCAAGTACTAAGTATTCTCCAGAAAGAAGAAGTTTTCCATGACTGTAAAATTTTTTACTTTTCACTTGAAACCCTTAGTTCGTTTAACGCTTCGATTACTGCACTATGTGTTACCGTATTGCTTTTAAAATGTTCGGTTAAAGTTTTCTTTTCAGTATCATTCGCTTCAAACTGATTTAATATATTCATCAAATGCATTTTCATGTGTCCTTGTTGAATTCCTGTTGTAGTCAATGAACGTAATGCAGCGAAATTTTGAGCTAATCCTGCAACAGCGACAATTTGCATAAGCTCTTTAGCTGATGGATTATGTAGTAATTCCAAAGCTAATTTCACCAAGGGATGCAGTCCAGTAAGTCCGCCAACGGTTCCTAGGGCTAGAGGAATTTCCATCCAAAAGGTAAACACACCATCTTCAACTTTGGCATGTGTTAAACTACTATAACTTCCATGTCTTGAAGCATAAGCATGAACACCAGCCTCAACTGCTCTAAAATCGTTTCCTGTGGCTAAAACAACGGCATCGATACCATTCATAATGCCTTTGTTATGGGTTACGGCTCTGTAGGGTTCAACTTCAGCGATATTTACGGCTTGTAAAAATTTATCAGCTAAAGCTTTACCAGAAATTGTATTATCATCACTTAACTCTTCAATATTGCAACTCACTTCTGCACGAACCAAACAATCTGGTACGTAATTAGAGAGAATGCTCATAACGATATCAATTTCCTTTTCGCCTTCAGAAAACAAATTAAATGATAAGGCCTCGTTTTTAAACGTCTTTGAAAATTGTTCTAAACATGAATTTATAAAATTAGCGCCCATAGCGTCTAAAGTTTCAAAAGAAGCATGTAGTTGATAGTAGCTATCTATATCTGATGTTTTATCCCGTAATTCAATATCAAGAATACCACCACCACGCTTTTTCATATTCTTAGTGATAGCTTCAGTATCTTTAGTCAGTTTTGGCTTTACCTCACTAAAAAATTGTTTTAATTTTTCAAAGTCGCCTTTGTAAATAAAATGAACTTGTCCAATCTTGGTGGTAGAAATTACTTTGGTTTTAAAGCCACCTCTATCCAACCAAAACTTAGCTGCTTTGCTAGCTGCAGCAACAACGGAGCTTTCCTCAATTGCCATAGGAATGGTATATAGCCTGTCATTTATTAAAAAATTAGGAGCTACACCAAATGGTAAATAATAATTGGTTATCGTATTTTCTATAAACTCATCGTGTAATTGTTGAAGCTTTTCATTAGAGTTCCAATATTGTTTTAAAATACCCTTAGCATCTTCTGCATCTGAAAAATAAGTATCAACAATCCAATCAATTTTTTTTGATTTAGATAATTTAGAAAAGCCAGCAATAGATTTACTCATAGTATACAAATTAGCAGTGCAAAGATACTACTCTTGGTATGAATATTGAATACTTGCGATAAACCGAATGATTTAAGTGTTAATAATAGAGGTTTTTTGCATAATTTTTAGTAAACTTGACATCATATTATGGAATAAATACTTTTTTTGACTAAACGCCCATAATTGCTATTTTTTTAATGATATATAGGCTTTAGAGCCTTATTCAACTTTTTAAGAACAGTTTAAATAAGCACATGAAATTATCCCTATACGTTTGTCTATTCATAACAACTATTTTATCGGCTCAAACTAAAGAAATTACACTCGAAGATATTTGGAAAGATGGAACGTTTAGAACAGAGCGAATGGATGTATTGCACTCCATGAAAAATGGTCAGCAATATTCTGTTTTAAATTTTGATAGGGAAACAAAAAACACATCTATTGATATTTATGATTATAAAACTTTAAAAAAGGTTGAAACTTTAGTGAGTTCTGAAAAACTTGGAGGCATACCTTATTTTTCTGATTATACATTTAGTAAAGACGAGAAAAAGGTCATTTTGGCAACTAAAGAAGAGGCTATATATAGACGTTCAGCCATAGGGAACTACTACGTATATAATGTTAAAGATGGTTCTTTAGATTTGATTTCTGAAGAAAAAATTCAGGAACCTACCTTTTCTCCCGATGGAAAAAAAGCTGCCTTTGTGAAAGGTAATAATCTTTATGTAAAAGATTTAAATTCTAATGAAATCATTCAAATTACTTCTGATGGTGAGAAAAATAAAATAATTAATGGAGTAACCGATTGGGTTTATGAAGAGGAATTTGGTTTTGTTCGGGCTTTTGATTGGAATGCAGATAGCAACAAAATTGCTTTTATTCGATTTGATGAAACAAATGTTCCTGAGTTTTCAATGGACGTTTACGGTACAGAACTTTATCAAACACAACAAGTTTTTAAATACCCTAAGGCAGGAGAAGCAAACTCGGAAATATCACTTCATATTTATAATATGAAGACGAAAGAGACGGATGAAGTTAAGGTTGATAAAGCTTATAAAGATTTTTATATACCTAGAATTGAATGGACAAATAACCCTGATGTTTTGAGTGCCCAATATATGAATAGGCATCAAAACGAATTAGATTTATGGATGATAAATGCTAAAACAAACGTTTCAAATTTGGTATTAGCAGAAAGAGATAAAGCTTATGTTGATGTAACTGATAACCTAACGTTTTTGAAAGACCATAGTTTTATTTGGACCAGTGAGAAAGATGGTTACAACCACATTTATCATTATGACAAAAAAGGAAACTTGATTAATCAGGTTACAAAAGGAAATTGGGAAGTCACGAATTACTATGGTTATGACGAAAAAGACCATACTATTTTTTATCAATCTGTTGAAAATGGTTCAATAAATAGAGATGTGTATTCTATAAAACTTAGCGGACGAAACAAAAAACGGCTTACTAAAAGCGAAGGCACAAATAATGCTTCTTTTAGTGCCGATTTTTCATTTTTTATAAATACGTTTTCAAGTGCTACAGCACCTCCTGAGTATACTTTGAATAGTTCAGAATCAGGAAATTTGATAAAAAGCATTAAGGATAACGATAAGTTGGCTCAAACACTTTCTAATTATAAAACATCTAAAAAAGAGTTCAGTACTATTAATGTTAATGGTAATGATTTAAATATGTGGATGATTAAACCTGCAAACTTTGATGCATCTAAAATTTATCCATTACTAATGTATCAGTATTCTGGTCCTGGTTCACAGCAAGTGGCTAACCGATGGAATGGCGCCAATGATTATTGGTATCAACACTTAGCACAAGAAGGCTATATAGTTGCTTGTATTGATGGAAGAGGAACAGGTTTTAAAGGTGCCGATTTTAAGAAGGTAACTCAAAATGAGTTGGGTAAATATGAAGTTGAAGATCAAATAGCTGCCGCAAAACAATTAGGTGCGTTATCTTATATTGATGCTAGTAGAATAGGTATTTGGGGATGGAGTTACGGTGGTTTTATGAGTAGTAACTGTTTGTTTAAAGGTAATGAGGTGTTTAATATGGCAATAGCGGTAGCACCTGTAAGTAGCTGGCGTTTTTATGATACAATTTACACAGAACGCTATATGACAACACCACAGGAAAATGAAAGTGGTTATGATGAAAACTCTCCACTAAATCATGTAGATAAATTAAAAGGTGATTTTCTTTTAGTTCATGGTTCTAGTGACGATAACGTACATTTACAAAATACCATGCGTTTAGCAGAAGCTTTAATTCAAGCAGATAAACAGTTTGATTGGGCGGTTTATCCTGATAAAAATCATGGTATTTATGGAGGTACTACAAGACTTCATTTATATAGAAAAATGACAAACTTTATTCATGAAACATTAGGTGATAAAATTCAAAAGGAAGGTGATGCTAAAGTGTATCAAATTAAAATTAAAGGATAAAAACTAACCAAAATTATATATATGGCAAATTCAGCTACAATGAAACAAAAAGAGTTATTCGGACATCCAGTAGGGTTGTATGTTCTGTTTTTTACAGAGATGTGGGAGCGATTTTCTTATTATGGAATGCGTGCAATACTGGTTTTATATTTAGTACAAAGCACATCAGACACTAATGCTGGTTTGGGATGGACGAATGGCGAAGCTTTAGCCTTGTATGGATGGTACACGATGCTTGTATATGTTATGTCTATTCCTGGTGGGTGGATTGCAGATAAATTTCTAGGGCAAAAGAAATCTGTACTATATGGTGGGATCCTTTTGGTCGCCGGTCATAGCATTTTGGCCATTGAGCAAATGTGGGCTTTTTACACAGGTTTAGGTTTAATTATTGCTGGTGTTGGTATGTTAAAACCAAATATTTCAACTATGGTTGGAGGTTTATATGCACAAGGAGACATAAGAAGAGATAAAGGCTTTACAATTTTTTATATAGGTATTAATGTAGGAGCATTTTTGTCAAGTTTGATTGTTGGTACAGTAGGCGAAGTTTATGGATGGCATTACGGATTTGGTTTGGCTGGCATAGGTATGGCTTTAGGATTAATACAATACGTGTTAGGTCAGAAACATTTAAAATATGTTGGAAATTTTTTAGGTGCTTCTGTAAATGAAGAAGAAAAGGCCGCTATGAAAAAGCCTTTGACTAAAATAGAAAAGGATAGAGTTGTTGTATTATTTATATCGTTTTTATTAGTGATTGTGTTTTGGGGAGCATTTGAACAGGCTGGTGGATTAATGAATATTTATGCGTCCGAAAAAACAAATAGGCTGTTATCTTTTTCTTTACCTTTTATAGGGAATGAAGTTCCAGCTTCATGGTTTCAGTCATTAAATGCTATGTTTATTATTTTTTTAGGGACTAGCGTGGCCGCTTTTTGGGCGAGTAGAAAACTGAAAGGGAAAGTAGCAACATCACTATTTAAAATGATCTTGGGATTAATGATTATGGGAGCTGGGTTCTTTTTTATGACTGCAGCAGCTGGACAATATGAAAGTAATGGTTCTTCAGCAATGTATTGGTTAGTTCTAGCTTATTTGTTTCATACTATAGGAGAATTATGTATTTCACCTGTTGCGTTATCATATATAACAAAATTAGCTCCTCTAAAATATGCTTCTTTAATGATGGGTGTTTACTTTGCTATGACAGGTTTTGGTAATAAATTAGCGGGTTTACTTGGTGAAGCTTCAGAAAGCTTAGGTGAATACACAATCTTTACAGGAATCGCTATTTTTTGTATTCTATTTGGATGCTTAGTAATGCTTTTACGAAAGAAATTGGAAGTGTTGACTCACGGTGCTGAAGATGACGAGCATATAATACATGACGAAGCAGAAGGTTTTGAATTAGCAGATAATTAAAATTAATAAGATATGTCAAGTAACACAACTGATCAATTTTTTAAAGACAAAGTATTAGGACACCCTTCAGGGTTGTTTGTTCTCTTTTTTACAGAAATGTGGGAACGTTTTTCATATTACGGTATGAGAGCCATATTAGTGATATTTTTAACAGGATCCCTTTTAGGTGATAATCCTGGTTGGGAATGGAGTTCATCGGCTGCATTGTCACTTTTAGGTACTTACGCCATGTTGGTTTATTTAACACCATTATTAGGTGGATGGTTAGCAGATAATAAAATTGGTTATCGAATGGCTGTGGTTATTGGTGCGCTACTTATGACTTTAGGCCACGCCTCTATGGCTGTTGAAACCCCTACTTTTTTATATATTGGTATTGCATTTCTAATAGTAGGAAACGGGTTTTTTAAACCCAATATGACTTCTATTATTTCTAAAATGTATGAAGGACATGATGAGAAAAAGGATGGTGCCTATAATATATTTTACATGGGTGTAAATGCTGGTGCATTTATTGGAATAATGCTTTGTGGATGGGTTGGTGAAAAGATTGGTTGGAGCTTTGGTTTTGGTTTGGCTGGTATTTTTATGTTATTGGGAATGCTTCAGTTTTATTATGCTCAACCACTTTTTGGAAACCTTGGAGATAAACCAATTAAAGTAAAAGATGATCTGGAGAATGCAGGAGTGTCAGATGTTACTTCTAAAACAACAGTTAAGCTTAATCATTTTTCACTGCTTGATTATTTATTAATTGGCATATTTACGGTGTCGGCAATAATTTTTATAATTAATGATCCACTTAGTAAAATTGGTGATATTCAAACTTTTAATTTTACGGTTGCAGGATTAACGGATTCGTTATTTTTTGCGTTGTTGGCATCTATTGCGTTTATTCTACTTTTAATAATAAGAATACCTAGATATGTGGCTATTGAGCGTGATCGAATGATTGCTTTTACAATTTTCTCGTTATTTACTATTTTTTTCTGGGCAGCTTTTGAGCAAGCAGCGGGGTCTTTGCCAATATATACAAGAGATTTTACCAATAGAATTTTAGAAGGTAATGCTGCCACAACTTTTAAGATAGTTGATTTGATTGTCACGATAGTACCTTTGGGTGTTATTACTTATGTTTTGTTGAGTTTGTTTAGAAAGACTTTTAATAGAATTGGATTATCCAATATTATCTTAGGGTGTAGTTTTGTTATTGTTTGGGTCATTGTGTTATACAAGGTATATATTGAATTTCAATCCACAGAAACGGAAGTTCCAATTACATGGTTCGCGATATTAAATTCTTTATTCATTATAATGTTCGCCCCTTTGTTCACAAAGTGGTGGGATAGTAAATACAATCCGCCGGCATCCGTGAAGTACTTTCTTGGACTTTTACTTTTAGGACTTGGTTTTGGGTTTTTAGCTTTTGGAGCTAAAGATGTTGTTGCTGGGGCTCAAACGGCAAGTTTAAGCATGGCATGGTTAGTATTGGCTTATTTGTTTCATACGTTAGGCGAAATGTGTTTGTCTCCAATGGGATTATCTTATTTAAGTAAATTAATTCCTGCTCGTATGATAGCTTTTATGTTTGGAGTTTATTACTTAGCAATAGCTATTGGTAATAAGCTGGCGCATTATGTAGGTGGGGACATTGAAAAGATAACGAATGAGCATGGGCTTTCTTTTTTCTTTTTGATTTTTACACTGATACCAATAGGCTTAGGACTTGTCTCGTTAATGTTACATCCTCTACTTAAAAAGTTAATGCACGGTGTTCGTTAATCGAATAAATAGTTAAAAAATATTCAAAATGCTCCTAATTAGGAGCATTTTTTGTAAGTTCGGAACAACTTTTGCAACTTAGTTTATTATGAAGAAGACTATACTTTTAATTTTAGCGATGACTTTTATAAGTTTTAATGCTTTAGCGCAAAAGATAAATTGGATTACTCTCGAGGAAGCTGTTGATCTCCAAAATAAAGAGCCAAAGAAGATTATGATGGATGCTTATACCAATTGGTGTGGCCCATGTAAAATGCTGGATAAGAATACGTTTCAAAAGAAAGAAGTAGCAGATTATGTAAATAAACATTATTACGCCGTAAAGTTTAATGCTGAAGGTGACGAAATGATTAATTTTAATGGGCAAGAATTTTCTAACCCTAATTATAATCCAGCCTTAGCAAATAGAAGAAATTCTGCTCATGAGTTGTCTCGCTTTTTTAAAATTCAAGCATATCCAACAGTCGTTTTTTTAGATGAAAAGGCGAATTTAATTTTTCCTTTAACAGGCTACAAAACACCATCGCAAATTGAACTCTATTTAAAAATGTTTAAAAATGACGATCATAAGATACTTGACACTCAAGAAAAATTTAACGAGTACTACAGAGCGTTTAAGTCTAAGTTCAAAGACTAGTTGCTTAAAAATACACACATGAAAAAAATAATATTCACCTTATTTTTAACCGCCTTAATTTCGGCTAATGCTTCAGCTCAAGAAAAATTGACTTGGCATACCGATATTAATGAAGCAATAGAAATTGCGGTTAAAGAAGATAAAAAAGTAATGCTATTTTTCACGGGCTCAGATTGGTGTGGATGGTGTGTAAAATTGCAAAATGAAGTTTTTAAAACTTCTGATTTTGAAAAGTGGTCTAAGGATATGGTTTTAGTAGAGTTGGACTTTCCAAGAAGAACAGCACAAGAAGAAACAATTAAGGCGCAAAACGCTCAATTACAAGCTATGTTCAAAGTAAGAGGTTATCCTTCAGTATATTTTGTAAACCCTGAAAAAATGCCAGATGGAAAAATGAATTTAAATAATCTTGGTAAAACAGGTTATGTTAAAGGAGGTGCAATTAAATGGCTAGAAGTCGCAAATAATATTGTTAAAAAAACAATATAGAAGGTTTTAATAATCTATTATATAAGCTCCCTTTTTACTAGTTTGGTGAAACGGGATTTTTCTTTTCCTGCAAATATGTTCCCAACGTGCTATGTACGATTTGTAATTACTGCCATCGGCAATAATTTGCTTTGGTTTCAGTGAATCAATCAATCGATTTAAATTTATTTTTGGCGATTGCCTAAGCAATACAAATTCGGGTTTGAGAGTCTTTATATTGTATATACCTAAGCTATCAATGACTAAAAGGTGTTTTTTGTTTAGCAGGTAGATTGAAGAAATAGCTCGCTCTTCAATAGTATTAATGTCATTTCCAACCACGTAATTATTTATAATCTTATTTTTTGATTTTACAATACTATCAAAATCGCTTGCCACTACAATTTTATTGTTTATCGTGTTTCCTAATAGGCTATATCTACTTTTATGGAACACAATAAATTCATTTGAAGGTTTGCTGAATTCATCATAGATAAGCGCACCTTGAACAATAAGTATGGCTATTAAAAATAGTTTTAAGTTTGAATAATTTTTTTTGAATAGAAGTCGAATAAAAGTGACTATAAAGACATAGGAAACTATTACATATAGAAAGCTAAAAGAAATGTCTTTCAATAAGAAAGCTTCTTGTTTTGAAACCCAAGCCACAAAACTATTCAGTAAACTTATTATGTATCCATATATATCAGCTCCAAATTGAGGTAAAATATTTAAAACGGCTAAAAGAATAACCAAAATACCAAGTCCTAATATAACTCCTAAAAAAGGAATAATAATCAAATTCGATATAAAGAATAGACCTGGAAACTGATGAAAGTAAAACAAACTGACAGGTATAATTCCAAATTGTGCAGAAATAGTGACGGTGAACGTATGCCAATAAAAATTAAGAACTTTATTTTTAGGTCGCCAAAGACCATATAAAAATGGATCGATAGCTACAATAGCAAAAACCGCCAAATAACTTAATTGAAAACCGACATCAAATATAAATAGGGGTTTAAAAAGCAAAATAATAAACATGCTTATGGCTAAAGTATTATAAATATTTGTTGGCCTTTTAAGATTTAAAGCGATAGCTACAATACTAAACATAGTAACAGCTCGAGTAACTGAGGCTGATAAACCAGCAATTAATGCAAAGCTCCATAAAATACTAACTAGTAGTATGGTTTTAATGAGTTTGCCATGTTTAAAACGCTCCAAAGGTTTAAAAATAAAACTCAGAATTAATAGAATAACACCTACGTGGAGTCCAGAAACAGCTAAGATATGTATGGCTCCTGCATTGGTATAACTAGTATAAACTTCTTCAGTTATATCTTGACGCTGCCCCAATAAAAGGGCATTAATAATAGTAAGTTCATCAGGTTTAAAATCATATCGTTTTAATTTTTTGTTGATATGTTTTCTAATATAATCAGCAACACCAAAAATCGTCATTGTATTAGATTCGATAGCTAATAATGATTCATTTTTTACAAAAAGCTGATGGTAAATATATTTTTTCTTTAAATAGTTTTTGTAATCAAATTGATGAGGGTTTAACGGGCGTGTTAAATCTCTAAAATCTATTCTGCTAACATAAACGTTATCGACTCTTAAAGGAGCGTGTAATGTGTCTTTTTGAATATTTAAAAGTGTTTTTCCTGATGTGTTTTTGTTATCAATCTCTAAAAGATCTATAACATATTTGTCATAATAATTACCCGGTTTTAAAATTTCCCGAATTCTAAATTTTATCGTCTTTAAGCTGTCACTTTTTGTTGAAATAATATGAGTATAGTGCTTTGAGAAGTTTTCTTGGTTATGAAAATTTGTTGTTAAAACACCAACAGAAATCATCACAAAAAATGCTAAAATTCCAAACCAAATAGATTTAATAAATTGTTTTCTAGCAATTAAGTAGAGAATTAACAAAACCAGCAAAAGTAATGCTGTTGATATAATTATAGCATTAAGCGAAATACTTGTAAAATACCCAATGATGATGCCTAGAATGAGGCAAATAGTTAATTTTATTATGGTAAAATTGAGTAATTTCATGCCCATGTAAGATATGAAAATATCTTATAAAATTCTGCGAGCTTCATGAAATGCTTTTAACCAATACGTTTCGTTAAGACCTGATATGATTACGCCTTTACCTGTTGTGGCATGAATAAAATTGATATCGTTGTCTATAATATCAACAATTAAACCTACATGGTTTATGGAGTTTCTTCTATTTCCAGTTTTAAAAAACAGTAAATCACCTTTAAGTGCTTTTTTGAGTTGAATTTTAGTTCCCTTTTTTGCCATGTCCCTTGAAATCCTTGGAAGTAAAATATGATAAGATTTAAATGACTCGAATACTAAACCAGAGCAATCCATGCCAGATTTTGTTGTGCCTCCCCATTTATAACGGATGCCTTCAAACTGTTTAGCGTAATCTATAATATAATCTGCTTTAGATTTATTAGAAGATGTTCCGGAAGAAACTGTTTTACTGTTTTTTTTTATGTTTTTTTTGGTAATAATTTTAGTAGATGAGGTTGTCCTTTCTTTAGTGTGTTTTGAAGATTTACAACTGCTAAAGCTAATAATTAAAAGGAGTGTTAATAGTGTTTTTTTCATCTAAAAGTTAAGGTTTGATCGACTCGTAAATCAATTTAGCAGTGTTTTCACTTGCACCTTCGCCTCCCAATGCTTTTTCTAATTCGTAATAATCTAAAAATAGTCTTTTACGAGTTTCAGAACTTAAAATTTTATCCAACTCTTGTCTAAGTCGTTTTTTATTAAAGTCATTTTGTATAAGTTCAGTAACAACTTCTCTATCAATAACTAGATTCACTAACGAAATAAATTTTAAAGTTATTATTCGTTTCGCAATTTGATATGAAATAGTACTTCCTTTATAGCAAACTACTTGCGGTACTTTAAAAAGAGCAGTTTCTAAAGTAGCTGTTCCAGATGTTACTAATGCTGCGCTGGAAATACTTAATAAATCGTATGTTTTATTGGAAATGAATTTTACGTTATGAGAATTTATAAAAGGTTCGTAAAAACTATAATCCTGACTAGGTGCACCTGCTATAACAAATTGGTTATTTGGATAATGATCAACTAAACTTAACATCACAGAAAGCATTTTTTTTATTTCTTGTTTTCTACTTCCAGGTAGCAAAGCAATGATTGGTTTGTCTCCTAATTTGTACTCGTCTCTAAATTCAAATTCACCAACTTTCTCTCTATTGGCTATGGCGTCGATTAATGGATGTCCAACAAAGGTGACATCATAACCATGTTTTTTGTAAAAGGGTTCTACAAAAGGCAGGATAACATACATAGCATCAATATCGTGCTTAATAGCTTTAACTCTGCTAGCTCTTGATGCCCAAACTTGCGGCGAAATGTAATAATGTGTTCTAAGATTTTGTTGTTTCGCCCACTTTGCAATACGCAAATTAAAACCAGAATTATCTATAAAAACAACAACATCAGGATTGAAACTTGAAATATCTCTTTTACAAAAAGTTATGTCTTTAAAAATTTTATTGAGGTTCATTATTACTTCAATAAAGCCCATAAAGGCACGTTCTTTATAGTGCTTTACTAAAGTGCCGCCAGCAGCATGCATAAGATCGCCACCCCAAAATCTTACATCCGCATTTGAATCTATTTTTTTCAATGCTTTCATTAGGTTTGAACCATGTAAATCGCCCGATGCTTCTCCAGCTATAATGTAGTACTTCATTTAGAAGAGTTTAAAAACAAAAGTAAAAACAGCAATAAAAACAGTTATTAATAAAACACCCCTTGCCCGATAGTCTTGCTTTTTCTTTATAAAAATAAAAAAAGCGATGAGGTTTAACATAGCTCCTAGGCTAATAAGTTTCCCTAGAAAACCTTCTTTAGCTGCAGCTTCAATAACGACCATAAAATCATCACCTCTACCTAAAAAATTAGCTGCTAAAAATAAACCAATAGCATTCGCTATTAAACCAACAAACATACCTATAAAAATATCTTTTTTCATTTACGCTGAATTTGAATGTGCTGAATTTGTTTCAGCATCTCTCTAGTTATAAATTCCAATTATTTAAATCTTTTATAAAATGATGCGCGGTTAAATCAAATTGTGCAGGAACCAATGATACATATCCATTTTCAAGTGCCCATTCATCAGTATCTTTACCGCTATCTAAATTGACAAACTTACCCGTAAGCCAATAGTAATCTTGTCCTTGCGGGGTTTTGCGTTTGTCAAATTCTTCAACCCAATTGGCTTTAGCTTGTCTGCAAACTTTAATGCCTTTTATTTGTTCTCCTGGAATATTGGGGATATTAACATTCAATACAACACCATTTGGTAAACCATGCTGTAAAACATGTTCTGTGATCTTTTTTACAATAGGTTTTGAAGCTTCAAAATTGGCGTCCCAACTGTAATCTAATAAAGAAAACCCAATAGCAGGAATGCCTTCAATACCAGCTTCAATTGCGGCACTCATAGTTCCTGAGTAAATCACATTTATTGAGGCGTTTGAGCCATGATTAATTCCCGAAACGCAAAGGTCTGGGGTTCTGTCTAGCATTTCTCTTATGGCAAGTTTAACACAATCAGCGGGTGTTCCAGAACAACTAAATTCTTTTTGAGGGCCGTTATCTAAATGAACTTCTTTGGAATATAAAGTTGCATTTAAAGTAATAGCGTGCCCCATACCGCTTTGCGGGCTATCTGGAGCCACAACAACAACATCTCCAATAGTATTCATGACAGTAATCAAAGCCCTGATTCCCGGGGCATTAATGCCGTCATCATTTGTTACAAGTATAAGTGGTTTTTTGCTCATTTTAGTATTAAAAATCATCGCTAAAATACATAATTTCGTCAGTAAACCCTCAATTTCTTTGGTTTAACAAAAAATTAGTAGCGATTACCTTTCTTGGCATGGTTTTTTCTTTATTTTAGTGAAAAATATGCTGTGCTTTCTAGAAGCAAAAAAGATTAACATATGAAAAAAATTATGAAAAGGAATTATAAAGTACTCTCGCTCTTGTTATTACTGGCATTTGCATCTTGCAGTTTTACATCAAAAAAATTCAGTAATCCAGACAAGGATAAATTGTTAATTCAGATTATTACGTTTGTAATAGAGCAAGGTCATTTTGATCCTATTGCCATCGATGACGCTTTTTCTGAAGAATTGTTTTCAGATTTTATTGAAGTCATAGATCCTGTAAAACGTTATTTTTATGAATCTGATTACAAGGATTTTGAAAAATATAAACTCACAATTGATGACCAACTTAAAGTTAGTGATATTACATTTTTTAATGTTGTATACGAACGTTTCATAAGTCGAATTGAAGAGTCTAAAAGCATTTATAAAGACATATTATCCAAGCCTTTTGATTATTCGATTGATGAAAGTTTTGATACAAATTATGAGAATAGTGATTTTGCAAAAAGCAAAAGGGATATGAAAGAACGTTGGAGAAAACAATTAAAATTCTCTACACTCTCTAATTATGATGATATTTTGGATGAAGAAAAAAGGACTAAAGAGAAAGATCCATTATACATGAGGAAACCGAACGAGCAAATAGAAAAAGAAGCTCGTGAAGCCACTTTAAGGTCAATCAATATATATTTTGAAGATTATATAGATGACCAAAGACGTGATGATTGGTTTGCATTATATGTTAATACAATTGTAGAAGAGTTCGATCCTCATACGTATTATCTAGCACCAAAAGGAAAAGAAGATTTTGATACGCGTATGTCAGGAAAATTAGAAGGTATTGGAGCGAGACTTCAAAAGCGTATGGATTATATTAAAATTGTAGAATTAATTTCTGGAGGTCCAGCTTGGAGAAATAAAGAGCTTGAAGTTGAAGATCTTATTTTAAAAGTGAAGCAAGAAGACGAGGAATTTGCAGTTGATATTGTAGGTATGCGGATTAACGACGCTATCAAATACATAAAAGGTCCTAAAGGAACAAAAGTTACGCTTACTGTAAAAAAAGTGGATGGTACGGTAAAAGATATTACGATTACAAGAGATATAGTTGAGGTATTTGATACGTACGCAAAATCATCAGTAGTTGAAAAGGAGGGTAAAAAATTCGGAGTTATTAATTTACCAGCATTTTATGTTGATTTTAATGACTATAAAAATATTAACGCAGCTAAAGATGTGAAAAGTGAAATAGAGCGTTTAAAGGATGAAGGAATGGAGGGCTTAGTTTTGGACTTACGTAATAATGGCGGCGGATCATTACCAACAGTTGTTGATATGGCAGGGTTGTTTATTAAAGATGGTCCTATTGTTCAAGTGCGTTCCACAGGTGAGCCTAAAGAGGTTTTGAAGGATAGAGATAAATCTATTGTATGGAATGGTCCTTTAGTAATTTTAGTTAATGAAATTTCTGCATCAGCTTCCGAGATTATGGCGGCTGCAATGCAAGATTATAAGCGTGCTATTATTATAGGTAGTAAACAAACTTATGGAAAAGGAACGGTGCAAAATGTTATTAATTTAAATAATATGTTAAGAAATAACACGAGCGGAGATCTAGGAGCATTGGCGCTAACAAGACAGAAGTATTATAGAATCAATGGAGGTTCAGTACAATTAGAAGGTGTGAAAAGTGATATTAAGGTTCCAGGTCGTTTTAGTTTTATTGATGTAGGTGAAAAGGATAAAGAAAATCCATTACCTTATGATGAAATTGATGCAGCTGAATACACGCCTTGGGAGTCTTATTTTGATTACGACGCTACCATTGAAAATAGCAGACTACGTATGAGCAGTAATGAGCAGTTAAAGCTTATTGAACAAAATGCGAAATGGGTGAAAAGTAAAATTGATGAAACGGTTTACTCTCTGAATTACGAAACATATAAAGCGCAAATTGATACGAATGAGCTTGAGTCAAAAAAGTATGAAGCAATTTCAAATTATAATACAAATTTAACTTTTGATTCTACTAGTTACGAAAAAGAGCTTATTGCACAAGATACAACAGACTTAGAAGAGAAACGTGTGCGTTGGCACGAAAGTTTAAGTAAAGATGTTTACATAGAAGAAGCACTTAATGTGTTAGAAGATTTGAAAACGGCATACCCTATTAAAAAAGTAGCTTCAACAGTACAGAATTAAAAACGTTTATGAGTCATAAATCAAACTCACTAAAACAATTAGCGCTCCAAAAGTTTAAAAAAAACTTTTGGGGCGTTTTCAGTTTCTATTTTATTGTTTTGGTTGGGTTGGTTTCTGTTTTTGCTTATGTATTTGCACCTGATGATTCACAATATGCAAACCAAATGCATTTGGCAATTCACTCAAAAAGACCAGGATTTAAGGTAACGATGCTGACAATACCTTCAAAAATCAAAGTAAATCAAAGTGGTTTTGATAGGCTATTCTTTGGAAAGAAAAATACAGATACCGAAATTCCAATTTCAGCATATGAAATTAAAGATACTGCTTTAATTTATAAAGAATATGCCTCTGATGGGTTGGAAGGTGCAGAAAAAACAATCAAGAGCAGCGCATTTCCAAATAACTCACCAAAAGATTTTATACAAGAAAAAAGCTTTCTCTTTGGAACAGATAAATACGGACGCGATTTAATAAGTCGTGTTTTAGTGGGGGCAAGAATATCCTTTTTTATAGGTTTTGTAGCAGTGTTGATATCGCTGCTAATTGGCATATTTATGGGGAGTATTGCTGGTTATTTTGGCGGAAAAGTAGATGCTATAATTATGTGGATCATCAATGTAACCTGGTCCATTCCAACACTGTTATTAGTTATTGCTATTACATTGGCTTTAGGTAAAGGCTTTTGGCAAGTTTTTATAGCAGTGGGGTTAACCATGTGGGTGGAAGTTGCCAGGGTAGTGCGTGGACAAATAATAAGCGCCAAAGAAATGCAATATGTTACAGCAGCTAGAGCTTTAGGGTTTAACGACTTTAGAATTATTACCAAACATATTTTACCAAATATTATGGCGCCTGTTATCGTCATTTCTGCAGCTAATTTTGCAGCAGCTATTTTAATAGAAAGTGGATTGAGCTTTTTGGGTATTGGCGCACAACCACCTATGGCAAGTTGGGGTGCCATGATTAAAGATCACTACAATTATATTATACTTGGTAAGCCTTATTTAGCCATTATACCAGGGCTTTGTATAATGAGTTTGGTTATGGCGTTTATGTTGATTGGCAATGCGCTAAGAGATGCTTTGGATGTGAAAAACTGACCTTGGAATACCTATAATAATACTGTTGTCATGTATGTGAGAGGAATTTTTGAAGGAAACTCAGAAGTAGTACACTCGCAAGCACCTTTGGTTGTGCCCGAAATGGAGCAATTACTTTTGTAAATTGTTTTAGCTAGTTTACTTGGGATTATTCCTTTTATTTCTTTTTAATTCTTTCTCTTTTGTGCGCTTTTCTTTTTTTTCTTTATCTGTTTCAATAACAAATTTGATAGGTAATAAGAATTTTATTTTGTCCTGTCCATCCATGTTTTTTGGAGCGTCTAATTTTGGAATCATGCTTATGATGTTAATAGCTTCATCTTCGAATAATTTATAAGGGCCTCTAGCATGAATGTTAGAAATGTTTCCGCCCTTATCCACACTGAACACTGTTTGGACTTGGATAATATCTCCTCCTTTTAAATTTAATTTTTTAGCGATACTATCAATCCTATCTAGATTCTGTTCTTTCAATTTATGAGAAATAGAAATGTTACCTTGACTAAAAAGCAAGTTGTTTGATAAAATTATAAATAGGAATATTATTATTTTGTTCATAGGCTCGAAGAGGCTTCAAGGCAAAGATAAAGTTCCGTTTTAATGAGCTTTATCGGTGGTCAAATGGAGTTATTAAATATTTATGACAAATTTAAGGTGGTCATAATCTAGAGCATGTGTTAATTTGAATCCAGTTCCATATTCTCATTCAACGAATCAATATAGCCCAAAACATCATCTTTCCCGATGTCTTTTGATGATGAAGTTATAAAGTAATTAGGTATATCTTCCCAGGTTTCTAAAAGAATAGCTTTGTAATCTTCAACATAGTTTTCAATAGCTTTAGGCTTTAGTTTATCAGCTTTTGTGAAAATGATGGAGAACGGAATGCTGTTTTCTCCAAGCCATTGCATAAACTCTAAATCTACAGGTTGTGGTTTGTGTCTAATATCCACTAGTACAAATGCAGTAACCAGTTGTTCGCGCAAGCCAAAATATTGTGTTATGAATTTTTGAAATACTTTTTTTGAACTTTTTGAAACACGGGCATAGCCATAACCTGGTAAATCTACTAGGTGCCAGCTTTTGTTTATTAAAAAATGATTTATGAGCTGTGTTTTGCCAGGTCTTCCTGAAGTTTTTGCTAAACTTTTTCTGCTAGTTAGCATGTTGATTAAGGAAGATTTACCAACATTACTTCTTCCAATAAATGCATATTCCGGTAATCTACTTTTTGGGCATTTAGTAACATCAGAGTTGCTAATAATAAATTCGGCAGATTTTATTTTCATAATTTGATATTCTTGAGAAGGCAAGAATCTAGTTAATTGAACTTTAAATTTTAAATAAAAGTAGGATTTAAAAGAGAGGTTTAATATCCTCCTTTTTGCAACCAAGCATCAAGTATCTTGTTGAATTCATCAGGATGTTCCATCATAGCTGCATGACCGCATTTATCAATCCAAAATAACTCTGATTCGGGTAGTAATTCATTGAATTCTTTAGCAACTTCAGGAGGTGTAACACTATCGTTTTTCCCCCAAATTATACAGGTTGGTGTTTTTATGTTTGGTAAATCTTTAGACATATTATGTCTAATTGCGCTTTTTGCTATCGCTAAAGTTTTTATGAGTTTATTACGATCGTTTACAGTGTCGTAAACTTCGTCTACAATGGCTTTTGTTGCTATCGCGGGATCGTAAAAAACATCTTGTGCTTTCTTTTTAATCACCTCATAATCGCTACGTTTAGTGTAGCCCCCGCCCATAGCATTTTCATATAAGCCAGAGCTTCCGGTAATAATAAGTGCTTTAACAGTTTCGGGATACATTTTTGTGTGGTACAAACCAATATGACCGCCTAACGAATTTCCAAGGATAATAACCTCTTTAAATCCTTTAAACTCAATAAAGTCATGCAAGTATTTTGCGAAATGCTTTACGTTAGTTTTAAGTAAAGATTTGGTATAAATAGGAAGTTCAGGGATAAGTACTTTGTAGCCTTTTTTGCTGAAAAAATCAATCACAGCATCAAAGTTGCTTAAGCCTCCCATAAGGCCATGTAACACTATAATAGGTGAGCCTTCACCTGCCTCAATATAGCTATAGTTTTTTTCTTTTTTTAAACGGTGCGTCATTAATTAGTTAGTCAAACATTCGATAAAAACAAATATAGGTATTTCATTCATATTTCCACTACAATAATTGTTTTCGAGCAAAAACATGAATTCTAATTTATGATATTTTATAACAGAAATGTTAACAATTTAAATTTTTAAATAATGGATACTTCAAATTGGAGATGAGATAGATGTGGTGTGGGTTAGTTGATTTGAAAGTCCGATAAAAATCATGCGAAATCGAATATTTATTAACAAAGTGGTATTAAGTGGTATAATGTGGGATATTTTTCAATATATTTGGAACTTAAACGTTTAAAAATCAGTAAACCGCATTGGATTTAATAACAGGGACATACGATTGTAAAGTTGATGCTAAAGGCAGATTAATGATGCCTGCTTCCATCAAAAAGCAACTATCTACAGTTATGCAAGATGGATTTGTGTTGCGTCGTTCGGTGTTTCAAAAATGCTTAGAGCTCTATCCAGTGAGTGAATGGCAAGTTTTGATGCAGAAAATGAATAAGCTGAACAAGTTTAAAAAAAAGAATAACGATTTTATTAGAAGGTTTACTGCAGGTGCTAAAATGGTTGAGGTTGATGTGAATGGTAGATTGTTAATACCAAAAGATTTAACTGTTTTTGCAAACATTTCAAAAAATATTGTAGTGGCTTCGGCGATCAATATTATTGAAATTTGGGATAAAGATTTATATGAACAAGCTATTGATGATGCATCTGATGATTTTGCAGATTTAGCTGAAGAGGTAATGGGACAAGACGATGATGACCATGGAATATCATAATCCAGTACTGCTAAAAGAATCCGTTGACGGGTTGAATATAAATCCTGATGGTGTTTATGTTGATGTCACGTTTGGTGGTGGTGGTCACAGTAAAGAAATATTAAAACGACTTGGTGATAAAGGGAAGCTTTTTGCGTTTGATCAAGATTCGGACGCTCTTAAAAACACAATTGACGATGAAAGGTTTACGCTGATTCATGAAAACTTCAGATTTGTTAAACGCTTTTTGAGATTTCATGGTGTAAAAGAAGTAGATGGGATACTTGCAGATTTTGGTGTGTCTTCGCATCAATTTGATGTTGCTGAACGAGGATTTTCTACGCGATTTGAAGCAGATTTGGATATGCGTATGAATCAAGATAATAAGCTATCTGCCTTTCATGTTGTTAATGAATATGAAGAAGAACAATTAAAACAAGTGTTTTTGCAATATGGCGAGTTGCGCGCAGCTCCTGCAATGGCGAGATTAATTGTTGAGTACAGGGAAACAGAGCCTATAATTACTAGCGAACAGTTAAAAACAGTATTAAGAAAGTTTTTACCACCTCGTTATGAAAATAAAGTGTTAGCTCAAATTTATCAAGCGATTAGAATAGAAGTAAATCAAGAAATTGAGGTTTTAAAGGAGTTTTTATTGCAAACTCCGGAAACTTTAAAAGTTGGTGGTCGATTAAGTCTTATATCCTACCACTCTCTTGAAGATAGGTTAGTGAAACGTTTTATTAGAAATGGCATGTTTGAAGGGGAGCCAGAGCGTGATATGTTCGGAAATTTTGAAGTTCCACTAAAAAAAGTAAACGGATTAATTGTGCCTACGGCGGCAGAAATAAAAATAAACAATAGAGCAAGAAGTGCGAAACTTAGAATTGCTGAGAAATTATAGATGAAGAAAAATATCTATAACATATTAAAGGGGACTTTTTTAGTTAGTGATGATTCATTTAGAAACTGGCGATTCATTCTCTTTATTTCAGGACTAGCTATAATAATGATTGCAAGTTCGCATAGTGCAGATAAGAAGGTATATGAAATTGCACGATTAAAAAATGAAGTTAAAGAAATGCGATCTGCTTTTGTTGATGGACGCTCAAAGCTGATGAGGCTTAAAATGGAATCGCAAGTGATAACTGAAATGAGAGATAAAGGGTTGGCGCCTTCAGTAATTCCGCCAAAAAAAATAAAAGTTAAACGACAAAATTGAAAACCCAACCTTGGCAGTAAACGAGAAAAACATATTAAACCGTTTGTATTTTATAGCTGGATGTATGTTCATCTTCGGGCTTGCTGTAGTGTTTAAATTGTTAAGCATTCAGTTTCTTCAAGGTGATGTTTATAGGGTAAAAGCAACGGAGCGTGTTGTGAAAAATGTTATAATTCCTGCTAACAGAGGTAATGTGTATTCTGTAAATGGGAATTTGTTGGCAACTTCAATTCCTAAATATGATATCCGCTTAGATGCTTTAACATCTTCAAATAAAACATTTGAAAAATATTTAAAACCTTTTTGCGATTCATTATCAAAATACTCGGGTAAATCTTCAAACAAACTTGAAAAAGATATTAGACGCGCTCGTGCTAATAAAAACAGGTATTATTTATTGGCAAGAAATATTGGGTATTCAGATTACATCCGATTAAGAAACTTTCCATTATTAAGCCTAGGGGCTTTTAAAGGCGGTTTAATTGTGGAGCAAACGACTAAGCGTGAGCATCCTATGGGCGGTATTGCGCAGAGAACCATTGGTTATGAGCGTATTGATGATAAAGGAAATGTAACCAGACCAGGAATTGATGGGGCTTTTGGAATAAAGTATTTACGCGGTGTTGATGGGCAGCGTAAAAAACAACAAATAGGAAAAGGGCAGTGGAAGCCTTTAAGTGATGCTAATGAAATTGAGCCTAAAGATGGGTATGATGTTTACACCACAATTGATGTAAACATACAAGATATAGCGCATCATGCTTTGCTAGCGCAATTAGAAAAATATAAAGCGGACCATGGTTGTGTAGTGGTTATGGAAACTAAAACTGGTGAAATTCGTGCCATTTCAAATTTAGGAAGAAATAAAAATGGACACTATTATGAGCGTTTAAATTACGCGGTTGGCGAAAGTCATGAATCGGGTTCTACATTTAAACTTATGGCACTCGCTGCAGCTTTTGAAGATAAAGTAGTGGATACAAGTGATGTCGTAGATACAGAAAAAGGAATTTTAAGCTTCTATGGAAAAAAAGTTCGTGATTCAAAACATGGTGGTTATGGAAAAATTTCAGTATCCGAAGCATTCGAAATATCTTCAAATACAGGTATTGTAAAAGCAATTGATCAAGCTTATAGAAAGCAACCTGAAAAGTTTGTTGATAGGTTGTATGATATGAATCTGAATAATGATTTGGATTTACCAATTATAGGCGAGCCAATACCAATTATTCCGGATCCAAGAATAAAAAATGGACGTTGGAGTGGTATTGCATTACAATGGATGGCGTACGGTTATGGTGTATCATTTACGCCATTACAAACACTTACATTTTATAATGCCGTGGCGAATGATGGTGTTATGGTTAAGCCAATATTCTTAAGAGAAGTAAAAGAGTTTGATAAGGTTATTGAGCCTTTTGAAAGGGAGGTTATTAATAAGCAAATTTGTTCAAAAGAAACCATTTCAAAGTTACAAGCATTACTTAAGAATGTGGTTGAAAAGAAACACGGGACAGGGCATAGATTGTATTCTAAAAACTTTTCAATGGCTGGAAAAACAGGAACCTGTCAAAAAGATTATCGTGATAAAGAAAAACTAAACTACATATCGTCTTTTGCTGGTTATTTTCCTGCGGAAAACCCTAAATACTCATGTATTGTAGTAATTCATGAGCCCGATAAAAGTGTGGGTTATTATGGTGCAGATGTTTCGGGTCCTGTATTTAAAAGAGTCGCTCAAAAAATATATACAGATACACCTCTTATAGATGAAATTGAGTCTTTAGAAGTTGAAATAGGGGCGGTTGAAAACGAATATGAAAGTTTTTATAAAACGGCTCAAACGTATAAAACCATTATGCCAAATCTAGTAGGTATGCCAGCTATGGATGCATTGGTTTTATTAGAAAATATGCAGGTTGATGTTAGAGTGAAATTGGATGGAAGAGGAATTATTAAAGGGCAGTCTGTAAATAAAAACACAAAACTTAAAAATAATCAAACCGTAGTTTTAAAAGCATCATGATCGCATTAAAGGACATATTGTATAAGGTTACTTTAAATGCGGTGGTTGGTAGCACAAGTATAAATGTGCATGCCGTTAATTTTGATTCTAGAAAAATTGAAAAAGATCATTTATTTGTTGCCATTCGCGGTTTAGTGGCTGATGGTCATGATTACATTGAGACAGCTATAAAAAAAGGAGCCACAAGTGTGGTTTGCGAAAGTTTACCAAAAAAATTGGACGATGATGTTACTTATCTTGAAGTAGATAATTCTAATAAAGCACTGGCTATTATAGCTTCAAATTTTTATAAAAATCCATCAAAAAACTTAAGGCTTGTTGGGGTTACAGGAACAAATGGTAAAACCACAGTAACAAGTTTGTTGTATCAGTTGTTTAAAAAAGCTGGTTATAAAGTTGGGTTATTGTCTACCGTAAAAATCATGGTTGATGAAACTGAATATAAAGCGACGCATACTACTCCAGATTCATTGACAATCAACAAATATTTGAGTGAAATGAACGCTGAAGGTGTTGAATTTTGCTTCATGGAAGTTAGTTCTCATGGCATTCATCAATATAGAACCGAGGGTTTGCATTTTGAAGGAGGAATTTTTACTAACCTATCTCATGATCATTTAGATTATCATAAAACATTCGCAGAATACAGAGATGTTAAAAAGAAGTTTTTTGACGAACTTTCTAGTGAAGCTTTTGCCTTAGTAAATGTAGATGATAAAAATGGTTCAGTTATGCTTCAAAATACCAAAGCAAAAAAATACACTTATGCCTTAAAGCAATATGCAGATTATAAAACTCAAATTTTAGAAAATCAATTTGGGGGTTTGTTGTTGAAGGTGGATGATAGTGAAGTTTGGACAAGGCTTATTGGGAATTTCAATGCTTATAATGTATTGTCCATTTACGCTACTTCGGAATTATTAGGGCTCGAAAAAGCAGAAACACTTAGGTTGATAAGCGATTTAGAAAGTGTGAGCGGGCGTTTTCAGTATGTGGTTTCAGATGATAAAATTACTGCTATTATTGATTATGCGCATACACCCGATGCGTTAAAAAATGTATTAGAAACGATAAATAGTATTCGAACCAAAAACGAAGAACTTATTACCGTTGTTGGTTGTGGTGGCGATAGAGATATAACCAAGCGCCCTAAAATGGGTCATATTGCTTCAGCATTAAGCACCAAGGTGATTTTCACAAGCGATAATCCAAGAAGTGAAAAACCTGAAGATATTTTAAGAAACATTGAAAGCGGTGTTGAGCCTCAAAATTTCAAAAAAACATTAACTATTGCCGATCGAAAACAGGCTATTAAAGCAGCTTGCCAAATGGCGCAACCAAATGATATCATTTTAATAGCAGGAAAGGGACATGAAACCTATCAAGAAATTAAAGGAGAACGATTTGATTTTGATGATCTTAAAATAGTAAAAGAACTTTTAAAACAATTGCAAAAATAATATGCTGTATTACCTATTTGAATATTTAGAAAAAGAGTTTCAGTTTCCGGGAGCTACACTTTTTGGTTTTTTAACATTCAGAGCGGCTTTGGCTATGATTTTGTCACTGTTAATTTCTACGATATATGGTAAGAGAATTATTCGTTTTTTATTAAAACAGCAAGTAGGAGAAACTGTTAGAGATTTAGGGCTTGAAGGGCAAAAAGAAAAAACAGGTACACCGACTATGGGTGGTATCATTATCATTTTGGCCACTTTGATTCCCGTGTTGTTATTGGCAAAATTGGAGAACATATATATCATCCTTTTGATAGTAACAACGTTTTGGATGGGAACCATTGGGTTTATAGATGATTATATTAAAAAATTTAAAAATGATAAGGAAGGGCTAAAAGGACGCTTTAAAGTATTGGGACAAGTTGGCTTAGGAATTATTGTTGGGGCGACACTGTTTTTTCATCAAGATGTTACGATGAAAGAAAAATTACCCATTGAAGAGCAGCGTGTTTTGTTAGCTGAAAATCCGGATATAGAGGCTTCAAAATTATTTCAGGATGAAGCTAAATCAACAAAAACTACTATTCCTTTTGTAAAAGGTAACGAGTTTGACTATGCCAAAGTAATTACATGGATAAGTCCAAGCCTTGAGAAGTATGCGTGGGTTATCTTCATTTTGGTAGCTATTTTTATTATTACAGCAGTATCTAACGGGGCTAATTTAACAGATGGAATAGATGGTTTAGCTGCAGGAACTTCAGCAATTATAGTACTCACTTTAGGAATTTTTGCTTGGGTTTCGGGTAATATTATTTTCTCGGAGTACTTGAATATTATGTACATCCCAAGGGTCGAAGAAATTACAATTTACATCACTGCCTTTGTTGGAGCTTTAATTGGGTTTTTATGGTATAACGCTTTTCCTGCTCAAGTATTTATGGGAGATACAGGAAGTCTGACTATAGGCGGAATTATAGCAGTAATCGCAATAGCGGTAAGAAAAGAGTGGTTAATACCTGTGCTGTGTGGCATATTCTTAGCCGAAAATTTATCGGTAGTTATGCAGGTGAGTTGGTTTAAGTATACCAAAAAGAAATATGGAGAAGGGCGTCGCATATTTAAAATGTCGCCGTTGCATCATCATTACCAAAAAGCAGGATATCACGAGAGTAAAATAGTTACTCGATTCTGGATTGTAGGCATATTGCTGGCTATTCTTTCTATTGTGACATTGAAAATTAGATAGATGAAAAGGCTAGTTATTCTTGGTGGGGGAGAAAGTGGGGTTGGAACTGCACTTTTAGGAAGAGCAAAAGGATACGAGGTTTTTGTTTCCGATAAGGGAAAAATAAAAGAAAAGTACAAACAAGTTCTTATACATAATGAGATTGAATGGGAAGATGAAACGCATACTGAATCTAAAATTCTGAATGCTGATATCGTCATGAAAAGCCCTGGAATTCCTGATAAAGTAGATTTGGTAAAGCGAATTCGTGAAAGAGATATTTCGATAGTTTCTGAAATTGAATTTGCCGCAAAATATACCGATGCTACAATTATTGGAATAACAGGAAGCAACGGTAAAACAACCACAGCATGCCTAACGCATCACATTTTAAAACAAGAATTAAATGTGGGTTTGGCAGGAAACATTGGAGATAGTTTTGCTAAACAGGTTTTAGAAGAAGGTTTTTTAAATTATGTTTTGGAAATAAGCAGTTTTCAGTTAGATGATATTATTGATTTTAAACCAAATATTGCTGTTTTGCTAAACATTACTCCAGACCATTTAGATAGATATGATTACAAATTTGAAAATTATATCCATTCTAAATTTAGAATAGCCATGAATCAAACAAAAGAGGATTATTTGATTTATGATGCTGACGATGAAGTCATTGTTAATCATTTGAAAAATCACCCAGTTCAATCCACATTATTACCATTTTCATTAGTAAAACCTATTGAAAACGGTGCGTATTTAGATAAAGAAAATATTAAACTAACAGTAAACAATAATCAAATAATTATGCCAACATCAAAACTTACATTAGAAGGAAAGCACAACATCAAAAATGCAATGGCAGCTTCTACTGTGGCGCATTTATTAAAAATTAGAAAACAAACCATTAGAGAAAGTTTAGAGAATTTTCAAGGTGTTGAGCATCGTTTAGAGCAAGTGCTTAAAATTAACAAAGTGCAGTATATAAACGATTCAAAAGCAACAAATGTTAATGCAACCTATTATGCTTTAGAAAGTATGGATGCACCAACTGTGTGGATTGTTGGTGGTGTTGATAAGGGTAATAATTATGAAGAGTTATTTCCTTTTATAAATGAAAAGGTAAAAGCCATTATTTGTTTAGGTGTTGACAATGAAAAATTAATGAACGCGTTTGGAAATATGGTCGATGTTATAATTGAAACGCAGTTTATGAGTGAAGCAGTAAAAATAGCATATAAAGTAGCCGATGCTGGTGATAATGTGTTGTTGTCTCCTGCATGTGCGAGTTTTGATTTGTTTGAAAATTATGAAGATCGAGGACGTCAATTTAAAGATGCTGTAAGAACTCTGTAAAATTAAATATTAAGTGCAAACACTATTTAAAAACATAAAAGGAGACAGGTTAATTTGGGCAATAGTGGCGCTATTGGCAATTCTGTCATTTCTTCCAGTTTATAGTGCGGCAAGTAACTTAGCTTATAAAGGAGCAGGTAGTAGTACTTTTGCCTTTTTTGTAAAACATTTTGTGCATTTGGTTTTGGGTTTTGCAATTATTTATGGTGTACATAAAATTCCATACAGATATTTCAAAGGGTTGTCATTAATAATGATTCCCTTTGTGCTAGTACTGTTAGGATTAACCATTCTTCAAGGTAAAACTATTGATGGGGCTAATGCTAGTAGGTGGATACAGATTCCTTTTGTTGGTATGTCTTTTCAAACATCAACTTTAGCAGCTGTTGTCTTAATGGTTTATGTAGCAAGATATATGTCGAAAATGAAGGACGAAATTATATCATTTAAAGCGTCAATTTTACCGCTTTGGGTGCCTGTGTTTTTGGTGTTGATTCTTATTCTTCCAGCAAATTTTTCAACATCAGCAATTATGTTTTTAATGGTTGTTATGCTCGTTTTTCTAGGAGGATATCCTTTGCGCTATTTAGCTGTGATTATAGGTTCAGGGATTTTAGTTTTAACGCTATTTGTTTTGGCAGCTAAAGCTTTTCCTGATGCTATGCCAAATAGGGTTGATACTTGGATGGGTAGAATTGAAAGTTTTTCTAATCCTGAAGATACTGAGGCTGATTATCAAATAAAAAATTCGAAAATTGCTATAGCTTCAGGAGGTATTCAAGGTGTTGGTCCTGGTAAAAGTATGCAGAAGAATTTTTTACCGCAATCATCATCAGATTTCATTTTTGCCATAATTATTGAAGAGTATGGTTTAATTGGCGGGTTTGTGATTATGACTTTATACCTGTGGTTACTCTTTAGAATCGTCATTGTCTCTCAGAAATCTGACACCATTTTTGGCAAGCTTCTGGTTTTAGGTGTTGGGCTTCCTATTGTATTTCAAGCATTAATTAATATGGCTGTGGCTGTTGATTTGTTTCCAGTTACAGGGCAAACATTGCCACTAATAAGTAGTGGAGGTACTTCTATTTGGATGACTTGTTTAGCTATAGGAATCATATTAAGTGTTAGTGCTAAACGAGAAGAAATAAAAGAAAAAGAAATAAGTGAAGAAAATCCATTAGAAATTCTTTCTGAAACTATTTAAATGAGTAAATATAAAATCATATTGTCTGGAGGAGGAACAGGAGGTCATATCTATCCCGCAATCGCCATTGCAAACGAGTTAAAATCTCGTTTTCCCGACGCGGAGTTTTTATTTGTAGGTGCTAAGGATAGAATGGAAATGGAAAAAGTGCCCCAAGCTGGTTTTAATATCAAAGGTTTGTGGATTTCTGGTATTCAGCGTAAACTAACTTTCAAAAATTTAAGTTTTCCTTTTAAGGTGATTAGTAGCCTTTGGAGTGCTCGTAAAATCATAAAATCTTTTAAACCTCATGTGGCTATAGGTACTGGTGGTTTCGCGAGTGGACCATTATTAAAAGTAGCTGCCTCAAATAATATTCCAACATTGATTCAAGAACAAAATTCTTACCCTGGAATTACAAATAAGCTATTGTCCAAAAAAGCTAAAAAGATATGTGTAGCCTATGATGGTTTAGAGCGGTTTTTTCCGGAAGATAAAATTATTAAAACGGGTAACCCTGTGCGCCAAGGCTTGTTAGATATTGAAACTAAAACGGTAGAAGCTAAGAATTTTTTTGAACTCAAGCATGCTAAGCATACGCTTTTGGTTATAGGTGGTAGTCTTGGTTCTAGAAGGATAAATCAATTGATAGAAAAAGAATTAGATTTCCTTGACACTCAGAATATTCAAATTATATGGCAGTGTGGTAAACTGTATTATCAGCAATATAAAATCTATAACAATACCAATAATGTGCAAGTGTTTGAGTTTATAAACAATATGGATTTTGCTTATTCTGCGGCAGATATAGTGATTTCTAGGGCAGGTGCAAGTTCAGTTTCAGAGCTATGTATTGTAGGTAAGCCTGTAATTTTTATTCCATCTCCAAATGTTGCGGAAGATCATCAGACTAAAAATGCCATGTCTGTTGTTAATCAAGATGCAGCTATGATAATTAAAGAAGAAGATTTAGATGCAGATTTTGAAAATAAATTTTCACAGCTTGTGGCTTCGCCAGAAAAGCAAAAAGAACTAGGGGGTAATATAAAGAAACTAGCATTAGTAGATGCGACAAAGGACATAGCAGACGAAGTAGAAAAACTTCTGAAAGAAAGTTTATGAATTTAAAAGATATACATAACATCTATTTTATTGGCATTGGTGGTATAGGCATGAGTGCTTTGGCGCGTTATTTTCATGCGAATGATAAAAATGTAGCAGGTTACGATAAAACCCAAACAGAAATCACTGATGGTTTGCAAGATTTAGGTGTTGAAGTTCATTTTAAAGATGCTATTGAAAATATTAAACCTGTATTTCAAAATATTGAAAATACATTAGTGGTTTATACACCTGCTGTTCCAAGGGATAATGAGGAGTTGGGTTATTTTAAAAATCATGGATTTAATGTTTTAAAACGCGCTCAAACTTTAGGTTTAATTACTCAGGATACCTTTTGTTTAGCAGTAGCCGGAACTCATGGAAAAACGACAACAACAAGTATCTTGGGGCATTTAATGAATGTGTGTAATGTGCCATTAACTGCTTTTTTGGGCGGTATTAGTGAAAATTATAATTCTAATTTGATTTTAAATGGAACTGAAGTTTCGGTAGTTGAGGCTGATGAGTTTGATCGTTCATTCTTAACATTATCACCAGATTTAGCATGTATTACATCCATGGATGCAGATCATTTAGATGTTTATGGCGATGCTTCAGAGTTAGAGAAATCATTCGTAGACTTTTCTAGAAATATAAAGCCTAATGGAAAATTATTTGTTAGAAACGGATTGCCATTAAAAGGTATTACTTATGGTATTGAAGACGATTCAGATTATACGATTCAAAATATAAAAATAGAAAACGGTGCTTATATTTTTGATGTTATAACACCAAAAACAGTACTTAAAGATTTACAATTTAACCTACCTGGTAGACATAATTTGTCGAATGCATTAATAGCCTTGGCGATGGCTGTAGAATATGGTTGCCCACACCAACAGCTCGCCAAAGCTTTAGCATCTTACAACGGGGTTAAGCGCAGATTTACATATCATATAAAAACGGATGATTTTGTTTTTATTGACGACTATGCACATCATCCTGAAGAGATAAATGCAGTGCATCAGGCGGTAAGAGAAATGTATCCAAATAAAAAAGTATTAGCTATTTTTCAGCCACATTTATATACTAGAACAAAAGATTTTGTTGATGATTTTGCAAAGAGTTTGTCGCAATTTGACGAATTAATGTTATTAGATATTTATCCTGCTAGAGAGTTGCCAATTGAAGGTGTTACCTCGTCTTGGTTATTAGATAAAGTACATAATAAAAATAAACAGTTAATTGCTAAAACAGAATTACTGTCTAAAATACATGAAAGTAGTGCTCAAATTATTTTAACTATTGGCGCTGGGGATATAGGAGAAGAAGTAAAACATATTAAAAAAGAATTTAGTGTTGCGATTTAATTGGAATTATATAAAACTAGTTGTTTTGTTAGGCGTGGTGGTCTTTTTGTTTGCATTTGCTTCCGGTAGAAATGCCAGTAGAAACATATCTAAACCTCATGTAAAATTCATTGGAGAAAACAATCTTTTTATAACTAATGAAACTGTTAGTAAATTGTTAATACAAAATTATGGGGGTGTTAAAAACGTGCCTAAAGAAACTTTAGTTTTGAATGAATTAGAAAAAGTCCTCAAATCTAATCCAATGATAAAAACTGCAGAAGTGTATGTCGCTGTTAACGGTACGCTTAACGCTGAAATAGAACAAAAAACACCTATTGCAAGGGTCAGTACAAATGCGTCTTATTACATTGACGATGAAGGTTCATTCATGCCGTTGTCAAAAAATTATTCGGCAAGAGTACCATTGGTTACGGGTTATGTTGAAAAAAATAATTTAAAAAAGGTCTTTAAAATAGCGCGTAAAATTAACAAGGATGAATTTTTGAAAAAACATGTTTTTGAGATTCATCAAGATATTAATATGAACCTCTATTTAAGGCTTAGGAAGTGTGATTTTATTGTGCAATTAGGTGATGGGAAGTTTTTGAATAAAAAAATTAACAACCTAAAAGCATTTTATAAACAAAATCAAAAAAATAATACACTTAATAATTATAGTCAAGTGAATTTACAGTTTGAAAACCAAGTAATATGTACCAAAATTTAAGCTATGGAACTTAATTTAGCAGTAGGATTAGACATAGGAACCACAAAGATTGTGGCAATGATTGGGCGTAAAAATGAATACGGCAAGGTTGAAATTTTAGGTATTGGTAAATCTAAAAGTTTAGGCGTGCATCGTGGTGTTGTTAATAATATTACACAAACCATTCAGTCCATTCAACAAGCAGTTCAAGAAGCAGAAGTTGCTGCGGATATGAAGATTGAAGATGTTACTGTCGGTATTGCAGGTCAACACATTCGAAGTTTACAGCATAGTGATTATATAACGCGATCAAATTCTGAAACTGTAATTGATGAAGAGGATATTGATAGACTGATTAATCAAGTTCACAAATTGGTGATGCTTCCTGGAGAAGAAATTATTCACGTATTACCGCAAGAATATAAAGTTGACGGTCAAGCAGAAATAAAAGAGCCAATAGGTATGTATGGAGGTCGTTTAGAAGCGAACTTTCATGTAGTTGTGGGGCAAGTATCTTCTATTAGAAATATAGGACGTTGTGTTCAAAGTTCAGGGTTAAACCTGGAAGGCATTACGCTTGAGCCATTGGCATCTGCTAATGCTGTTTTAAGCCAAGAAGAAAAAGAAGCTGGGGTTGCGCTAATTGATATAGGTGGTGGTACTACTGATTTAGCAATTTTTAGAGATGGAATTATTCGTCATACAGCGGTAATTCCTTTCGGAGGAAACGTAATTACAGAAGATATAAAAGAAGGTTGTTCTATAATTGAAAAGCAAGCGGAGTTATTGAAAATTAAATTTGGTTCAGCATGGCCAGGTGAAAATAAGGATAACGAAATAGTATCTATTCCTGGTTTAAGAGGAAGAGATCCTAAGGAAATCACTTTAAAAAATTTGTCCAAAATCATTCATGCCCGCGTTGTAGAAATTGTTGAGCAGGTGTATGTGGAGATTAAAAACTACGGACACGAAGAGCAAAAGAAAAAGTTAATTGCTGGTATTGTTTTAACGGGTGGTGGTAGCCAATTAAAACATTTAAAGCAATTAGTTGAATATATAACTGGAATGGATACCAGAATAGGATATCCTAACGAACATTTAGCTGGCGATAGTGATGATGATGTAACGAGTCCGTTATACGCAACAGCAGTTGGATTAGTATTAGATGGTTTAAAACGTCAAGAACGAAATAAAACAGAACAACAAGAGCAAGTTGTAGATGAAATAGAAACATCAGTAGATGAAGAGATTAAAGAAAAACCTATTAAGGAAAGACGCTCATTCCTCGATAAGTTAACAGAGCGCGTTAAAGATTTTTTAGATAACGCAGAGTAATTAAATCCATTGAATTAAAAATATAAAGTACAAAACCCCTAGAAAAATAGAATTTTATGAGCAGCAAAAAAGAATTCGAAACAAACATCTCATTTGATTTACCTAAAAACCAATCAAATGTCATTAAAGTCATTGGTGTTGGTGGCGGTGGTAGTAATGCCATTAATCACATGTTCCAACAAGGTATTAAAGGTGTAGATTTTTATATCTGTAATACAGATGCACAAGCCCTTCAAAACAGCGGAGTTCCTAACAAGATTCAACTAGGTCTTAATTTAACAGAAGGTTTAGGAGCAGGAGCAAATCCAGATATTGGTGAGCAATCTGCAGTTGAGAGTTTTGATGATATTTCTCAAATGCTAGATTCTAATACCAAGATGGTATTTATTACAGCAGGAATGGGAGGGGGAACAGGAACAGGAGCTGCGCCAATTATTGCTAAAATGGCTAAAGACTTAGATATTTTAACAGTGGGTATCGTAACCATGCCTTTTCAATTTGAAGGTAGAATGCGTATTGAACAATCTCAAAAGGGTATTGAAAAATTAAGAAATGTAGTTGATTCTTTAATTGTAATTAATAATAACAAACTTCGCGAAGTTTATGGGAACCTTGGTTTTAAAGCAGGATTTTCTAAAGCTGATGAAGTGTTGTCTACCGCTGCTCGTGGTATAGCTGAAGTTATTACACACCACTATACGCAAAATATTGATTTACGAGACGCCAAAACCGTATTAAGTAATAGTGGAACTGCTATTATGGGGTCTGCATTAGCATCAGGTCAAAACCGTGCACAAGACGCTATTAGTAAGGCTCTTGATTCACCTTTGTTAAATGACAACAAAATCACAGGAGCTAAAAATGTATTGCTACTAATCGTTTCTGGTGCCCAAGAAATTACTATTGATGAAATAGGAGAGATTAATGATCATATTCAAAATGAAGCAGGTCATGGTGCTAACATTATTATGGGTGTTGGTGAAGATGAAGCTTTAGAAGAGTCTATTGCTGTTACCA
>Ga0213868_10000599_pt1 | contig 34165 bp, 23 predicted proteins | sample PICome_9_FD_160087 | JGI IMG/M metagenome (GOLD analysis project Ga0213868, IMG submission 160087) | Coastal seawater microbial communities near Pivers Island, North Carolina, United States - PICO127 | ecosystem: Environmental > Aquatic > Marine > Coastal | place: USA: North Carolina...
GCTAGATTCGTCGTGGCTACCTTACAGAGTTACAAACTGATATTCGGAAACAATACGATACATGCGTACATTCATTTCAACAAAAATAGCTGCAGTTTGACATTCTCACACTGGTAGTATAACTCGTCTCTTGAAAATTGTTTGAACAATCTTTGGGAGTGAAAACAGGTATGAGAATTAATTCTTTTTTATAATGATAGATATCTAAAAATGTGTTGTGCACATATAGAATATAGATTCATAATATCGTGATGATCGAATTGCCATTCTTTTCTATTTTTACCACTTGTTCTGCATGGCTTGAGTAAAGACATACTGTCCAACATTCTCATACGCGGCATCATCTAACTTTGCTGAAAATGCCAAAGCACCGCGATGAACATTGCTATCCTTGATAAATTTTGCAATTTCGCTACCACTCTGAGGATTAAGCAAATATTCATTTAAGGCTTCTTGTTTTAAAGTTCTTTGTTTCGCGATGGCATTATTTCCTCCTGCGTGACATGAGGCGCATGATTGATCAAAAATCTTCTGACCCGCTGCAATATCAGCAGCATTTGCTGTGTCTACCGCAGCTACAAGCGTTGCCGCTACTGTTGTTATCTTGAGTAATGAATGACCATGGCTTTGGAAGGAAGGTTTCTGGTCAAGTTTGACGGTAAATGCGGCAATAGTCTTCACAGGGATGCACAGGAATACTAAAGCAACAATCTTGCAAGGATATAAAGTCATAGTGTTCGGAAAAATATGAAACGATATAAATGAGCAACTTCTTTTGAAATGACTGTAATAAGAAGAATATCTTGGAAAAGAATCAAATGAAATCGTAGAAAGTGAATCAAATGCGGATGAGAAGAAGCGAATGAGAAGCCGTCACCTCCTGTAACCCTAACCCTAATTAACCTGTCACTTCACACTTACACAACATTTCCCAATGCGGAGCTAATTATCTCTCAATGAACCATATTGCATCAACCCAACTAAAACGAAACCTTGTTGTACATAATATAAAACGATTGTCAAATCTATTTGTTTCGAATAGCACTTGGAAAAGGCAAGTTCGAGATCCCCAAATAAATCATAAAGAAAATCCGATGACTGAAAGTTGCACTGATCAAGATTGACCATTCAAGCCTTCAAGGTCAGTGCTTGATTCAATATAAAAGATTATTGGTATTTCGGTGTATTAGGTTTTCTTCAAAGCTCTTTCGGAACATCGAGATATAATGGATGTCGAGGTCGAGGTCGAGTTCCATCCTGGACCATTTTCTCGATGATGGACCAATTCCGGTAGACTGATTATGATCGAAGAATGAATCGATCTCTATTCCTTGACTATACTTCATAACATATCTTCTGTATATGTATGTTAGTATTTGCGTGTATCGGTTGTTCTTCAAAGCTCTTTCGGAACATCGAGATATAATGGATGTCGAGGTCGAGTTCCATCCTGGACCATTTTCTCGATGATGGACCAATTCCGGTAGACTGATTATGATCGAAGAATGAATCGATCTCTATTCCTTGACTATACTTCATAACATATCTTCTGTATATGTATGTTAGTATTTAGGTGTATAGATTGTCGAGATATAATGGATGTCAAGGTCCAGGTCGGGTCCCACCACTGACGTTCTTTGTTAGACTAATCTTTTCATTTTCGATCTCTCTCATTCTACGAACTTCCCACTGTCGTAATCTTTTCAACTACATCCACACATGGAACACAGATTTCTAATTTATTCAGTGGTGTTGTGATATTGATCACCACTGTACCCATTTTATTGGTATGCAGCTAGACAAAAGAACTACTTAAAAGTTCTATATCTCACTCGTTTAGCGCGTATTCTACGGAAATATCTTCCTTTTTGCACGTCATTTTCAAATACTCCAACATCTGCAACACTTAACTCTTATGTATGCAGTAGCATTGTGATATTGCTCATGACTGCAACCATTTCATCGTCATATCAAGGTCGAAATTACTGAAGTTCTATGTTGGACCAATCTTTTTCTTTTCGATCTTGCTCTTTCAGTATGCATCTAACAGTAAATTCTTTAAAAGCCATCAATTCATTTGCGTATCAAGAACAGATTTATATCGAGAAGTTATCTGCGCATTGCAGTAGCGAGTATGACATCAACGTTTTACATCCGTCCTTTGTTTTTTCCTTCCAAGCGTCACACACAGAAGAAAAATGAGATCTTGCCGAATGAACAACCGAAATTAAATACAAAACCTCTAATTGTCTAATTTGATAAAGAATAGTTTTTAACCGTCCGCATTAGTTGCTAAAGCTTCACATCAGTATCATCATGACTTTTTCCTACAATCTCGACAAAGTAATTTATCAGAAAATCGGAACAAAGCAATGCTTGGTTTATAACACCTTTGACAGGACTTCCCTAGTAATATCTGATGATTTTCGTTTAGATCTGAAGCACTACCACTCGATACCAGTGGTTCTATATCAAGATTATTTGAGTTCAATAGTATTGAATCATGTTCTTTGGGACTTATACTTGTATCTTGTTGTGCGTACTCATCCTGTTGGTCTAATAATAATGTGTTGGTGGATTCGTAAATGGCTTTCGTAAATGCTTTCTCCCATGACGATATATTGTTGCAAACACCAACTTGATTGTCACAATCACAACACTGTGAAAGTGTTTCCAAAGAAGCAAGAGAAGAAAAAGTATTATATTGGTTTTCATTTGTAGGATGGAAATCACGTGCGTCTTTTAACAATTCGATGCATTTCGTAAAACTTGCAGGACCTCCAGCAATCTTGTCCCATCGTCGAAGGGATAAAATTTCATCTGTCCCTAATGTGTGCAATTCCATAGCCAGATCCAACGGAGTTCTTTCTTGTTTATCTCGATATTGTAACGCATGTTCCAATGACCCGTTTCCTTTCATAACATTTATCAACAATGCCACAGCACGATATCTCCCTCCTTTTACTGCTTTATGCAATGGAGTCATTTCATCTCCAAAAGAGTAATCTTTTAGAGCAATGTCTGCACCAGAATCTAATAATAATTGAATACATCCCAAGGAACCCGAAAAGCATGCTCTGTGCAATGGTGGCGTGGATGTGTTGTTATTATTATCATCATTATTGGTTGTGGTATTAGTAGTAGCAGTAGAAGTATGAATAGCAACACTTGAATCCATAGGTATTCCCGAATTAGGATCATAGCCTTTATTTAAAAGATAAGCTACAATAGCAACATGACCATGTTGTGCTGCAAGATGTAGAGGTTCTTGTTCCTCAAATGCGACAGGTGAAGAGGAACTTTTTGTCATTTGTTCTTGTTTGGCTTCTCTGTGAAGCAGAGCTCCTAAATCGCCGTATTCTGCCGCTGTATTCGTTGACAAGTTCCATGGTATCATTTTACATGGACATGACTTTCGTGGAGTGATTTGACGTTTCATAATGTTTTTGATTGTTTGATCAAATGAAGAACTACTTTAATAAGTAGCAAGTACCTACTTATTCGTAATTGATGTGTTTTTGTGTGGTGAAAAAAGTGTTAGGATTGATTCATTCACACAATAATGAGGGCATTAGAGCCAGTTAGTTCTTAAACATGGTTTCATTTTTTCCCTATCAACTATCAACTATGAAATACACATGTCAGTCAGATGCCATTTACCGAACAGAGATCATGGCAAAGAAACAAAACATTGACCACCAAGGATTTTGGATTCCAAGTGGTTATAGTGGTGATGGGAAACACAGCGATTCGATCAATGTGATGCAAGAGGAATCCTTCCCCAACAGTCGATCCTCGTCGTCGTCCTCAGGGTTGCCCTTTAACTTTTCTGAAAATCCAATTCATATTCAAAGACAATGTCTGCCCATCACTAAACATCGCACTCAAATATTATACGCGTTAGAGCATTATTCTGTTGTTGTAATTGTAGGTGAAACTGGTTCTGGTAAAAGCACACAAATCCCACAGTTTTTGTATGAGACTGGTTATTGCGATGATGGATTCTCTGTAGTTTGTACTCAACCACGACGTATCGCCGCACAGACATTGGCACAACGGGTATCGATAGAAATGGGATCAGACTTGGGATCTATTTGTGGTTATCGAGTTCAATTTGATCGTCGCACCTCTGCTGAAACTTGTATCCTTTTCGCTACTGATGGGATGCTGTTACGAGAAGCATATTTACATGATCCATTGCTTAGTAGGTATTCTGTTATTATGATTGATGAAGCACATGAATTAAATTGTAATACGGAACTCTTGTTGGGTTTGGTGAAGAAAATTAGGAAAAAGCGAAAAGATGATTTGAAACTCATTATATGTTCCGCCACGATTGATGCTCAAGTCTTTCTAGATTTCTTTCTACCAAAACGAATTCGAAATGAAACTGATTCGGAACAGAATAATAGTACCATTGAAAATAGAGGTACTATTATATCCATTGATGGACGGCAACACCCCGTGGATATATTTTACGTCAAAGAACCAGTATCAGATTATGTCAAGGCAACCGTAGATACGGCATTCAAAATCCACTTTGACAAACAAGAAGGAGATATACTCTGCTTTTTAACAACAGGCGAAGAAATTGATTCAGCCATAAAATATGCAGAAGAGATTCTACCAGGAAATTTAGATACTGCACCTTTGCACAAACGATATATTGACTTTTTACCACTGTATGGGACACTTCCATACCATGTTCAATCACGTGTATTCCAACCAAAATCTAACTTGAACCATCGTCGAGTCATATTTGCGACCAATATTGCGGAAACCTCCGTTACTGTTCCATACATACGTCATGTGATCGATTCTGGATTTGTCAAACTTCCATACTTTGATGACAAGAGTGGATTTGATAGACTGATTGTCTGTCCTACTAGTAAGTCAAGTGCTCAACAAAGGGCGGGAAGAGCGGGACGAATAGGATATGGGAAATGTTATCGTCTTTACAAGGAAGCCGATATGGCGTCCAATATGGAAGATCATTCACCACCTGAGATTCTTCGATCGAACCTGTCAAGCACCATTCTTACATTGAAAAACATGGGTATACATAACATTTTAGGTTTTGATATGATCAATGTTCCACCCATCACAACTATTTCTCATGCACTAGAAACTCTTTACGCACTTGGTGCGATTGATGAGAAGACACACTTGACAAAGCTTGGGCAACAAATGTCTGAATTTCCAACAGATCCACATGTCTCAAGAATGTTATTGGAATCACTTCAAATGGGTTGTTCTCAAGAAGTCCTCAGTGTAGCTGCTGCATTACAAGTTCGGGCTCTCTTGTATCAGCCCAGAACCCCCAAACAACAAATTGATTACGATGATTCTATACAAGATATTTTAGATACCAAAAGTGATCATGTCACATATGTAAACCTATTTAAATTGCACCAGAGAAGTCCATTAAGTAAACGAGACTGTGACGAGCGGTTCGTGAATTACATGGCCTTGAAGCGTGCATGTGAAATTAGATCTCAATTGTCACGTTTCTTACGCAAGTATGGACGTGTTCAAGGAATGGACTTTGGCCAACACGAGCAAGAGGTCAGTGAAGCAGTCCGAAAATGTTTGACGGCGGGATATTTTTCACACACGGCAAAACTCGGTAATGATGGTAGGTATTATAGTCTGAAAGGAGGTCACATGGTTAGCATAAGTTCTTCAAGTGTGTTGAATAAATATGGTATGGGGGACCAGTACATAATATTCACAGAAACATACGATGGATCTCGAGGAGGTTTGGAAGTGAGAGGGGTTTCGGTGGTGGAAGGAAAGTGGCTTCTCGAGATGGCACCTCATTACTTTGATTTTTAAAGTAATGAGGGTGCCAATCACAAACAGTACACTCATTTACACACTCACACACATTCCAAATCTACCGTGCAAACCCATACTCAATTAAAACTTGTGATATGCTTGATACTATAGTTCTGCGCACTGTCCTTTATTATGAATGTATGAATGTATGAATGCATGAATGCAATTTGATTCGTAGTTTTGAATGAAATGCTGAAAAAAAAATTGTATTTTGAAAACCTTTACCTTGTTGAGTTGGGTCCTTGAAGTGGTTCAAGAAGATACGCACTCACTTTTGTGTGTGGCGAGAGTGGCGAGAGAAAGGAGAAAGGTATGTTTTCTCTTTGAGTATGGTTTTATCCTAAGTATAGTTTACTATTTCCTTTCTCATCATTATAAAAAAACAAAATCAGATGAAATTCTCAACGACTACTCTTGGAATTGCAACATCCTTATGTTTGCTCTCGGACAACGTGTTGGCATTTGCACCAGCTCATTCCAATGTGTTCAAAACTGCGCGTCACTTTCCATCAAGTCAACGTTTCGCCATGATGGAAACTGAAGAAAAGAAAGAAGTGAAATCAACCATGGACGAGAATGAGCCCACGGATGCAGAAGGGCTGCCCTGGTGGTGGGAGTACGTTTGGAAACTAGACATTATGAAAAAAGGCGAACCAGGCACAGATTGTACCTTTGGCGATTCGGCCAACGTGCTTCGCACCAACATTGAGCAGATCTATGGTGGATACCCATCTCTAGACGGTTGTCCACTGGCAGAAGGAGACATTGCAGACATTGCAGATGGAACGCAATTCATTGGATTACAGAAATATTACAGAGACAATGGATCACCTTACAAGTTGTGCTTTGGACCAAAGTCTTTCTTGGTAATTTCCGATCCAGTACAAGCGAAGCATATACTAAGAGAAGAAGCTGTTAGATATGACAAAGGGTTGCTTGCGGAGATCTTGGAGCCCATCATGGGGAAAGGATTGATCCCTGCTGATCCAGAAACTTGGAGCGTTCGAAGGAGACAAATTGTACCTGCTTTCCATAAGGCATGGTTAGGACATATGGTCGGATTGTTTGGTTATTGCAACATACCACTTATTTCTAGTTTAGATAAACTTGCCGCAGAAGATGGACAGGTGGAAATGGAGGAAAAATTCTGCTCTGTTGCCTTGGATATCATTGGAAAATCGGTATTCAACTTTGAATTCAACTCTGTTACCAAAGAAAGCCCAGTTGTCAAAGCTGTATACCGTGCTCTCGTAGAGGCTGAACATCGATCTATGACACCTGCTCCCTACTGGAATCTACCATTTGCGAATCAACTTGTCCCTAGATTGAGAGCATTTAATGCCGATCTTGAACTTTTGAATGATGTATTGGATGATCTTATTAATAGGGCCAAGACAACTCGTCAGGTGGAAGATATTGAAGAATTAGAAAGGAGAGATTATGCCAACGTCAAAGATCCAAGTCTTCTTCGTTTCATGGTAGATATGCGTGGAGCGGATATTGACAACAAACAGTTACGCGATGATCTCATGACCATGTTGATTGCGGGACACGAAACTACTGCCGCGGTTCTCACCTGGGCACTTTTTGAATTGTTGAGAAATCCAGAATGCATGAAGAAAGCACAGGAAGAAATTGATCGTGTCATTGGAGATCGTACACCGACACTGGATGATATTAAGGAAATGAAATATGTTCGATTGGTAATTGCTGAGACACTTCGACTCTACCCTGAACCTCCCTTGTTGATTCGTAGATGCCGAACGGAAGATAAATTACCTAAGGGAGGTGGACGTGAAGCAACAGTGATCCGTGGAATGGATATGTTTTTAGCGTTATACAATATCCATCGCGATGAAAAATTCTGGGAAGAACCTGATAAATTTGATCCCATGCGTTTCACACGAAAATTTGTAAATCCAGATATTCCCGAATGGGAAGGATTTGATCCTGCCAAATGGGAGGGTAGACTTTATCCGAATGAACTAGCATCTGATTTTGCGTACCTTCCCTTCGGAGGTGGACCACGAAAATGCATCGGAGACGAATTTGCTACATTGGAGGCTACGGTTACATTAGCAATGGTGCTTCGTAGATACAATTTTGAATTCGACAAGTCCAAGGCGACAAATGTGGACATTATGGATATTCCTTATCTCGTAGATCATCCTGTAGGAATGAGAAGTGGAGCTACAATTCATACTAGAAATGGACTTCATCTTATTATCAAGAAGAGAGATAATTAAAAATGAGCTGCATACGTTTAACTTAGGCTAAAATGATTGCATGCGTATCATAATTTGGATCTGTTTTCACAGTCTCTATTCTGGAATGTTCTGGTTTTTAGCTGGACGATACCATCATCAATAACAACTGTGGTTGTATCCTTCTCATCGCTTCGTTTGACTTGAAATCCGATGAACATCATGGATGAATCATCCCATTTCTGCCCCTTCCACATGTGCACCGAAATGGTATCCCCCACAAAAACTGGATTCGTAAATTTACAGTCTACATACTGAAAAATCCCTCCATATAATTTCAAAATTGCACGTACAGCATAACCCAATGTGCATAATCCATGAAGTACAGGCTTGGTAGAATTATTTTGAAATAAAGACGAGCCCTCCACATGTATCCTGTTTGTATCCCCACTCAGACGGTACAACATAGCTTGAGTTTCATTAAGATGGATTATTTCAATGGCATCAGGTTTTTCTGATGGATTGATAGTATTGTTTGAAATAGGTCGTAGTGTTTGTGATGGATGATGGATCTCACATAAATCATTGTCACTCAACGATGATAAATAAAGAGATGTTGTTTGCGATGTGGCGAGAAGCCATTTTTCTTCTTGTTTTGAAGATGAATCAGGTAGAACATAAAATAATGTTTCATTGACAACGATAGTCCCTCTCTTGTTCTTCTTATTATGAATAATCCGTGTTATCAACTCAATTTTATTCGTCCCCAAAGGTACGTTAGAATCATGGAGTCTGTACTTTTGAGCTAAATGAATAATACCCGACGACGATCTTTCCTCTCTCATCATTGGAGGTGGAAAAGAAAACATACCTAAGGATGCGTAATCTTGATCTAACGACCTTAAATTTGGTGACACTGACTCATTTGTTCTTACAGCTCGGAAAGGGAGAGTCAATGGAAACAGGGGAAAGGCAGAAAAAGATGTATCATGTTCGTACAAGAAGCACCTTTCATTCACATCACATCCAATGCCAAAGGCATAAAGTATTAAATCTCTCTTTGTGTATTCTACTAGTCCCACAAATGACATGTTTGAAAGATAGCATTGTACGTACTGCCGGTGAACATTGATATGTGAATGAAATAGTATGTGTGTATTGTATACATTGTACATAGCGTACTATGATGGCAACTTTTGCTCCAATTTGGAATTGTCTTTGAAAGCTACTTCGATAGAGCCATAATAGTGGTGCCACTCTAATGTATTTTCACATCATACTGGCTTGTACGCATCGAAAGATATTGTGCAATACATCTACTAAAGTAACGGTTAAGAAACAAAAGAGATTGATTCATGAGGACTGTAATTGTCGCGCAGGCAATTAGTGATGGACATTTTCAATGTCAGGAGAACGATATCTATCTGCGATTTTTGGCTTTAGGATGATTTCTGTGTTTTAAAGAGATACATAGCATATGTATTCCACAGTAGGGGGATAATCGATTTGTAGTGCACTAGACTACTTTGAACGCACCTCTTCATGTCAAGTCAAACAAGTTCGCATTGGTCGTGCGATCGAAAAGATTCATTCATTGGACGACATCATCATCAGCATGTCATCGTTCATCGTCATCAGTATAGGAAAGATCTATATTCAGGCCATCACTGAACACAAGATACAGAAAAGGAGAAAAGAGTAGTATCATATGTTGTTGATTGATTGAGTGAGTGAGTGAGTCGATTAGTGTCGAGTGAAATATGACACATGACGTCATCGATAACAGCCCTACTGGTCAATAGTCTTCCATTTTTTTGAAAAAAAGGTTCCATTCATGGAACGTGTCACAATTTCAAGTCCATGATTGATTCTCATATCAAATAACAAAGCTGAAGTTTTTCATTTCAATGAACCGATTGAATTACATTATGTTACTGCTTGCTATCCTTATGATTCCTAATGTTGTCCATGCCGAGAAAATTGTCGTGGAACAAACTGTACGTTTTATCCTAAAACAACCGTTAGTCTGGCTGTTAGCTATTACCTATTACCGATTTACAAAAGTACTACGACTTACTTAGAGTACATCCCTAACTTTAGTCTAACACTCCTTGCTTTTCTTATCAAACACTCAACAGAAAGATCGAATTCCTCAAAGTCAAAGGATGAGAAGAATAAAAACATTGATGGGAGCTAGGAATGTTGGCCGGAAACCTGATATTACCGCAATAGGTGAAAAACGAAGGAAGATAAGAAAACCATTCCCGTAGAAACAAGTTGATTCACACACACTACTACTTCTACTACAGAGAGACGAATAACTCTGCTGAAAATGGCAGTCATGACATGATTACTTACAGATTGCTAATACGAAACAAGATCTATGAAAACAAAATGGTCAGTGTTAACATTCTGTAGCATCAAGTCTAGCCAATCTCTTCTCTGCTTCTTTCATGTTGACAGATACTGTTTGAACCTTTCCTACCAACTGCACTAAACCGGGTTTGGCTCCAGGTGGCTTTTTAACGTCTCTCCATCGACATAGATTGACCATGATGACATTACCAGTACATTTACTTTGTCTAGCGGCCAACGCTGCAGCATCTTGAATCACATCTTTATCCAATACATTATCATGACAACGAATAACTACATGACTTCCAGGACAACCAGACGCATGCATCCACCAATCTGGTCCATCTCCATGCTCTGGATTGGTAGACAATTCATCATTGTCCTCACTTCTTCTCCCAACTCGAATTTCCGTCTTGTTTTCAGTATAATAACAAAAGTACGGTTTTCGTGGCGCTGACGTTCGAGGACCCTTTGGTTTCTTCGGTTGAGATGGAAGACGTTCTGGTGGAGCATCATCGACTTGTAAGTCTAATGCCATGGCTGCGACATTGGGTGGTAGTATCACATTTTTACCATTCTTAATGTTGGATAAAGATTCTTCCAATTCATTCAATTGAACTAATCTCTTTCGTAAGTCTTCAAGCTCCATCTTCATCATTTCTGTATTTGGACATGATTCCAATTGTTCTTGAGTAGGATTTGGACATGTTCGTATTTCTTCCACAATTTGTAACGCATTTTGAAGTCGAGTGGATGCTTTGTCAATCTTTTTATGACATCGTAAAGTAAGCCTAGCCGTTTCCTTCTTTAACTCTACAATATTCCATGTTCTATTCAATGGATCCTGCATCTCAGTAGATTCCACATAATTCGTACTACTATCAGCATAAAGATGGATACCGTCTCTTCTATTTTGAAACAAGTTTGCAAGATTTCTTGTTTTCCAAGTCCTGTTTGCCATTCTTTGCCCTATCGAATCCTTTTTGTCACGAGTGGGACTGCTCATAGAAGACAGTCCTAAATGTAAACCATGATGAGACAGGAAACTAACGGGTTTGTTGCAGGAATTCATTAAGCTTTTCACAAAGAAAGACGATGCTGAGCGACGACTGAAAATAATACCAACCATACCGAGGATGAAATAATGTGAGAAATGTAAAGTTTGTTTCATGTCTTTCTTTCTCGTTCTATTCTTGGATTTCTATAATTTATTGACAATGATTTCGTATGGAATACTTATGAAATATATGTTATCAAATATGTGTGCATGTGCGTATGTGTTCTGTGTTCTGTGTTCTGTTGTCTGTTGTTTGTTGTGTGTGTGATAGCTAGTGTGAGATATGTGATATGTTTTCGTGTCATTCCACGTGGCACTGAACAAACACCGTGACCAGGCAGCCCCCGAACCCTTTTCAAAAATTTCAAACAAACGACGGACAAACCGTCAACCGTCAACACATAAATCTAAAAACTACCTACTGTAGCTATATATGATATATGTATTTCCAATCTTTCCTTGACCCTTCCCAGCCCAACAAACGATGAACCATTTGATTCTCTCCACAACACTCTTATTTCATTTCTTTTTATTGGTTCAAGGATCCACTGTCGAGATTAAATTAAAGCCTTTCATCGAAAACGTCCCCACAGAAGTTCTTGATGACTTTGAAGGATTTTTCTTTCAACCATATGTCCCTGCACCTACTTTAACTGCCAATTGTTATCAAAAGTGTCCATGTAGCTTTATTCCTTATCTTGAAACCTCATGTGAATGTGACTTGGAGACTGTTTGTGGAGGACAATTTTCTTTAGATCTGTCCTCCCATGATGAAATACATTTCATCTGGGACGCATCATCTGATGATACCAAGTATATTTCCATCAATGGTACAGGAAGAACACGAATTGAGTTTCAAGGTACTGTAGATTGTCAAGATAGTTTCATACAGGAACTTTCTGGAAGTGAGATTCAATATGAAATTGATGATCAAGGACTCGTCGACACTAGTGCTGCAGGGAAATACGTGTACAATCGTGATCAATCTTTTGTTACACTGGGAAAGTGCGATGGATGCTCTTTATGTGAAATTTACACTCGACTTCAATTTGATCCAAATCAAGATGGAATATTGGATATGAATTTCAAGTCATTGCAGTTCTCTGTTTCTTACGATCCTACTCTTGTAGTACCTGGAGAACTTGAGTATGATTGGGCAACAGATGGATATTGTTGGATGAGAGATTCACAAAGTCGACGTCGTCAAAATCTTGAAGAGAAAAATGAAGATTCCACTATTCGACTTTTGAACACTGGTGTCAATACTTATAAGCTGTTGGATTTACCAGGAGGTAGTACTACTTCATCGTCCTCGCAGTACACTACCTCTGTTCGTCACGGTATAACCGTTTCGTTCATGACGTTCTTGGTAGCTTTGGGTTTGACGATTATTGTATAATGAGCTTTAGTTTGAATCTCATCGACAGCACAGTAGTACACGACCCTGTTTAATACGAATACGTATTGGTAGTATCTACAGTAAACTCCGTAACCCGTAACATGTAAAATACTAACCTGGTGATATCAATTACAACTCTTCTATCTTTTCTATTAATCTCCATAATCACTGATCACACTCGTTGAGATAAGACATATCTACTTCATCAATTCTCTTCCATTATCCAAATAACCTATATATATCATGATCCGAAATATCGCATGGAAAAGAGTTCTTAGAAGAAGGTCCTTATCCATGTTGAAAAGGAACATAGTTGCAGCAACACCAACGGTATCTCCTCAGAATCAGCAGATTCGAACGATTCGGAGCAGTGCCAATAGCAGTTCTACAACGAATAATAGTAGTAGTAGTAGTAGAAATTCATCCTTGACTAAGAAGGCATTCGATTCATCGCCAGTCACATCATCGGATGGGGTGGTCGGTCGTCCCATTAACTTTGATGTTGCTTCGAAAATTGAAGGAAATGAAAGTCAAATTGTAACGATTGCTCTTGAACCCAATCAAGTATTGCGTGCAGAATCTGGTGCCATGATGTACATGACGGATGGAGTTGAAATGAATACTACTACAGGTGGGGGGCTATCCGCTGGGTTTCAAAGATTTCTCACAGGGCAGAATGTATTCATCAGTGATTATACCTATACTGGTCAAACGGGGAAAGGGTTGGTCGCTCTTGGAACAGATTTTCCAAGTAAGATTGTTAGGTTAAATGTCAATGAGTATGGTGGTAAAATTATTTGTCAGAAAGGAGCTTTGCTTTGTGCGTCACATACTGTAAATATTGAAATTGAAGTGACAAAGAAGTTCTCTACTGGATTCTTTGGTGGGGAAGGCTTTGTCTTACAAGCATTGACGGGAGAAGGAGACGTCTTTGTGAAAGCAGGTGGAACATTGATTAAGAGAGAGCTGAAACCTGGGGAAGAACTCAAAATTTCATCAGGTTGTCTTGTTGGTTTTAGTAATGGAACGGAATATGATATTCAAATGGTCAAGGGATTTAAAAATGTATTCTTCGGAGGAGAAGGTGTCTTCTTTACTACACTTACAGGTGGGCCGTCTGGAAGTACTGTTTGGTTGCAAGGAATGCCTCCAGCACGTATGATAAGTGAGATTGCACGACGAGTTCCATCCGGTGGTGGTATAGGACTTGCAGTTCCCATAGGTGGCATAGGAGGTGATGGAGATAGTTCTTCGGGGGATGAAGGCTCTGGCGGCGACAATAAATAACGTATTATAGGAGTAACATTTTTTATTAGAAAAAGAAAAAGAAATTGCATCCTCAAAGTCTTATCTTTTTTGAAAATGAGTCTATAAGGGTATATTCGAATTGCGCTTTTGAGACTGTGGCATCTTTTTGTTTCGTAATAGCTCCAAATCCCTACAAATATATTTTCGAGTCAAAGCAGGATCAATGATATCATCAATAAAACCTCTTTGAGCAGCCACAAGAGGATTGGCAAATCTTGTGATGTAATCTTTGGTATTCTTTTCAATATCCTGTCAAAGTATTTCAAATAATAAATAACATCGTTTCAGGAATACAATCATACACATATGTTACATATACTGTAAGGTACACATACCTTTCCTCTGAATATAATTTCAGCAGCACCCTTGGCACCCATGACAGCAACTTCAGCTGCTGGCCATGCATAATTTTTATCTGCTCTGAGATGTTTACTTGCCATTACGTCATATGCACCTCCATAAGCTTTCCTTGTAATCACAGTAATCTTTGGAACACTTGCCTCTGCATAAGCAAACAGTAGTTTCGCCCCATGTCTGATAATTCCACCATGCTCTTGACTTTTTCCAGGTAAAAAGCCTGGTACATCGACAAACGTAATTAATGGAATGTTGAATGCATTACAAAAACGTACAAATCTTGCCCCTTTCGTTGATGATGCAATATCAAGGCACCCTGCCAAAGTCATCGGATTGTTACCAACTACCCCAACAGTCTTTCCACCAATTCTTGCAAATGCTGTAACAATATTTTTGGCGTGATTTGGCATTATTTCAAAGAATTCTCTATTGTCAACAACTTCACGGATAACATCATGCATGAGATATGGTGTGTTTGGATCGTCAGGTACTATATGTTCCAGTGCAGGGACCATCCTGTTCTCTGAATCATGGCATTCTTTAAATGCTAACGACGAGGGATCGTTTGAACTAGGTAAATAATCCAATAGATTCCTCATGGCTCGGATGGCAATCACATCATTGGGAAATGACCCATGTGCTACCCCCGATTGGACTGTGTGTGTTGTCGAACCTCCAAGTTCTTCTTTCGTTACTTCCTCATTTGTAACAGTCTTGACAACTTCCGGACCTGTAACAAACATATAACTTGTATCGTCCACCATGAAAATAAAATCTGTCATGGCAGGGGAATACACAGCACCACCAGCACATGGCCCCATGACAAGGGAAATTTGCGGTATGACACCAGACGCGTCCACGTTCAATTGAAAAATATCACAGTACCCCGCAAGACTATCTACACCATCCTGAATTCTTGCTCCACCTGAATCATTCAACCCAATGACGGGTGCACCGACTCGCATAGCCAAGTTCATAATTTTCACAATCTTTTGTGCGTGCGTTTCACTTAAGGCCCCGCCGAATACGGTAAAATCTTGTGAAAAGGCAAATACATCTCTTCCATTGACAAGTCCATGTCCTGTGATTACACCATCACCAGGTATTTTATTCTCTTCCTTATGCATTCCAAACTCTTGACATCTATGTATCTTAAATGGGTCTAATTCAGTAAAAGTATCCTTGTCAAATAGAAGCGCTATACGTTCCCTTGCAGTTAGCTTTCCCTTCTCATGTTGCTTATCAATGCGCACTTGTCCTCCGCCGAGATAACTTCTCTCTCTTTCATGTGCGAGGTAATTACGGAATTCGTTTTTGATAAATGCAGGATCTGAATCAATGTTAGGTGACACCCCCCTGTTGTTCTTGTGTGAAAAGGCTGACATTTGACGCAAGGATACTTTCCCTACCATTCGGTTATTAAGTCTTAATCTTAAAGAGTTCATCACGTTTTGATCTTAAGCATACATGAACTTATAAGTAAAGAAGATTGAAATCCAAATATATAAATAAAACGAAGTAGTGATGGCTGCTGGTGGAGAGATGTGTGTAGAAGATTGAAGGTATCAGTTCTGGAGGCTTCTCATCCGAGGAACGGCTAATTTAGTGGAATACCCTCATTTTTCATTGATGGTTGATGATTGATGCCGACGAGCTACGAAGCTCTCTCTCTCTCTCTTCTCTCTCTCTCTCTGTCTCTCTTAGACCTACAAAAAAGTTATCTGAAAATGTGATACATCACCATTTCAATCTGAACAATGGCAAACAACAAAAAAGAACAAACAAACGAAGTGATCGAATACAATGATAAGTTTGATGAATATCTTGCCATTTTAATCGCATCCATAATCAACTTTTCGAGTGTCACTGATATATCCGTTGCCAACGTGACGAGTATTGTCGATATTAAAAATAAAGTTCTTGCCGTATTTGGTGCTACATCTTTCATTCTAACTTTACTGATACTGGTTTTTGACAGAGTATCCTTTCTTCATGTAAGGTTCAACTTTCAAAAAGTTTTGGATGGGAAATTGGAAGGATTCGCATTACTTTTTCTTTTGTGTTGGTGGATTGTTGGAGTGGGAATCTTAACCAAGGCGGATGGGATTGCATTTCGTGCTCTGAATACGTACTTTTCTGCATGGTACGCATTGGGCATGACTGCATGGACGTTAAACAAATGGTCATCATCAAAAGATATTTTATCTATGCAAGAACTTACCAGATTATCTGTCACATTACCCTATTGGTATGGCTTACTTATATCTTCCTTGATAACGGTTGGATCTGCAGCAGATACGTTGGTCTTATTGAACACATATTCCAATACTAATATTCCTTCTAACGATGAAAGCTTGATATACTCATCCATGACACCCACGGCTGCACCCACAACATCCATCGTGGCATTCCAACCATTGGCCATATTTAGACATCGAGGCCAATATGCGGTCTTTGTTGGTGCCGTTGCATTTCCTGCAGCATTATTTGCAATATTAGCTCATTATAATCTCATTTGTTGCTGTGATGTCAAAATGGGCGGTTTCCTTGAGTTGATCATGGGACTGCTTCTATGCATTTGGATGATTGTGGCTGTGTCGATTTTGACAGCAGATGGATCGGTTGCATCCACCATTCAAGGGAAAGGAATGGTGGGTGTGACTTCCGATTGGATGCCGGGGAATAATCTGTTTGTATCCTTATGGATTGGATTGTACTCTTCAGTCCAGATTTGTTTGTCCTGGAAAGGGGCACAAGCCAGAGTTAAAATGGCATCTGTAATTTCGGAATTACGGTCCGGTATAGATCAAAATGAAGAATCAGAAGATGTGAAATCCAACCTGGACAGTGAGTTATGAGTTATGAGTGATGATGACAAATGACGGTTTGTGTTCTTTGTCTGAATGAATCTGGAGCATGAGTTGCAGGAGCTGAAGATAAAGTGACACGGTGCGGTTGATGTGTTGGCTGTTGGCTGTTGGCAGTTGGCCCACCACGAAAAAAAAGGAAAGAAACATCTTGTGTTTATAATAATTCAATAATAGATAAGATCTGAATCATGATGGACTTCTTACCCATAAATTCTGTACTGAAGATAGTATTTGTACTGTGCTGCTGTTTACCATCCTGCGCGGATGCATTTGCTATATCTCTTACGATTCAATACACCAACTTACCCAAGAATAATGACCTTCTGACGTCAGTTGGTAGGATATCTACTTCTTCACTGTCCAGTGCTACAACTTCTGTTTCAAATACATCTAAGAATATCAGTGCCCTGTCTAACTTTGATCCTGAGTTGGCATCTTTGATTGAAAAGGAAGAAGAACGGCAAAAGATTGGTCTTGAATTGATTGCAAGTGAAAATTTCGCGAGCGCTGCCGTTCGAGAGGCGCTGGGCAGTTGTTTGACCAATAAGTACAGTGAAGGAAATGGTAAGTCTTGTTCCCTCTCTCTCTATCTCTCTCTTTATATATATATTTGTGTGGTTGTTTAGTTCTTTATGGGCATATAGATCACAATTCAATCATACATAAACATGCATCTCATTTACTTTCCTCATGGATTGTTACCCTTTCACATCCGTAGTTGGCAAACGATATTATGGCGGAAATGAATATATTGATCAAATAGAATCACTTTGTATCCAACGTGCATTAAAATTATATAATCTTTCGCCTGATGAATGGGGTGTCAACGTTCAACCGTACAGTGGTTCACCTGCTAACTTTGCAGTTTACACTGCACTCTTACAACCTCACGATCGTATCATGGGTTTAGATTTACCTAGTGGTGGACATTTGACACATGGGTTTCAAACTCCAAAACGTAAAGTCTCTGCAACATCTGTATATTTTGAAAGTATGCCATATATAGTCCATCCAGAAACGGGATATATTGATTATGATGATATGGAACGTCGCGCCAAAATGTTTTTACCAAAGTTATTAATTGCAGGTGCAAGTGCTTATCCAAGAGAATGGGATTATAAACGTATGCGTGAAATAGCAGATTCAGTCGGTGCATTGTTCATGGTGGATATGGCACATACTTCTGGATTGATTGCCTCCAATTGCCTCAAGAGTCCCTTTGAGTATGCAGATGTCGTAACCAGTACGACTCATAAGACACTTCGTGGTCCAAGGTCTGGAATGATATTTGCAAAGAAGGAGTATATGGAAAAGATTGATACAGCTGTATTTCCATCCTTACAGGGAGGACCTCACAATCATCAAATTGCAGGTCTTGCCGTGGCTTTGAAAGAAGCATCTACTGTAGAGTTTCAAGAATATTCCAAGAATGTGATTGCCAACGCTCAAGTATTGTCAAATGAATTAGTTCGTCGTGGACATAAGATAGCTACAGGTGGAACAGAGAATCATTTGTTGCTATGGGATGTGCGTCCTTTGGGACTCACGGGGAACAAGGTAGAGAAAGTAATGGATATGATTCTTATTACTACGAATAAGAATAGTTTACCTGGAGATGTATCAGCTGTGAATCCAGGTGGAGTAAGACTCGGTACTCCTGCATTGACATCAAGAGGATTGACAGAACATGATTTTATCAAGGTTGCAGAGTATTTACATAAAGGTTGTGAAATAGCTCAACGAGCTCAAGAATTGGCACGGGATCGACAGGGGAGTGAAAAGGTTCTAATCAAGGACTTTTTAGCTGTCTTTGAGTCTGATGAGGGTATTCAATCCGAAATCAAGGCATTGAAAGATTGTGTATATGAATTCGCTACTCAATTTCCAATGCCAGGTGATGATTTGTAAAAAAATACATATTATAACGACAACGTAATGCCATCTTCCCAAGTACTATAGTTACCACAAAGTAGTGAACAGTATATATGTATATATGGTTGTAAACTTCCAACTGTAGGGATTACTCGTAAAAAAGTACTTTTTCAAAAGTACGTCATCATCCTTTGTGAACTACAGTTGAAGGACCAATGATGGATACCCATATACCTGCATATAACAAATATACCAACCATGTCATGTTAAATAGTACAAATGGTTTGAGATTATTCTTTCCAATACATGTTCCCATCCATGGACAATGATGATCGTATCCATCAATACATAAATTACAATCAGGACAATGTGCAGCCTTGGGTGGTTGATACACATCACATGTAGCACAATATCTCCATCCTTGTTCTTCTCCCTCTTGTTGCGATAAATTTTGATATTGTCCTTTTTGAGTTACATCTGATTGTGTGACGATGGTATTCATATTCTGTACTGACATGACAATGCCAGGATCAGACAATCCAACAAGTAGCAGTGTGGAAGATGCAAGTATGGTAAATGCAATACAAGTCATGTGGGTAATGTATCCAATATGACTTGCTTTTTGAATGAAATGATAACTTGCAAATCCTAATAAGGATGAAGTGAATATCAATCCGAACCAATGTGGTCCAACGATGCATTTCTTAGTTTTGTTGTATATATAGGTATTCAAAACAATGTCATTTCCAATTTTCGTAGGACCCTTGCACATTATGATACCACAAGTCTTTCTGTTACTATTACTACTACGACGAGCAGTTTTGGTTGCGTTGGAAACTGACTCTTTCATTTCAACTGGTAAATTCAAAATTTCATCTAAATCATCATCTTGATGATTTTGTGTTTTGGAATAAAGAGAAGGAGGAAATAAGGAGGACAATATTACGTCATCATCATCTTCTTCGTCGTCGTCGTCCTTGAAAGGTTTCTCATCCAATGTTTCATCCTTGTCCGTTGATATTTCCAATGGTTCCATGTTGGTGAAAGTGTGTGCGTGTTTGTGGTGTGTGTTTGACCAAAATGAGTAAAGCTACAAGATATATGTTTATGTGAGTTATCGTTATCGTCGTGTTGTGAGCTATTTCAAAATATTGAAAAAGGAGAAAAGGTTAGTCCCCGTCAACGGTCATTCGAAGTCAGGTTAAATGGAAGATAGATAGTACATACTCAGTGCACATATCTTATCATCTTATTCAGTTCATATATTTAGATCAAATCCAATCCATGTTAGGATCATTACCAACCATGAAACGAGCACCTTTGTGGTGTTTGTTTCTTACATTTGAATGTCTTTGTGTTGTTCTTTATTCTTATTCGTTATTGCGAATTCAACAAGAAGAACAAATCTCTTCCTCGAGGAGCAACAACCATAGAAGTATTACTACTCGTACTAGTACTAGCAGTAGTTTCTACATTCAAAAGACCTTTCAAAACAAGGACATGGACACCTCCAATCTTAGATTCATTCGATCCAAAACAGTTCCATTCCAAACACATCTCGATTCCACCCAAAATGATAAATATTTGGAAATCCCTGAACGAGGATATCCCAAACTTACACATTTGTTAGATTATGAAACTTCTGCTACAGAAGCAGAAATTGAAAAACATGACCGTTTATTGGTACAAGGCATGTACTTTATGAAACGAGATTTGGAGTCGCAACTTCATCTCATGTCCACCGTTCCATCGTCGTCCTTGTCGTCGTTGTCCTCAGCATCATCCCATACACCCTCGTCACCACTCATTTGCATCAATATTTATGTCTGTAATCGAAGAGTACCCTACATAAATACACTCCTCATGTCACTCTTGTCCTTTACGAATTATAAATCTATAGCGGACATGAAACAGTTGGCTCAGATTAGACTCTTGAATACTGAAAAAAGACCAGAACGAATGGACTTTCGATACATGAAACAAGTATTGTCTAAATTACCATTCGTACATTCCGTACATGACATTACCTACAAGGATGATATATATTCTCATATACAAGATCGAGAATTGACATTCCGTGAATCATTCCTCAGTGATGAAATATCAGGATTGAAAATATGCATTGACAGTGGATTGCCATTCTGTCTCATGATGGAAGAAGATTCTGTTGTACCCGTGGATTTCATATCCAAACTATACAATCATGTGATAGATCCTCTACAAACACAGGGGATACTGCGCATGGATGGGACTGGACAGATATCAATACTATCCTTATATGCCTATTATAATCTTGCTGTAAAAGGAACAGAACGATTGTATTTCCCAGAATATGCCAAGGGACCGTATCAAACGGATTATGCTAGGACCAATGCAGAACGATATTCACAAGGCATGCCTCCCTATCAGGATGCATATCATATACAAGATCATGAGTATATGTATGGGACTGTTGCCATGTTTTATACACGTGAATCTGCCATTCAATTGGTCAAGTACTTACAATCGGTTGGTGTAGATCCTATACACAATGCAGATGAATTTATGAATTGTGAATTGTACTTTCCAAAAGAAATGGGTATACCAAGGAAAGATGTACAACCAAGTTTAGTCAATCATATTGGATATTATAGTGAACGATTGGGAAAATTACCTGAACGTGGTATGTTTAATCAATTGAATACAGATGTTCGTTTCATGTACGATGCAGGGACCTTGTAGCGATGGAAACTTTCGTTGATTGAATATATATACATAATATATATGTATTAGAAGTAAACATGAAACATTTACATCAAGAAAGTAGTGTCTAATCATAATAATTACTACTTCTATAGCAATAGGCCTCCTGACATATATCATAACATGTCGTGTATTATATCAACCAATCATAGAACGCATGTATCGCGATTGCTTGGGTTCTAAAAAGTGTCGTGGAAGGTCTGTATTGAAAAATGATACACCACAGGATACTAAATACTTCATCGTTTCGTAATCATCGGGATCCTTTCCATATTTGCCCCATATTCCAACTGTTGTCTTCTTACACAAGGAACGTAATGATTCGGCACCATCATCGGAATCAAGCATTTCATCTTGATACTTGACGTAAACTCCATCCAACACGGAATCATTGGTCATCATCCATGAATCAATGGGAGAATAGTCATTGACATCTACCCATAATTCAAAATTATTTACGGGTGGATCAGCAACCGTCAGAAGCATCACTTTGGGTAACTGAAACGTAGTATCCATCGGCAATACGAGACTTGAATGTCTAGATGAAAGTTTATGAGGTGGTGAAAACGCTTTGTCATCGACATGCAAGGTAGAACCAGCATGATTCATATCTGGCATAGATCCAGAAAACATTTTGCACAACATCCTCTTCAACTCATGCATGGACCAAAGATCAAAACTCATAATGGCAGCTACATGATTCATTAAAGTTGGATGTCTTGCCAGTAACCGTGCCAATGCCATGGATGCCTGATTGTTACCGGGCTACGGGGTAACAACAAAAAAGGAAACGATAAGGATTGTACATCATTAGGTACAAATACAATACTAAATGAATGCCATGACATTTGTGAAAATGATGATGGATTTACCTTGATTTCAATAATAAGTTTGGCATGTTCTCCAATTTCATGTGCGCTCCGTAGTACATCAAACAACAATGGAGCACGAACTCCATTCTTCAGTGTCAATGCAATCAATTGTTTGTAAGTCAAATCAGACACCTTGGTTCTTGACACATTGGAAGAAGGATTTAAAGCCAATCTTGTAAAGTCATTGTCATGTGCCAACACCAACTTTTCATCTTTTGTCAATGCGACATCGCACTCACACAAACTGATTCCATGAGACCACGCCGCTTCAAAAGCAAATATAGAATTTTCCAATGGTCTGGAGTCTGTCCGTTGTGACTTTTCAGGATAATGAAAGCCACGATGAGCAACGACATGTTCGATGTGTTCTTTGGGCATAAGTGTAATCATTTCTCTCAACCATAACATTTCATCTGCACGTCTCGATACAATCATTTCTTCCTCTTGACTATCAGGAGATTCATCTTTGTTCCTTCTTCTACTAATAGGATTATATCCATTTGTAGTTGTACCATGACGAACTATGGCGTATCTTGTTCCTTCTTCCTCCTCTCGTTGCATCCTATGAAATGCGTTTGCCTTTCCTAGTTCCTCCACTTCTTCATTAGGAACACCACCCTCATCGTCATCATAATCATCATCTTCCAACATTTCTCTCAATGTATCAATGGCCATTTCTAATGTAGCTTGACCAACATACATATTGGAGGAATATAATTCGGGTAACAATAAATTGCTATAATTGATTTCTTTTTGGTATTGTTCCAAATCATCTACTTGTCCTCCTCCTCCACCACCACTACCTAGTCCAAGTTCTTCTTCCTTTTGATGTTGTTTGTCAAACTTCTTCACCAATTTTCGTAATCCTTCTGAATTTAAAACTGCAACGGAATGAATACGTTTTAAAAAGGATAATAAATCTTGACTGGCTTCTGTTCCTTCTGTGGGTGTATAGATTCGTAATGCAGTTTCAAGATTAGCTCCTCTGGCATGTGAAATGTTTTGTATAGAATCAAAGACAGTATTCCAACATTCGTGCATAGCTTTTGTAAATTCAGACGTTGCCTTGTCCAATTCTTTTCTCCAAATGGTTTCAAAATTAGTAAATTCATCAGTGGCATGAGAATGGATGAGTGAATCTCTCAATTGATTGTAGGGGACAATGTACAGTGTTTCTTTCGAATCTTTAGGTGGTTCACATTCTAAAAAGAATTGTAAATGTCTTCCAAATTTGACCATGATCACTTGTAGTTTTTATGTGATATTTGGGATACAACGAAGAGGAAATGAATTTTGTTTGTGTGAAAATAATAAATAAGTGTCGAATGATGTGGTATGTGGGGTAGTCGTACGTCGTACGTGTATGTATGTGGAGACCGGAAAGATGCGCAAGATTCCAAAGATTCGTTTGTTATTGGAACAGATGAGAACCCTCCGTGAATTGAATTCGATCGATCCATCAAGCTATTTTAGCTATTGAGTAATTCTTCGTCCACGTCATCCCAAAACAAAAACGGAACCGAACGATTCATTTCGAATCTCTCCCAAAAAGTGTTCTTTTCCGCGCCACCCAGCATTTTCTCAAGCAACGTATTTATTTATTTTTTTATAAAAATACATGTCCACACATATTTTTGGATAGATAAATTGTATTCATTTCGTTTTAGAATTACACACTTGACTGTTTGAGAGAGAAGTTTACATTAGTTCTAGATTGAGTGAAAGTGTGATATTTGACACAAATACGAAAACGACCTACAAGGAAGAATACTACCAAGAAGAAGAATACGAAGGAAACGACTATCTACTCCAACGACAAACAAAGAGTTTTCAAAAGAAACAAAAACATTTGGACCCCATGTCAACCATGAATCGAATGAAACATAATTTGAAAATGTTTACATTTTTCTTTCTAAGTTTATTGGCCACCTTGGTGTCTTGTGTTCGTGAAAGTTCCAAGTCACCCTATCGAATTGTAAGTTTCAAAAAGACCAAATGTATTTGTCGTTATCATGACATGTGTCCCATTATGGATTGATTTCTTACACAGAATGCACTCTTTCATAACATTATTATTATTGTGATTATTATTATCATCATCGTACAGATTATTGATGGTGGATCGACAGGATCTAGATTGCACATATTTGAATTTGTTCATGATTCATGGACCAATCGTACCAATTGCATTCGACGAGGATCCGAAAAGGTACAAATCCCACTTTCTGCCTATGCACCTTCCTCGTTGTTGCTTTCACTAGACGAAGAACAAGACGAACCAAACGAAATAGAACCATCGTCAAGACCATTATCAAATGCAAAGGAGGACGATGGATCTGTAAGAGCACTCAATGCCACTCATGTGGCACAACATCTTATTCCACTCTTTGAGTATGCGGCACAAATTGTACCCTCGAAATATTATTCTACCACACATGTAATGTTACAAGCGACAGCTGGAATGAGATTACTACCAGAACAAGAACAGGAGTTAGTATATGATGCTATCTATATGGGTCTCAAAGAACATCCTAACTTTGTATTTGCACATATGCAACGGGCAGACATTGGGGCATTGCCAGGGAGTGTGGAAGCATTGTACGGTGCAGTTGCAGCCAACTTTTTAAAAGGTGTGGTGGATGTTCATTTGCACATGTTACCTCCAAATCATAATGATGATGATAATCATAATGCTACATCTCCTGTAGGGTATACAGATTCCAATCTTGACAGCAAAGACGACAACGACGATAGTGACAACTTGAATGTACAAATGGAACAAGATAATGATTTTGATGGACCCTTGGGAGCATTGGATATGGGTGGAGCATCCATGCAAATTGTATATTTACCAAATACAGATGAAAATCCTGAATGTCACAATGACCATCATGACACTTGCAATGATCATCAATCCATGGACCTTCTACCAGATATTTCACATCCCAATCGACTCAACAGTGATGAATTCTTTTCTGTATCCTACCTATCGTATGGAGCGGATCAATTCCGTGAACGGTTGTATGATACCTTTGTCAACGAACGTGATCGATTGCAAGCGAATGAAGCATCGCATAGTAGCTCCAATGCTATATTGAATCCATGTTCCTTTGAGGGTTATGTGTTTGATTGGAAGGGATATGAATTTGTCGGTACAGGTGATGCCAAACAATGTGCCATGGAAGTGAATAGACTTATTCCTCACCATGAAGAACCAGTTGACCATGACTACTATGATGATAATTATTATTATGATTACAATGACGAAGAAGAAGATTTCATAGGTGGCGTTCTTGTCCACAATAATGCCATGACCAAGAGAAGAAAAGTAGGTGGAGTGCATCATCCACCTGTACGTGGAAAATTCTTTGCCATGTCTCTTTTCTTTTTTACATTGGATTGTTTGCGTGAGTTATCAGGACATGCAGCGTTGAATGCATCATGGCCTACTCCATCCATTGGCGAATTGACAGACGCATTAGATATCTTGTGTTCCAGAAAATGGCACGGTGACTTGGAACACATTCAACATAACTCACATGAATTTACTCGCGCTGAAGTACTACCCGATCGATGTTTTGAAGCTGTATATATGGTGACACTCTTACGCGACGGATTTGGATTTGAATGGGACTCAAGGGATATAACATTTACATACCTTGTCGATGGAAGTGAAGTAGAATGGTCACTGGGAATGGCTATTTCACACTTTGCAGAGGAAGAGACACCTGCAGTAACAGTGCTCCAGTCTGATTGCAGCAGTGATTGTAGCAGCAAAAGTAAATTGAAAGGACTTTGGAGTCATGGTAGGAGATCTGCTCCTTTTCAATATATGAGCACATCCATCAAGAGAATACTTGGATTTAGTTTACAGTAGTCACATGTTAGATGTTAGAATACTCTCTAGTCTACACAGTGTAATTTTTTTAAAATGACGAGTGAACTATCTCTCTTCTTCACTTGAACGTATCAAAAGACGTGCGATTTCGTCCCTTTTCACTTCTACATCAATCAACATGGCAATATAAAAATCATGATACGATAAACCATTCAATACTTGTGTTTGACAGGAAACGACGGAATTGACCTCCCATGCCTTTTGTCTCTGTAAAAGTCTTCTTTGGATTGTAACGGTAGGATAATGATGATTGTTATGTGCGACTGCAGAAATAACGGAAATAAATCTTGCAGCATCTAAATAATTGGAATGAGTGAAGCGTTTCAACAGTCCTTGCGGTGGACAAGATAGTTCCTTCTCTCTGTCATGTTCTTGACTACCACTAGTACTAGTTATAGCCTGACTGGTACTGTTGTGAACATCATCATCCCTTGGTATTAACAACCAACCTTCATCCAAAGTTAACAATTGTGACGATGCTTCTTTGTGACTTAAAGGCTTTCCCTGTTGACCGTAGGGATCACATTTTTGATTTGGTTTTCGTGCGGTTGGATCAAAGGTTCTCTCAGTGGTGCTGGTGCTGAAGTTATGATAAAACTGACGATGTGATACTTTAGCTGCGACGTACTTAGTAGATTGCCTGACCAGTGAACATTGTCGTATGAATCGTAGATGCTTCATTTGTCATTTGTATTATAAATTAATTGTAATCTCGCACGTAGCATGTAATAATTTGTTTTTTGTGTATTGGTGATTGCTAAATCATATGTAGTTTGGCATTAGTTAGTACTTCGTGAGTGAGTCACTGGTCGGGTCGGTGGTGACTGGTCAGAGTCACTCAGGTCTCAGGTAGCTGGTAGTAGTGGCGAGTGGCGATCTTAACTCTTTTCATTACCTTTCATTTTGGAACAATCAATCAATTAACGTTATACTCTCAATATGAAAATACCAATCATCTACCTATCTTTGATTCCTCATGGTATTCATGGATTTGGAATGGTTTCACTTCCTGCGGTGCAAATGATTGTGAAAGAACAGCAACACCAAGAACAATATAATTCCATTTCGTATCATTCTTCTGAGAATCAACTTACCAAGGGAATTCAAAATTTCATCATACCACCTGCTAATGCGGCTAGTGATGTTACCACATCTGTCTCTAAAACATCGTCAATATCAACATCAACGACAAAACCACCATCGCCACCGACAGAAACAGAAATCAAACTCCTCCGAGAGGCATTGGGCGCTTTTTACGGTGAACGAAATATGGATAAGGCACAAGAACTTTTATCCAAGGCAATCGTAGCATGGGAACGCCAACCACCCGATGAACGTGCCGCATTGTACAGAGTCAGAGGTGATGTCTATATGGAATTACTTCATCCGAAAGATGCTGTTCAAGATTATACTCAAGCCATTGATCTGTTAAATTTGCCTGAAGCAAAAGATCTGGCAGATCCTGGTGAAATGCCTGCTGCAAGATTAGGTAGAGCTAGAGCTATGCAAAGTATGAAACGAATTTCTACTACTTATGCCAACAACAACAATAATAATGATATCAATGGGGAAAATACCAACAGCATGAAACAAGATTATAATCAAATGGTACAGGACTTTCAAATTGCTCTAAGACTGACATCTAGAGAAGATTGGGATACAGAAGAAGAAAAGGAACAAGATGGGGCCAGTCGTAATCCATATGCTGCATGGGAATATGGAATGGCACTCCGTGGTGCTGGCGATTATAAAAAGGCAGCGGAAGTGCATACGTTGGCAGCCTTGTCTTTCAAAGACATTGGTGATAGAGCAAGGTCTGTGATTTCTGCTTTGGATGCTGGAATAGATATGGCTGCTACCAATGATGTGAAAGAAGCCAAAACTATGTTAGAAAGTGCGATTCCAATGACAACTTCTGTAGAGGGAAGAGATGTAGAATTACTACAAAGAGTCATTGCGAAAGAAGGAGAAGCAAGAGTGGCACTTGCCAGTGTGTTATGGAGTGCCAATGAAAAGGCTGCCGCAGAAGCTCAACTTGGTGAGGCATGTTCAAGATTGGATCAACTTCAAGCAGATGCTGATGCACGAGAGGCAGCACGAATCAAGAGTGGTGCCATGCCACCCATCAAAGTCAAGAAAATACCATTTACAATTGATGATGTTGTTGGAACGGAATGTAGCTGTTCAAGGTTTAAGAATGAGAAGTTTTTGAGTGATTCCTTGTTTTGGCCTGAATCTCTTCAGACTAAGGTGATGAAATTGAATAATTTATCCAAGTAAATTTCATTTTTATGTTACTACTACGTAAACTGCAGGCAGTCTTTCCTTTTTTGTGTTGCTAACACAAATTAAGTAAGTTTAAAAAATAGAAATGTGAGTTCATCGTTTGGAAGTGTCCCAACTCAACAGCGTGCTTGCTTGATCAGTGAGTCACTCGTTTCTCGTTTCACAGTGTATCTTTCGACTGGCGTCAGGCGTCATCCCACTCACACACTTTACTTCACAGCTATCTCACACTAGCAAGCAGCTTAAGATCGTTTGTTGATTCTTCATTCTCTCCTTATTCATTCTTTTATTGATTTCATGAAGTGTTCAGTTCTACCTTTCATTCTTGCCTGTTGTGTTGTTGAATCTTGGGGATTCGCTCCCCACCAGGTTTCTTTCGAGATGATGACAAAACAAGAATCTTCCACTCTTTCTCTACATGCAACAACACAAAAGCCTCACGTTTCTTTGGAAGTGTCCAAGGTTATCTTCACCGGTGTATTATCAGCTGCACTCCTGTTTACACCTAATGCAGCTCTAGCAGATGGTCAAACTGAAAAGTTCAAGTTCCCTCCGATTGATTTTACTGATACAAATCGTTGCACTTTATCCAGTTCCAAAATGGGACAAGCAAATGCTTCACGTGATAAACTATATGATTTAAGACAGTGTGATCTTAGTGGAAAAGACGCATCTGGCTTTGATCTGTCTGGAGTGATCATGGACAAAACGAATGTATCCAACGTGAAGTTCGTCGAAAGTCAGTTCTCAAAGGCTTTTCTAAGAAATTCAAACTTTGACGGTGCTGATTTTACAAATGGTGTCGTCGATAGGGCCACCTTTGCTGGAAGTTCCTTGAGAGGGGCCATCTTTAAGAATGCAGTATTGACGGGAACTACCTTTGGTGACGCAGACTTGGAAAATGCCGACTTTACAGACTCCTACATCGGCTCCTTCGATCTTAAAAACTTATGTAAGAATCCTACCTTGAAGGGAGAAAATCCTGTGACTGGTGCAGATACTCTTCTTTCGGCCGGTTGTGTGAACTAAGATGCAGTTATCAGTGGAACCTAACAAGTATTATAAATACATACATATAACCAGAGATGGAAACTTGTGTTCAAGTAGATACAAGACTTCCTAGTCACATTTGATGAATCAACAGTATTACTAGCTATTGCCATTACTTTAAGAACGAACTTGTGTATACATTTGCAAAGTCTTTCCTGTCCATTCTTCTTCTGTCAAAGCTTGAACTGCAGCTCTTGCAGCATCTCGTCGATGGATGCGTCGTTTGTTCTTCCATTCATCATCATCACTGACAGTGTCTTCATTTGTACTTGTTCTCATGGTGTCTTCTGCATCAATACAAAGATTCAATCCCTCTTCCACAAAATTATCTTCAAACTTGGCAAATTGAAGAATCGCATGAGATATACTCGGGAAATCATTTCTCAAAATACCTTCTGCTTGACGCTTGAGACCATTAAATTCACCAAAAGGAGTTTCCCATGTACCGAACGCTTCTGGTGCTGTCGATACCAGTATGAATTGAGTAGGTTGATTCTTAGCATTCTTCTGAAGATCGACATTGTCACGATTGTCATTGCTCATACGGTTCAACCGAACTCGATCCATATTACTATCCGTCAATGCTCCAAGCACATTTTGAATCCCTTCAATTTCGACGCGACCCTTTGTGGGACTTGCCACAGCTCGAAACAACAAGGCAGGGTTGAAACCAGAGATAGATCTAGGTTTATTCCCATCAAAGTCTGTTGCTGCATATATAACACAATCAACATCTTCACATATAGCCTTGACTTGATTTGGATCCAACAATTCTGCATCAACAATCCTCACCTTATTCAAATGATAGTCTTCCATATCAGGAGTGTATTCAAATGTAGCATCACGTTCTTCACTCCACGCTGCACCAATGCTTCCTCGTCCATCTTCTGCACCAATTTCATAACTAAGACGTCCCCATCCTCTGGTCGATGCTTCACCTACAAAATGAACGGCAGCAATGAGTTCCTTAATCTCAGATCCATGAGTCCGTAACAAGTCTCTACATATCATACTACCCAGACGACCATTTGCACCTACAACTAGTATCCTTTTATTCCTTAATGATTTCCCAATAGATACATCTTGTGGAGATGATTTAGGAATGTATAAATCATTATTGTTTTTAATGGAATCACTTCGTGATAGTTTGGACTCCATTTCTCGAATTTGTTGTCGAAGTTGCTCTGCTTGCTGCTGAAGTCGTGTAGCTTCTTCTTTCGAATCACTTGTTTCGTCATTGAAATCAAATTCAGGCAGAGGATCATCTTCATATTTGTCATTGTTATTACTGTACAAGGATGATGATGCTACATGATATCTGATGGGTAAAATCACATTGGATGGATTTGATACTATCCTTGTTGATTTTGTTCCGGGAGCAAAAGCCGCTGTGCTCACGAGGAATGTTAATATTACACATGCAACTTTGGGTGTAAATAACTGGATCATTTTATGAATGAATTGCCAGTAAATGAACTCAACTTAGCTCTATCTATCTGTGTGTCTCTATCGCTATTTTGCCTACCTTCTATCTATCTACCTTGACGTGTGAAAAAAATGATGGTTCTGATGACGTGTACGGACGCGACGAAACCACGAATCACGTGTGAAAAAGATTTGATGAACGTGAAAGAAGGATAGTACTGGTTGATCCTATTTTAGATATCCTATCATCTATCATACTTCATACTCGTATCTATCCTATTCTATCTTCTATCTTCTTTATCTCTGTTAAAGTTTTATTTCGACATTAGATATATAAAAATATATTGACTTGATATTTAAAAGAAAGAAATGGAAGGTGATGAATTATACGGCGATTTGGAGGAACGGATACAACCAACGTCGAGTAGCAGTGAAAAGCCAAAGCAAATCAACATTCAAAAGGAACGTGAAGAAATATTGACCTTGAAACAAGAAAATGAAAACCTCAAGAAGGAAAATGAAACTCTGAAACGAAATATTGGGATATTGTACAGAACGGCTAAATTAGAATTAGATCGAAAAGATGGACAATTGATTCAATTGGAAAAGGATCTTCAAAGACTCCAACGGTAGAAAGTAAATCACAAGTACCATTGATTCTGAATATACATCAAATCTGTAAAATTAGCAGGAATGTCTTGAAACTCTGTTTCCTCTGGAGCATTAAATCCACTATGAATCCATTCATATTTGGCAGTAGTAGCATTCAAATATTCAATGATACCGAAACCATAGGTTGTATGATCTCGAACTGCAACCCAATCCTCCTTTACTTGATTCTGAAACGGCGCATTGATCGTCCTTCCTCCATTTCCTAACACAAAATGAATAGGACCACTGTCTTTTTTCTGTTCAAACGCAATGGGATGTGATCTGGAATAACCATGCAAGTGACCCGAGAGAACAACATTTACTCTGTACTCGACAAAGAGGGGCTCCAAATACAATTTCAGGTTCACTGGTTGAGGATCCGTTTTATGGAAACTAAAGGTATTGTACATGGGACAATGGACAATTACCACCAACCAAGGACTGATATCTCTATTGACTGTGTTCAATTCCGTTTCAAGCCATTGATATTGCAATGATCCAGGTTCAAAATCGGCAAATGCATTCAATGCAATGTTATAACTTGGTCCGTACTGAAATGCATAGTATGAATTTCCATAGTCATATGGTAATTGATACATGAGGTTCAGATCAAAGTCGTGTTTTTCTTTTGCTTTGTCTTTAATTGTAGGTGCGATATGCGGCATACGAAACCTATTCTCAAAGGCTGTAAAGATTTCACCCGTGTCATGGTCCCCTTCCGCATCATGATTCCCAGCCACGACATATAGTGGTGTTTCCATCATCCCACTTGGTAACGCATCAAAGAAGTCATCCCATTTTTTATGATTTCCATTGGCATAGGTTATATCTCCAGCAATAATCACGTAATTTAAATCAATCAAATGATTCGATAACTGTGCCAACGTATTTTTAGAATGAGGTTGCCATGGTGCCACACCGAGATCACCAAGAATTGCAAATTTGGCTCTAGAAAATGGCAATGGCTTTGATGCAGTTGTAAATGTTTTCAGAACACTTTCATCTTCTGAGAAATGAGTGGGCAGGGACATTCTTCGTAAGTATCGCTGTTCGAATGCTCGTTCTTGGGACTCGTCGTCGTCCTCGTCATTGGTACCTTTCGACATCTTTGTATCACCTAAATGTGATTCGATCAATACAACACATTTGTAATAATATTTGGTAGATTCTGTTAGATTTTCAATCATGATATGATGTTGGCGTTCTGATGTATATAGTTCTACATGCTCATCTGGATGATGTATGTTGGCTTGATACATTCTGACATCCTTTCCAAGGATCAATTCAAGCTTCTCTGGATCTGTTCCAATTAAAACACCTCCAGGCCTATAATTAAGTTCCGATTCTTGTAAGTTTCTATCATCACATGGATAAGATGAGAAGCTTATTGTGATGGAATTGGATGCATCTCGACCGGTGGAGAGATGAATATGACGTTGTGATTCGCAAAGATTTACTGCTGGACTGGTACTGCTGTTTTTGTATGCTTTTGTACTATGGGATACGAACAGAAGGAGAAGAAGGAAGAGACGACATTGATGATAACTATACATGAGTAGAAAAGTCTTGGTGGAATTCAACGTTTTTATGTCCAACGAATGAATGAGAATCAATCCGCATCATTGGGTCGCCTTGCGTCATTGATGTGGTTCGACTGATGATGTTGGATTTCTTGGGAACGAAACGAATCATAATCATTCGATTATAGAATGAAATGGGGATGACTAATTAGAATACTGTATAATGACTTTGTCCAATAATGAGATTCACTGTATAGAAATGACAAAGGTATGTTGTGCAATTACTTGGTACTTTTTTAATCGTGTCCTCGTTTTCTTGGGGGTTTGGGGGGTTCCGAGTAGCCGGTAGCCTAGCCGCTAGCCGGGCACCGGGCACCAGTTCAGTCATAAGCAACAACATCAAAGAAGTGCGGAGAACACCTTGTACAATATTCAAACATGAAATTATTCCCATTTTGCTA
>Ga0213868_10000603_pt1 | contig 34103 bp, 28 predicted proteins | sample PICome_9_FD_160087 | JGI IMG/M metagenome (GOLD analysis project Ga0213868, IMG submission 160087) | Coastal seawater microbial communities near Pivers Island, North Carolina, United States - PICO127 | ecosystem: Environmental > Aquatic > Marine > Coastal | place: USA: North Carolina...
CCATACTCCATATCCCATATCCATACCTGTAAAAAGGTGCCCGTTGCCCGTTGCCCGTTGCCCTCTCACAACTGTGGGGTTGGGAAGAGGTTGGACCCTTCGCGCAAATCCTAAAAGACTCCAAACCAGCTGTTTCCTGTCAAAAAGCATTCTGACACCTCTCGATGGAAGTTTGTTTTCTTCGTCTTGTTCTGGTAGTTGAGAGGAAATCTTTTACATCTCATTCAGAACAGAACATAACTATAGTCTTATCATCCATCCAAAATGTTGAGTCGGATTTCTACTTCCCTAGGGATTGTCATAGCAACAATGAATCAACTTGTTGCCTTTTCTCCAAATACTATCAGGCCTTTACATAAACTTGATGTCGCAACTAGACTCAAATCTCATGCTATTGATTCCGAAGATGAAGCAATCATGACCATGATGAGAGCTACCACATGTGCCCATTCTGACACATGCTCGATCGAAGAAGCTGAAAAGTATCTGGATGAAATTCTAAACCTCCAGAGTTCATGTGTTTCAGGTACTTTATCATCGCAGCAAGTTTGTGAAGATATTCTTTTCTCCTCTCAAGTTATTGCAGATTTGCGTCAGAAAATCAATGAAGGAAAGATGTGAGTACAAAAGTTGTTGTTACTTTCTATGTATGTTTATATTAATTCAGAACTGATCACACTTTGGCTGATGCTGTAGTAGTATGCACAAAAACACGTTGCACTTGTCTCCCTTTGTATTAACACTCGCCGCGATTTACGGCACTGCGGGTATACTTAATATTGCTCAACCAGGAATTGAACCATTCACTTTGCAAGAATGGATGTGGAGCATTCGTGATGGATATTTCCCACAGATGCTCTCTGAATTTATTCAATACGGTGGCCTTCGAGTTGAGGAGATGACAGTAGTTCCATTTACTCCACAGGAAGTTTGGTGGAGCATAAGAGACGGATATTTTTTTGATCTTTTATCTGAGTTTTCCAAGTATGGAGGTATGTTGGCCCTCGATCGTGTTGAAGTGCAGGATATCTCGTCACTTCCTTTCGAGGCAAAAGAATGGGTCGTCGCAATTCGTGATGGATATGTTGATGATATGGTGTCTCATTACTACAGAAACGGCGGCCTTTAAATACTCATCATTATAGTCTTAGTCTTACATAATATGTGAAACTTCACTCCAATACTTCCAAATGGTGTCTTCTGTTACTCCATTTTTCAGTTGAAATACCCACATATGGTCAGTTCGTGTGATGAGATCTGCTATTTTCTGTTCAATAACATCATATTCAGATCTTAAGGAGTCATGCAGAATCACTTTTATAGAAGATAAATCTCCTTTATGTTTGATAGCATGCAAAAAAGATATTGCTACACAAGCTTGGCGCCATGGTCCATCAATATAGTAAAGATCAAAAGCAAAAGATTCTGCAACAAGAGGAGCAATTTGGTAGTCAAAATGATTTTTCGTCAATTGAATATCTGCTGGCTCTCCACATTCCATAACATTTCCTACATCTCCTAAATATAGACGGAAATGGTTTGCTTGTATCTTCGTTTGGAGATACGATAACTTGAGATCATCGGTATCTACGCCTGCAAAGCGAGGAACTCCAACCCATGATGCAATGGCGCTTGATTCCCCTAAGCCAAACTCGAACACGGATGAAGCATTGTAATATAAATCTCCAATAAGTTGTCGATCTGAGTCTTCTAAACTAGTTGAGTCTCTTTCTTCTGTGTCGGATAAATAGAAATATCTTTTTTCAATCGGTGGAGGCTCCATGGCCTTTGCGAATAAATGATCTGCGATAAATTGAAAGGCTGAGACACCGTTCGGTAAAGGCTGAGATATAAGCAGCGCATTCTTTTCCAACGCCAGCCATGTGTAAAATAGATCATGTTCAGTCATTGAACTTTTCAATTTGTACAGAGAAACGTTGTCTGATTGACTGAGTAGGTCAGCAACTTCAGATATAATACTCTGTAGAGGATGATGGTTCCTTTCTATTACACCCACCACGACATTTGAAAGATCTGCACCACATTTGATGGCGTGTAGAAACGCTATAATAATGCACGATCCTTTAAAAGTAATGCCATGAACAAGATAAAAGTCAAAGGCATCCTTTTCGAGAATAAGCGGAACAACTTGGTAGTCATAAGGAACCTTGGGCAACATATCTTCATAAGGGTAGCCGTATTCATCTACTTTTCCAATATCACTCAAGAAAAATCGAAAGCTCTCATTATCAACAATTTCCCTCATGTTAGATATATTTTCTGCATCAACATCGATGCATACGTAACGTGGAACTCCAGTTATCGATGCGATGTGAGTAGTTTCACCTGAACCAAATTCAATTACTGATGATGACTTTAAGAAGGTATCAGCCAAAAGCAGACGATCTTCGTCGTTGATACTTGAAGAGCGCCTTATCCAGGTTTCCAAGACGAACTTCTGTCTTTTATCAGTCATCGACGGGGATACTACGGGATTCGCTTGTCGATATAAAGTGTCGTATACTTTATCAAACTTGTTTTCTATTAGTTGACCTTCATTACTGTCAACTCCATCATAGTTACTATCAGTTGCATATGAGAACCATGGTTCCGTCCTTTTTTGAATATAATGAAAATTTATGCTCTCTGATAAAAGTACGACGATGAAACCAATTACAATGACGGTCCACCAACGGATAGTATCTTTGTCGATACAATTCATTGTTGAATTATAGTTATAATATGTGTCACACAAGCGTAAAAGGATATTAAATGTGAAGTGCATACAATCGCTTTCCAGGAAGCTCCAAGAACATATAGATCCTACTTTTGCATGCAGTTACAATTTTTATGAAATTTTCAATCTCACTTTCGATTTACATATTGAATCTTGACGAAAATGTGATGAAGCAGATTGTCCCGACATGCTACCCCTGATAAGCCCCTGTGGTGTTAGTTCTTCAACCACCAAACGCACCACAAAGCGCGCATTTCCAATCCCATGAATAAAATACCTTGAATCTCACAATCTCAGTCCAATGAATACGTACAACATACACTTTTGATACAAAACAATGGTTCGTTCAAGATCTTTAATGTGTGCATCTATGGATCATTTAGATGAAATAGATATCCAAATGAATCCATTAGAAGCATGCACATGCACGTGGTCCTCACATACCACTGAAACAGAAGAATATTCAACGACGCATCACTCTCAAGATTCGTTAACCTCAATAAGTACAACATACAAAGAACCCTTGAAATATTCAAAAGAAATTGAAGAAGAGGGTGTACGTTGTATTTTAAATGCACTGTCTATCGATGAAATAAAAGCCATGTCAGATCCAAATTTACCCTTGCGTCATTTTAGAGCCGATAAAGGACATATTGAAAAGGCGATCAAACGAACAAAATACGCCATCCAGTGGCGTCAGGACTTTGGAGTTGAAACACTCCTTCGTTCTGTAGAAAATCCAAGAACAGATGAAGAACACGAGATCCGAAACATTTTAATGCATGAAAGTTCTACTGCAAAAATATATGTCAGAAATCATGATAGAGAAGGTAGAGCTACATTGTACTTTTACCTCGTACGAGAAAACACGTACAATCATAAACATAATATGATGCACCTAGTCTTTCAGATTGAAAAGGGCATAGCGTGTTCTGCCAACAATGGCTTTGACAAAGTGAATATAATCATGGATTTTACAGACTGGAAACTCAAAGATGCATCCAGTATCGAAACGACAAAGGAAACTATACACATTCTACAAGATTGTTATGTGGAAAGACTCAATAGAGTATTCATGACAAATGCACCAGTGATATTTCGATCTTTTTGGAATATAGCCAAGCCGTTTATTGATCCAACGACCAAACGAAAAATTGTATTTTGTTCTGGAAAGACTGGTTTGAAAGAAGTCGAGGGTCAATTTGATTTGAACAAATTGGAAAAATGTGCTGGTGGTGTGAACGATTTAAGACCATTTGATGTACAAGAATACTTTTCGTTGCCATTGAATTGTACCTTTGATGAAATGGAATAAATAGCCAAATATGTTTCATCCACACTACTATATTTTTAATAAAAAATAAATCATGCACTGTTCCAAATATTGTATTATTATTATGATTTCATTTCGATCCACATGTCGATGCAAGAGCGGCTTTTTGAGAACTTCACGACAAAGTTACAAAAAAGTTCTTTACAATCACATATAGTATCTAATGGATGTTCTCTTTTGTTTCCATCATGTCAAAGGAGTATCTGTTTAATATTCTTCCTCAAACTCACCCTCTCCATCTTCAGCGGTATCCATGGCAACCTCTTCGTAATCCTTTTCAAGAGCAGCAAGATCCTCACGAGCCTCAGAGAATTCACCCTCTTCCATACCTTCTCCAACATACCAGTGAACGAAGGCACGCTTGGCATACATGAGATCAAACTTGTGATCAATACGAGACAAGGTCTCGGCAATGGCGGTATTGTTCGCCACCATGCAGCAGGCACGCTTGGTCTTGGCAATATCTCCATCGGGGATTTCAAAGGGTGGCTCAGTATTGATACCAGTCTTGAATCCAGTAGGGCACCAGTCTACGAATTGTACGGTACGCTTGTTCTTGATGGTGGCCATGGTCATCTTGACATCCGAGGGAGTAACGTCTCCACGGTACATGAGACAGCAAGACATGTACTTTCCATGGCTGGGGTCACACTTGGTAAGGAGAGAGTCGATGTTGGTCATGACGTTGGATGTAAGTTCGTTCACAGAGAAGGTCTCATGGGATGCCTTCTCACGAGACATGAGAGGGGCATAGGCGGAGATGAGCATGTGAAGACGAGGGTATGGGACAAGTACGGTGGGGAAGTCATTGATGTCCACGTTCAAGGATCCTTCGAAACGAAGAGATGCAGTGAGAGAAGATACTACTTGAGCAATGAGTCTGTTGAGGTTCTTGTAGGAAGGACGCTCAATATCGAGGGACGTGCGGCACACGTTGTAGAGAGCCTCGTTGTCCAAGTTAAAGGTAAGATCGGAGTACTCCAAGAGAGAGTGCGTGGAAAGAACCGCGTTGTAGGGTTCCACTACAGCGGTCGATACCTGTGGGGAGGGAGTGATGGTGAAGCACATCTTAGTCTTGCGGGAGAAATCAACGGCAAGTCTCTCGAGGAGGAGACTGCCGAGACCGGATCCGGTTCCTCCTCCGGTGGAGTGGAAGATGAGGAATCCCTGTAGAGCAGAGCAGGCGTCGGACATCTTACGGATCTTATCGAGCACGGTGTCGATGATGTCCTTTCCAATGGTGTAGTGTCCTCTGGCGTAGTTGTTGGCGGCATCTTCGTTTCCAGAGATGATGGACTCGGGGTGGTACAACTGGCGATAATCGCCAGTGCGGATGGAGTCGCAGACGGTGGGCTCGAGGTCGATCATGACGGCGCGGGGCACGTGCTTTCCACTCTGTGTTTCAGAGAAGAAGGTGTTGAAGGCAGAGTCCTCCACTCCGACGGTGGTATCGCTGGGCATCTTGCCATCCTTCTGAATGCCGTGCTCGAGGCAGTAAAGCTCCCAACAGGCGTTACCCACTTCGAGACCGGCCTGGCCGATGTGGATGGATAGTAGTTCTCTTCCTGGATTTCCGGGTGCCATTCTTGACTGTGTATGTATTGTATATGAGGTAAGTGAAAAGGAAGTCAAAGGTATACGTTGGACTTCAGATGGCAGTTTCTACGTTTTATGCCTTGAGTGTGTATGTGTGTTTCCCCCCCCGAATCAACGAAACACGAGATGTGTTCCGAACAAATTTTCTTCCGTTGAAATGGTCGCAAGAGAGCTTACCACCTTCATTCCCCCGGGAACCAATCCTAACGATTTTCAAATTCTATCAACTAAAATAGCCAAAACATACGTGGTGTCACTCTCTCGATGCAAGCCACAAGCCACACACATGTTGACTTTGACATACCTCTCAGATCTTACTTAGGTTTGGACATTGGACACTTTGTTGCAAGAAACAAACATTCATCATTTGTCATTTCTATTTTGAATATCTTTACAAACACAATGAATCGTTGGATCCAATGTTTTATGTCTTTGTGTTGGATGATGAGTACTACAAGTCCTGTAGTTGAAGCATTTAGGTATGTTTTTGTGAATTGTATGTCCTCGTATATATATATATAAGTAGTATAGATATTCACTCATCTCACGGACTGTTTCAAACATTATGTTTTCAATCAAAACACCTACATCCACATATACACATCCACGCATACACATCCACATATACACATCCATACATAAACTATGATATAGCTCATCATCCTCTATTGCTATCAAACCCTTCCTAGTGCCAACACGTATTGGTTCTACTAGTAGTACATCATCTCATGTTCCTTTGACACAAAAGATGATGATGCACGGTACTACTACTACTACTAGTACTACTACTTCTACTCAAATGAATTCCACTCAAAGACCCCATCAAGATCATGATTCCGTACAACCGAATGTACATTCATCATGGATCCAAAATCATAAAAAGACAATTACCATTGCAGCATCTGCAGCATTGATTGCAGCAGCAGCATTTGCTCCATCTTCGTTTGCCATTGTAACACCTGATGCTGCTGCTACAACTGCTAGTACTACTATATCCACTGCATCAAACATCATGGATCAATTGTATGCAACTGGATTCTATCAAGCTTTTTCATTGGTATTTGTAAGTGAAATCGGTGACAAGACATTTTTCATTGCTGGAATCTTAGCTGCGAAACTTGGTAGATTCATCAGTTTGGTTGGAGCTGTTGGGGCACTTGCTGTCATGACAATTATCTCTGTTTTAATTGGACAGATTTTTCATGCTGTACCACCAGGTATTAGTCAAGGAATTCCATTGGATGATGTAGCTGCTGTTTTAGCATTTGCTTTCTTTGGATTTAAAACTTTGAAGGAGGCAAGTGAGATTGATCCAGATGGAGAAAGTGGTATGGATGAAGAATATGCAGACGCAGAAGAGGCTGTGGAGGGAAGTGCGACCATTCGTGAAGTAACGGCGTGGGGAAAGATTATTTCTACTTTTGGATTGGTATTTGCTGCAGAATTTGGGGATCGTAGCTTTATTTCCACAATTGCATTAAGCGCTGCTCAGAACCCTTTCTCTGTGGCTGCTGGTGGAATTGCAGCTCATGCGTTGGCTACTGGAATCGCTGTGGCGGGAGGTTCTTATGTTTCCAAGTTTATTTCGGAGAAAGCTATTGGGTACATTGGTGGAACACTGTTCTTGGTATTTGCTGTTACTACTGCACTGGGCTTATTCTAATATGTGGATGGGAGCATTTTCTTACTTTCTTTTTTTTTTAAATTAAGAAATGAGTCACAAACAAGTAGACTACATAAAACTATTTATTCACTTTTGCTCATTAGAAATTACAGCTTTAGGTAACGAGCAACCATGGCCGTTAGTGTTATCCCGGGGCTTTTGTTTGATTTGGCTTCGGAGGTGAAGTTTGCTGAACATGTTGCTGATATTGCGATGGTGGTTGAGGTGGCGGTACTGACCTTGATGGTATATGTTGTTGTGAAGTGTGATATGACGGAGGTCTAGGATTTCCTTGATTTGGACGGGCCGGACTCATGGATGTCGATTGCGAAGGTTGATGGCCTTGTATCTGAGTATTCTTCATTTTATCCACATGGGCTCGTTGTTTTTCTGTTAAATCAAGGAATTGCAAAGGCCACATTTCGGCACGAGGTGGTACTATACCACTTGGTTGAGCACTTAGAGCTATTGCACTTTGGACCGACTGAGCATGAGAATGATGCGATGGCATGACCTGCACAGGGTCATTAGGGTCTCCGTTATATCTTGGGATTGGTAATGAATGTATAGTTTTCTTAGCTTGACCTGTCTTCATTCTATGAAGTCGAGATCTTAGAAAAGACTTTATATCTGATTCGGACCGCTTTGGTTCAGACCAATCTAATTTCTCGATAACTGTTAGGTTTATGAGGCTTGAATTTGATGTACCTTCGCGGTCACTTTCTTGATACGTAGGTGTCACTAAAGGAGGAATGACATCAGTCTTGGTGGGGTTAATGGTCAGCCACTGCTCCTTGCATTCACGGGGTGATCTAGATGGATTAGTTAGCAAGAAAGCGTCAACGCAACGGTTGCATACAGTCTTACGAGTCATCGCGTGACTAACCATGTGCCAATTCAACTGATACTTTTCGGCGTACAAATTCAACAAATTATTTGAATGTTCATCCCAGACATCTTTGGAGCTAAACGATGATTTTGCCTTGGGTACTTTCACCCCCATTGGCAGTTTGATTCCATCCCTGGAACTCAGTAAGTCGGAACTATCTCTGAAAGGATTTTCTGGTGCACTAAAAGCAGAAAATGGACCGAATTCGTTGTCTAGTGCCTGGTGAGTATCATCATCAAATGCCTCGCGTTGCATTGCCGCGATTGCCAAAGCTGCATTTCCAGTATTTTCGTTCGGCAAAAGCTCCCGAATGATACTTGGTGTAGTATGGCCTGGATCATCATTATGGTCCAATATTGACAAATGTATCATCTTCTGAAGGTTCCAATGAAAGTTAACTGCAGGTAGGCCTCTATGTAGTTGAGCATCGATCTTATTAAAAGGATCACCTTTAGGAGAAGACTTCAATATATCTTTGATTGAAAGACCAAGTGAAGACAATTGCGCATCTACATCAATCGACGCTCCTTTAAATCGTTTGGATGCATACGTGGATGGAGACTGCGAAAATATTCTGTTTGGATTCGACGCCGATTTCTTTACTGTAAGTACAATTGAAGACAAAAAAGAAGGCTCTTTGATGTGATTCACTTCATCATCAAGAAGTGCAGTATTTGCAAGGGGGGTCGCCAGATAATCAGACCAAAATGAGTATCCATTGCCAAGTTTTGTGCAATTTGAAGCGGATATGATAGAATCTTCTGAAGAAGGCAAATATCCAGATCCCAACAATCCGAAATCCTCATCAAATTTGACACTAGCGTGTGCAATGTCCAAGACAGTATTGTCCTCTGTGCTCTCTTGTGGTGGCAAAGTCTCATTTTCCAGAAGCACAATATTACTGGTGAGTTCCTCATCCTTTGAAATATTAATGTCTGGGAAGAGATCATCACCATCGAAGAAGTCATTTGCCATAAAATCAGCATCAGGATCATTAACAGATATAAAATTGAAATCGCTGTCCTTGACGGCATCGGTGTCAGTGGAGACATTATTGAGTACAGTAGAACTCAAGTGACACTCATCTGATACTCGTATCTTTTTACTATTTCTAGGATTACCGGCAGGCATAACGCGTGAAAGATTCTTACTTCCATCAATGTCAGCATAAGTTGTGCCACATGTGAACAGCACATTCTCTTTCTCAGTTTTCCTAAAGTTAATGATACCGGGAAAGAGTGGTGGATGATAAATTAATGCTTCCTGGCCTTGATTTCCGTCGAAGTTCTTCGTCATAGTGCTGTAGGAACTCACATAAGCATTTATTCTTCTCTTTTTGATAGAGGTTCTTTCATCAGGGTTATCATCTACCTCCATTTCCTGAGAAAAGTTTCGTTTATACAAGATAAGCGATAGAGCAATATCGTCATGTGCCAAATCAGAAATAGCTTTAGTGAGCGGCTCTAATGACTCCACACTCTTATCATCATCTAGTGTAGCATCTAAGTTAGCACTGGAAGTATGATGAGGAGGTCTTTGCACAATTTGTGCATCATTTGTATTGGTATAATTAGCGCTGGAATTTGAAAAGAAGGTAACATACATTTGAGTCTGATTCAGATACAAAACGAGTGGAGAGGGATTTTTAGAGCGTGGTAAAGATAACGGTTTCCCGTCATTAACTGAAAGACGTTCAACATATGTGAGTGCTTTAGCAAACTGAATGCAGTTGCTGATGTTCAATTCATCAGAATTGTCATCGAATAGAGAATGCGAAAGAACAGTGACCTTATCTCCATCTGGGAGGTCTGAGTCATACTTATGGACTCTCTCATTCGATTGAGAACTGCATTGAGGTAAAAAGCAAACTGATTCACCATTCAGTGATGAGCGTGTAAATACTCCAGTGGCATGGAAGATGACTTCAAATGGCATATACGTGCATCGAAGTATATTTTGCCCAAACGTTAAAGAGTCACTTGATAAGAAACGTCCGAATGGGTCCATTTTCCAAAGAGTGAGAGTAGACTTGGAGAATGGAACAGCAAGTACCGTTTTCTTTCCTCGCCCCTTTTTCTCGTAAGTGAGAAAGCTCTGCTCACAAGAATTTTCACTCACGAGTTTGATGTATTTCTGCCCGTTGCTACTTCGCATATTGTGCGTTTCACTTTTCATCAATATAGAATACGTGCAAATATCAGTCAAGCCACTCCAATCTTCATCCATTGATATAATGACTTCAGCACTCCCGGCGCTCAAACCCAAAGCAGTAGAACACAACGAAAAAGAGCTAGATACCAAAACATCAACTACGTTGCAGTCCTTTTCCTGATTATTGACTGAATCGAACCTTGACAAAGCCTCTTGAGCTCGTTTCCACGAAGCATCGTATGCGGATAGATTAAATGGTATGTCATTTGAGTTATTCGGGTCGATGCTATTGTGAGGCGGAAGTAGCTCGTGAGATATACCAATCGCATTGAGAAACGTCGAAATCATCAGAAGCACCTCTGGCAACGATGCCAGAATGAGAACTTTTTTCCGATGAGATGAATGTTGCTTCTTTTTAGATACTCGAATTCCTAAAGTATCGATTACTAAGTTCTTATCCGCAATTGAAAAACCACAGTCTTTTGTGAGCACTTGAAAGAGGTGTCGTAATTTTGAAGAATGATCCATTAATGACTTCGCTGTGAAAGAGTCGGGTTGGCTTGGGTTAGTCTTCGTATGAGTCTTCCAGCGAGAAAGGTCAGAAGCAGTAGATAACGACTGATTCGGGTTACAAGCAGTTGCGACTAAATCATGTAAATCTGAATGGAAACATGTTCGTCTTAGACGTAAAAGAGCTTTCGAACATGCAACAAAGTCAGATTGAAGCGAACCTTTAACATATGCGCAAGCTCGGGCGTATGCGCGTCTTTGGCTTTCTGAAAAATCACATAGATGTACTGTCCATTTTGCAACAGATGCCATTACATGTTCATTCGATTCATTTGTTTCAGAACTTAAAGGATTGTAACTGACTCGGTTCAGAACTTCCTGCAAACACATATTTATTATTGTTGGTATATTTCCATCGCGGCCCTTGCTTTGCTTTGCAGTACACTTTCTTGCCCACCAAAATGCTCGTCTACAAAAAGTATTCTTTTTCGAATAGAAAATAGAATGATAAACAAATGCTGCTTTTGCGGCAAGTATACCAGCTTTTGACTCGTCAAGGACTGGTAAGGAGCATCCTGGAACAAAACCACTGAATTCGATTAAGGCGCACTTTGTATTTTTTTGGATTAGTTGTCCTACAATTTTGTTCCACCAATTTGGATCCATTAACTCTTTTCCTATGATGTTAGCATACCTCTGATCCGCAGGTTGGGATGCGTATTTCTTGTGAGAGTCGATGACATTTTCTTTCTCGTTGAACTCAGAAGTTTGTAATGGTAAGAATGATGAGCATCTACTATCAATGGTCACCGTGGCAAATGTCGCCGAAGATAGATTTGATATAATATAGTCAAGACCAGATAAATCGCATAGTACTAGACTGCATTTAGAAAGATTTTCAAGTGGTTTTTCATGTCCACTGCATATGAACCCTTCGGAGCCACAAAGTAAGACATTCAAACCCTTGAAACGATTTAATTCGTGTTTCCATCGAATCTACAAAGCAGGTTAGTATTATTTATGAAACATGAAGAGATAAAACGATCATCAATACAAAAAACTCTTACCATGCTAGCAGTCGGACTGAGTAGTAGTTGAGGGCCTAATTCACGCCGTCTCCACAACAATGTTCCTGTAGTAACAGTTTTGCCGCATCCAACCGGACCAGCGACTACACATCCGGATAAATGGGAATCTTCTTGCTGTTCCCACAGCTGTTCTATAAATTGAATCATTTTGAGTTGATTATCCAATAATTCAATAGAAGTCTCTGTGGTGCTCTTATCAACTTCAACGCGGAGTTTGTTAAATCCATCCGATAGATTCAATCTAAGTTTTTCTATAGTATTGCAACAACGATCAAGCATTTCATTGATCTCTGCAAATGAATTTTGTCTCCTTTCCCGAGGAGAAGTATTAAAGACTGCATCATCCGAATCATTCGAGACCGAAATAGCATCATTGTACCTTACACGGCTCAGTTCATCAAGGTTTTCTACATCATTGTTTCCCGCAATAGCAATAGTTTTGTCCCAATTCGATTTTATAAGCTGGCCTATGCTCGCTGATATTGATTGAGCCATCGCGATGTCATCTTCAGAAGGATCTACAAATTCGATATTAGAAACCCTTGTCAGTGCCGATACGGAGTGTTCGTCTACACTTTCAGATTCGTTTTCTTCTTGTTGTTCAATATCCACCAGTTTCTCGTCTTTTTTATTTGTCGCGTCATCACGAACTGAAGGTGTAGGTGAAGGTTTAGGTGTTTGTGACGCCTTCACTTTGGACAAGACGATATTTTCGGCTTGATTGTGATGCTTCTTAATAGCCGAAGAAATGGCTTTACAGCCAGCTACTTTCCATTTGCGTTCTTCCACGAAATCAGTCGCTAACCATCGCATTTCTTCCATAACGTAGTCCCACTGCGACTTTTGGCGCGTTGGTAAGACAACTGGCGCTTTATTCATCTCTACGAAGCTACTCCAAGTTAATCGAGTACCTGGGCAGTATGGATTATCTTCTGATGTCATTTGTGAGTGCTGCATTACAGATTTGTTAACAAGACGACTAGAATCATTCTGAGTTCTTGCAGAATTGTATGCAGACTGAACAATGCTGTCTAATTTTGAAATAATACTTTTTCTTTTTTTACGAAGGCGCTCCGCTTCTGGGCAAAGCGCTTTCGTATGTATGGTTTCTTTCCCAATAGGAGTTCCCCGTTCCCCTTTGTTCCCTTGTTGTAAATTTATAGAAGAATTAGATGCGATATCTGTAGCAGAAACGACAGCACCGGGTGTCTTGATAATTTTCTTTTTAGTTAAGAATGACGTTTTCTTTTTCAGCTGCTTTCCTAAGTTCTTCGCATTCATTGTGGGTATTGCAGAGGATGGTGGAGCATCTGGCAATGCCTGAAAACTGCTTGTTGCACCATTCAAATGCAAAGGACCATTGCTGACGGCCATTGTCATTTGTTTTGAGTCGGCGCCGTGAACATCTAAGGCAATATTTGGATTCAAATTACTGTTTGTTGAACTATCCGAAACCCACCCTGTGTTAGTTGTTAAAGTCGCAACGGCTGCTTTCATTTTATTTCCTACGCCAGAACCTGTCCTTAGTGATATTGCACGTGGAGTAGGAGCAACCGGAGCCTTAACAACAGGTTCTTTCTTTACTGTGAAAGTCATTGCATGGTCACATAGGTCTCTGTATGACTTAATTTCTTCATCTTTTGTAGCAAACTTTCTTTTTCGTGATACAACTACAAAATCATCAGTGCCTATAGCTGCATTTTGAGAAGACAAATCAACATTTTCCTTTGAAACGCACACATCTTGATACAATTGCAACCGATTTTCACTTGCTTTCTTACAAAGTCGAACTCTTTCCAAAAGCATACGTCTATGTAATAGAATTCCCATTATTTTTTGCTTCTGATAATCGATGGGATTATTGGTTTCTACAGATTGCCCAGCATTCGGTTCAACAGCAGCATTGCTACCAGCACTGTCGTTCATGTTCAGTGTAATAGGTTATGAGTCCAAAATCTTTTAAAAAACCGCCGGCACGTTGACTGTAGCCTTTTCTCACTTCTTGAATAATTGTATTCCCTTTAAAATTCTAAAAAAGTGCATAAAATATTAGGGAACACTTTGGAGTGGTGGATATACTGCACTATCCTGAAATTGAACGGGTTCAAGCGGTGACTGGTTACACCTGTTGAAGTCAGAGGCTGTCTGTGAAATGAGAGAGGGGTATGGAAAACTCAAAAAGTACTTTCTAAAAAAGGGCTATTTAGCTATCTAATAGAGTGAAATAGAATGAATCGTGACCACGTAAAATACAGTAGCAATCGCATTTTCATATCTTTTCACAATCCCTTTTTCTCAAATATCATGATATAAGCCTCAGAAACACCAATCAACTGAGGCATGGTTTCGCGTACATCAAGATCTTGAATCTCATACCATTTCTGTGTGCCCTTGTGTTGGACGTGACAGCGATAGGTTCCTTCTTGCAGTGGATCGACTTTGCCTTCTCGACCTACTTCAGACGGAATGTTATGTGTTATGTTCGCAACCAAATCATATTTGTGTGATAGTAAGTCTGGTAAACTCTTCGAAATGAAATTTATGCATACATCCACTAGCTCGCCCTTTTCAATCACACCTGCACCAAGATCTTCTCGGCCGTGCTTTTTTAGTAATTCCCTTAGATCTTTCACCTACAGTGAATTATCCAAATATATTAGTTTTTTTTTAAAATACAAAATGATCAAATAATCGAAATATTGAAAATATGTACATCTTTCACTTACACTCATTTCATGAACTTGATCTTCAGTTGGGATAGAGGATTTTTCATCGTTACTACTGCGCATGACGTATCTACCCAAGTCCAAGTTTTTGACTGGAAAAGGAACAATGGTGGGATTCTTTTCGTTGTTAAACTCATTCTGTTTGAATCTAGCCACACATAAAATCAGATAAGACGGTAATTGTTTGACTTTATACCTTCGTCGTTGTAGACCATTTGCGGTGAGAACATCACTAAATGTAACTCCATCAAACTTCTTAAGAATGTTCACCAACGGTTCTTGTGGGATGACTAATCCACCAGCATCATCCTTAAAAAGTGGTTTTTCTGGTATGTCCAAGGTTAGTTGTAGAAAGTTCGTTTCATGAATGATTTCTTCCATCTCGTTTGAATTCGTTGCCTTTGGGGGTTCCTTCCCCTCCATATCTGTTTCATTTTCATCCTCACTTCCATAACGATCATCTTCCTTTTCATGTACATCTGACGAATGCATAGTTTTATGCCTTTGAGTCGTTACTTCAACAGAACCTTGAAAAATCTCATAGATGATACTTGATCCAGACTTTTTCCCTCCTGTTCCAAGATGCAATTGATGCAAGAACCATGCCATGAATTCCCCTGCTTCAATCTGTTTTCCTACATGAAATCTCTTATTGGAATCATTTGATATAGCTTGCACCAGCATGTGTGGATCAACAGTAGATTTAAATCGTTTGTCTGACCATATTTTCCGAACCAACTCACCAAACATTTTCACCAGATGAGAAAAAGATTCAGGATCCACCATCACTTTTTTCGTCTTTTTCTGAATCCCATCCCTTTTTCGTTTCTTAGAACTTGAGTTTGCCAATATGAGTTCAAATGGCATGCCGTCGCCACATCGAAGGAAAAAATCACGAAGAGGTTTCACGTGCACTAAAGCCTGAATTGTCGCATTGATACAATCTGTCTTGTTTAAATTATTCAGCCCGACAAAACCAGGTAGGTATCTTCTGCCGAATAAATCTCTAGATAAATCTGTTTGTGAATCAATTAATGCAATTTCCTCCTTGCTGTAAACTGGTTTGAAGGCACGTGTAATATCATCTAGACTAGGGTCAACAATCTGATAACCATCCGGTAAGCACCAGAACGTCCCTTTTTCCAAAGACATGAATACGTTATGGTCTTCATCGACGCTGTGAATATAAGCTGGAGTTTGCTTTGATCTCCCACGGAAGTTAACTCCACAGACGAGACAACAGTATATATTGTTTGAAACAAGGGTAACGGAGCAAGTTGGTTCAAAATCGAAGTCAAGGGACGGTCGTGAGATCGTAGATAAATACGGACATGTTTGTGCTTCTGATGTCATGGTTCGTGTATTTCTGTTTCGATGATATTCTGAATATGTCTGAATAGTGGTTACTTGTTTGTGTTGATAAAAGAGTTGGGAGTTGGGATATCTGAAGGGTCTCGTACACGAGTGTACTGAGTACTCGTACAGTGTGTGGTTTAAAAAAAGATTCGATTAGGATATTTTAAAAACCTCATCATCCTGCACCACTCAAACTGTTTTGACTTTGCAACACTCTCTCATAACATACACACATACACATACACATATATATACTTATAAATAGAAACGTAACGAAAATGAATTCATACTCTTTGAATATTGAATTTCCCGTTGAGTTAGGCCCGATATATCCCGAGTCAGTTCTAGACGAAATCAAGCCTAAATTTGAAACGAGAATAATACACCCTGCTCTCATCATCCCTGTGAAATTGACTGCTAAAGCTCGAACTATGTTGAAAGGTTTGCTTCTTGATAAACCAAAGATGAAAGATGTGTATAGTCTTGAAGAAGGCGATGCTATTGATTCCATAGATTGTAATATGGAGAGAAAGATTGTATTGGCCAATAGGGAAAACATTTATGACCATGAAAGTATTCAGTCCCTACTGACTGATGCAGAACATCCTACGATTCGTAAATCGTCACATGAAGTTGTGATTGGTTATGATCATTTATCTGTCGAGGAAGTTCTTCGTTTGCTCCTGCCCAAAGATATATCGGAAATTCCATCGTCCTTCGAAGTAGTAGGGTGTCTTGCGCATATGAATCTGAGGGATGATGTTTTGCCTTATAAGCATATCATTGGTCGCGTCATTTTAGATAAGAACAAGGGTATTCAAGTGGTTGTCAATAAAATTGGAACCATTCAAAATGAATTCAGAACGTTTCCCATGGAAATATTGTCTGACGATCGTCGACAATCCAAAAATGGCTTTGAAGTGGAAGTCAAGGAAGACAACTGTAAATTCAAACTTGATTTTTCAAGGGTCTATTGGAACAGTCGGCTTCAACATGAGCATAGAAGATTAGTTCATTTGATATCTGGAAAAACACGCTTAACGAATATGGAGAAACGTTTCGTCAACAATGACGGTACGGAGCAGTCATCTCCCTTGTTGCCGAAAGTGATTGTGGCTGATGCATGCGCAGGGATAGGACCCTTTGCAATACCTCTCTCTCAATTTGATCATGTTGTGGAAGTCCATGCCAATGATCTGAACCCTACATCCTATAAATATCTAAATTCAAACGCTACTTTGAATAAATGTAAAGGGTTGCACACCTACAACATGGATGGGAGGGATTTTATTCGAATGTTGGATGAACGGAATGTGGAATATCATCACGTTTTGATGAACTTACCAGCTATCGCACCTGAATTCTTGAATGTATTTCGTGGATGGGAAGGAAATTATTCCAATAGACCTATGATACATGTTCATTGCTTTGCATCCAAGGATAACGGTGAGACAGAGGCAGTCACTCGGTGTTCGAAATCTTTGGGATGTGAATTGCATATGCAAGGCGATGACGTGTCTGTTCATGAAGTCAGAAACGTTTCTCCAAAAAAGAATATGTATTGTGTTAGTTTTCGATTGCCCAAAGGTGTACGTCATATCGAAAAGGTACCAACAGGGAATTTTCGAAAAATAGAAGGGTGTGATAATGATAATGATGATGATGATACTGGAATGCAAGTCACTGAACCAACATCTAAGAAACAGCGGTCCGTGTAATATAGACAAATATTTAATAGATAAATCTTCAGCTATTTAAAAAGGGTAATTCTAGTTAAAGAAAGAAAAAACAAATCATCATGTAGAATCCTTTTGAGACCATCGATAACACAATGCCGTCTCTAAATGCTCACCAATGTAATAATCCCCTTGGTCAACTTTGATGCAACCCTTGGAGAGATAAAACTCTGAAGAACGAGCATTTTCTAGGACCCAAATATCAATAGACTTAACTTGTTCCTTATGACAAAGATCAGTGATATGATTCCACAATTGCGTTCCGATACCTTGGTTCCAAAATTGAGGTAAGACATATAAACTTTTCAATTCGCCTTTATCGTCTGGGGTCCATCCGAATGAAGCATATGCTGCAACGATATCATCAACTTCGCAGATAATATTTAATTCGTGTTGGATAGGAATAAACGACCAAGTTCTTCCCTCTTTTGAATTACCAAGAAAGTAATCTTTGATTTCATTTTGGTTGTATATGTGATGGTAGGCTATCTCCCATGCTTTATGCCTAATGAAATTAAGTTGCTGCTTTTCACCATCTTCGGCATATCTGAGACGTATTCTATTCGCTCTTGAAGCTGTCATGTGTACCAATAAGTGATATGCGATAAGATCAAGCAATGGAAACAGTTAAATAAGTTATAAAGAAAAAAGAATGAATCATTGTTAGCTAAAATAACGAAAAAATGAAGGCATGTGACCACATGTGTCATGTGTGGTCAACTTTGGAGAGAATGAAGAATGATGTGAAATGTGAATGATGCACCCTTGGACCTTTTATCGCTCTATTCCACAGTTCACATTTGACCCAAAATGAATTCGGAGCAGGCAATTTGTACATGGGAACGATCCATTTCATCTGATATAAGACATCGAATGGCATCGAAGTCTTCAAGAGAGACACCGTTTATGATTGCAATAGCTGGAATTCCAGGATCTGGTAAATCAACTTCCAGCCACATTTTATCAGAGATACTCAAGAAGGACTTTCATATTACGAATATTGTCATACCAATGGATGGGTATCATTATCCCTTGCAAGTCCTACACACATTTGACAATTCTGCGGATGTGATTTACAGAAGAGGTGCAGAGGATACATTTGATTCTGAGGCATTATTCCAAACTTTATTAAAAATTAAGTGTGGGTCCGAAGAGAAAGTTTATATTCCTGGATTTGATCATGCTAAGGGTGATCCTGAAAAAGACGCGTATATATACCAAAGATCTGATCACTCAGTAGTTATTTGTGAGGGATTGTATCTGTTACATTGGTATCAAATTCGAGAAATGTTTGACTTTACTGTTTTTATTGATGCGGATGTAGATACATGTATAAGTCGCCTTAAGATTAGAAATCAGTGTATTCCTGGATATACTAAGGAAGAAATCGAAATTCGTTGTGAAGTGGTAGATCGCGTCAATGCCATGGCAGTCTTGAAATCAAAAGAGTTTGCAAAGACGGTTGTGAAATCTGTTGCATTTCAAGAGGTCAAATAATATTAACTGTAAAATTAAGATATTTGTACAACCTTTCCTGGATTGAGTATGTTATTAGGGTCAAGTCCTGTCTTGATCATTTTCATCATTTCCACGCCACCTGATCCATATTGCTTCTCGAGATACTTCATCTTTCCATAACCTACTCCATGTTCTCCTGTACAAGTTCCACCTACTGCCATTGCACGACGGATCATGCGGTCATTGATTTCATGAAGTTTAGATATATACTCCTCTGAATCGCCGTCAGATAGTGGTAAAATGCAGTGAAAGTTGCCATCACCGGCATGTCCAAAGCAGGGCCCAATCACATTCAGATCTTTAACATCTTCGACAGTTGCTGAAATTATATCGGCGAACTTGGATAAAGGAACACAAACATCAGTAACGATTGCACCTTTTGCATTGTCTCTTAGAGCAATTGATGAATAGTATAGTTGATGTCGAGCTGCCCAGAGTGCTTTGCGTCCTTCTTCGTGTTCTGTAAACGTAAAACCAGATCCATTGAAATCATAACATATACTCTGAACCATTGAAACTTGTTCTTCCACTGCCACTTTACTTGAGCCTGTAAATTCTAAAAACAGAGTCGACTTTTCTGGCACGGGTATATCCGATGGTGATGATGATGATGATGACTTTACGTATTTGCGAAAGGCACGCAAGCTACTTTCATCAAGTAATTCACACCGTTCAACCGGTATTGCATACATTTTTATCGCTGCAACGGCTTCAGCAGCATCATGAAGAGAACGAAATGAACAAATAGCAGCAGATACATGAGCTGGGACAGGATGAAGTTTGACCGTCACTTTTGTTATCACTCCCAAAGTACCTTCAGAGCCACACATTAGACTTGTTAAATCATATCCAGCAGATGATTTCAAGGCCTTCGTTCCACATTGTGCTACAGTTCCATCTGCTAATACACATTCAACGCCTAAAATATTTTCTCTCATAGTACCATACTTAACGGCGGTAGTCCCTGATGCTCCGCATGATACCATACCACCAATAGTCGCGTCGGCGCCAGGGTCTACCATGAACTGAAGTCCTGTGTGACGCAAACGCTCATTTAACTCTTTTCTTGTTACACCAGCCCCAACCGACACAAATGGATCTTGGAGTTGCGTACCGTCCTGAGGTAAATCAATATCTTTGAATTTCATCATATCCAAACTTATACTTCCGCTTTGAAGAGCAGAAACATGCCCCTCCACCGAAGTCCCTGCTCCAAATGGTATGATTGGAACACGATATTTGTTGCACAATTTTAGGATCTCGGAAACATCTTTAGTCATCTGAGGAATCACAATAGTTTCCGGAGCAGCGGTCGGATGCCAAGATTCTCCCCTACCATGTCTATCAAGTTCATATTTATTCCTATCGATAGTAACATGAGGCAAGGTCTCGATTAATTTTTGGTAAAATAGCCCGGGTATAATTTTAGCGGTGCTGAATGTTTTTCTTTGAATTATTTTCATCGGAAGAAAATGGTTGCCAGCTGTTGCGCTTTGCGCTAAGGGTTGAGATGGAGAGCAAAGTGATAGGGGTTCGGTTTTTTTGTAAACGGCAGTTTCGGTATTGACCAGACTTTACGCGTTCTCTCTGAATGAATGAATCATTTTGTTTCAAATAATGTGCTTATATTTCTTCCTATTTTCAAATGCATTGTGGTTCAAAAAAATATAGAGAAAGAGCTGTATCGAAACCTCTAATTGGTCCACTCTTTCATTCGAATGAATGAATCGGTAAATGTTCGTTTTAGGGCCGGTGTCAAGAGCAAATGCTCCATTTTGTTCGAATGCCAATTCCAACCCCGGGGCGTCACTTTTCATAGTGTTTTTACGGGAATGGAAACACGTAATGACCCTTTAGTGTCTAATTTTACATCTGATTCTCTCTATTTTCTCTGATTCTCTCTATTTTCTCTGTATAGAAGCACGTACTATTAGTTCTCTGGTCTCCAGTAGTATATCATCTGGTTCTCGCTACACTCTTTACTGTAGTGCTTTTTCTCCATCACGAAAAAATATGTTCAAAACGAATCGGTTCAAAACCTGGCAGCAGAAGAAAACGATGCACCATACCCAGCACCAGGAGCAGCACCAGAGGACGACGAGCAGCAAAAAGAAGCATGATAACCTACTTCGTTTTACTCCACCCGGCTTCTGCTATCCCATCGATATCATTTTCCCTCCTCGCACCCTGCCAGTGTGCGATAGATGCAAAAGTAGTTTCAAAACTCGAGAAAGCTGTCGAGAACGTGATTGTCACATTTCACCGCCTTGGTCTGAGACAAATATATGCATTAGTTTCGATGACACTTGTAGTACTGACAGCAGTAACAACAATGAGAAACTCTTCGCTGGGCCATATACCACAGTAACATGTGTTACACCTCCAATATCTTTCAATTTGCTGGGACAGTTGGATGAGTCTATCCCTATCTGTGGAGAGTGTAAGGCGAGAAACTACACCAGACATCATTGTAGAAATGTTAAAGCACATCGTCAGCTACCATGGAGCACCGTTTATGTAATATGCAGTCTTGCTCCGAATGCTGATCCTGTACTTGTTGAAGATTTTGTCAAGAAACAACATGAAGGAGGAAAAAAGCCTTCGAAACTATCGAGGATAACAACAACTTCTGATGGAGATGATGATCAGCACCATAAGAAGGTAAAATTGAATGATTCTTACAGGAGCGTTATGGTGGCCCACGAACAGGAACAAGATGATGATGAACCTTTTACAACAGCAATTCCTCTCGTTCCTCCCTCTGAAAGAAGGAACATCAACAACAAGATGCATTCTTCATCATCTACTTCCAATCATGATACTATTGCTTATAAACCAACCAGCACGATCGATAATTACAAACTTTCTAGTCTCGACGCAATCGACAAAAAAATATGTTTTGGTGCGGCTCGAGTCGATGAAATGAAGGAGCGTTTCTTGGAAAGTCCTAGCACACCAGCACGAAAAAATGATAACGTTACGGACAAGGACCTTCCTCATACACTGCCACTCCCTATAAGTCAAAATACCTTTGGTACCAAGTTTTACTGCCGTGATGATGCACACCAATCAGTCAAAAGTAGCAATGAAGCTACGGAAGAAAGAAATGTTGATGATAATCATGAAGTTCATACTGTCGCTGAGAAGGACAAGAACAAAAAAATCACGCCTTTAGTGCATGGAATTCTTCCCAAATCGCGCACATTCCTCGCCACTATTTCTTCTTTCTCTAATTATATTGAAGTAAGTATTATTGTGTGTTGACGAAAAGATGAAAACAAATTCCACAGAGTTGTATCTGATCTTTCTTTTTTCATAGCATGTAGATGTTGACCCGGCTCTCGACTCTCAACATGATCCAATGATAGTGAAAAAAATACTGGACGACTTCACGAAAACAAGAATGTCAAGTACCTCTATTGATAGCTACTTATCTCATCCTATGAGTCATAGTGTGACGAATTTCGTCCATGATGTTGACGAGAAAGTCTATCGCGACTGTCATGGTATGAACGATACCACGGATTTTAACGATGATATGTTACGTATGATGATGTCCCAGCAGTCAATTCCTGGCAATAGATTACCAGGAAATAGTTATGGCCCGGTTGTTGGGATGAATGATGCGATGAACGGTGCAAGATCTGCAGCCCGTCGCATTATGATGGAACGGTATATGAATGACACACTTCGCTCTCGTGTGGCAAGTATGAATTATTACGAACAAAATTTTTTAGATGCACATGAACGACATATGATGGATCTACAAACAGAAGGATATAGAAGAGATGGTATGTATAGCAACATAGGTCTGAATTTGCACCCAAGGAGTAACGATACCGTACCCATACGTGGAATTTATCAGCCGGATATCTCAGACTTCGCCTCCCGAACCCATCCTATGAACGACGTGTCTAATCGTGACTCACTCCTTTCTAACCCAGCAATGAAGTATTTCGTATTAAGAGAGAGAATGTTACTAGAAATAATAAGCAATATGAGCAACTCTTCAACGATTAGGAACTCCCAAGAGCTAGGTGTCAACCCCATGATGCCAAGTGACCATGGTGGTTCTAGAGCTGCGATGAATGATAACCACCGTAGCATTCACTTTGGCGAAGAACAAAATGAACGAGATTCAAATACATATAGAATGCATTAGATAGTGTAACTATAAAGAGTAACATAAAAAAGATGTCAAAATATATTGCATTTATTTTAAAATTCCCATACTTCTCCTATACGTTGGGCGACAACACAACTCCAAGCAACATCCCTTGGGGTAAAACTCTTGGCTGTATCTGAACCTAGAACCAAAGCAGCCAATGTTCCATTTGCACGAATGGGCAAACACAACACTTCTTGTGTATTGGGTGGTAGATATGTAAATTCAACTTTACCCGGAAGTGCTTGCAGTGTAGGCAAGTAGCTTTCTTTTAGTTCTATGGAAGGATCTTGAAATCCTTTGAGGAAACGATCGAGAATGGGGGTGGGTTGAGAAAGTTCTCGTGTAACCTTTTCCTTTTTAACGATTCCATCCAACGCAACAACGTTCCACCGATTGTCAGTATATACCAAGAATGCTGCAGTTTTGGCAGGAGTAGCTTCTCTGACAGCCCCCATGGCCCATTTGACTACATTATGACCATCTTTCTTCTCATTATAATTAGAATCCACCCAAAGGAAATCTTGATCCAATCCATCTAGAATGACAGATTCAGCCAATGCACTAGTGACATCCAATTTACTCAAACCATTCAGTAGTACCGCACCAGCACTAAAAACAGCTAATAAATCTTGTCTACTTTGAGCACCCATGTCAGCTGCAACATTGTTTGCAATAGAAGTCGCTTCATAATCAATAGAAGATAAGCGATTGAACAGTGCCAGGAGAATACCTATGGATCCTAGAACGATGCTTGTCAGGTCTGAAGTTCCAATAGTGAATAAGTAATCAATGACGGATGTGGGTGATAAGTCTTCTGTGCTAGGAAGTGATGGAATTGGTGTTGATAATTCAACTTTTGGTTTTTGTTTATTGGACAAGAGACTAAAGTTCTTCTTCTTGTTGGAGGAGTATGGTCTCGTATTCCTCGCGATCGTTGTCTTTATGATCGGATTGGTGGTAAATGCCTCCGTGTATCGTTCCTCTATCAGTACATCCATACTGAATAAAGCAAATAAGATGACAAGACGTGTTGATGCGTTCATGGTAGAGGTGTTGAAGTAGATATAATATATATGTATCTAAGTAAGTAGATCGTAGCTCTGTTGTTTGTTTGTTGTTTGGTACACTTTCTGTATTTAGAGCCATTTTAGCCTTGATAGTACCTGTAGAAAATCTTACATAAGTACTTACTAAGTAAGTAAATCCTTTTTACAAACAAACCATACCTACCATCCATCCATTCACTCTCTTTGCAGAACATTAATCTACATAGAGTATACAATAATCGTCAAATTTTCACATCAGCCATGTCAAAGGAAATTGAGGTGGACTTTGGAGGTATCACCAATGATAACTGCCAACAACTCAAACTGATCAACACCACATGCTTTCCTATTACATATGCTCCTGGCTTTTACAAAGATGTCGTCCAAGCGAAAAATTCAGATTTGAACAAGTTTGCTTACCATAATGGATATATCATTGGTGCTATTTGCTGTCGTGTTCAAGATGTCAAGGTTTTAAGTGGAGATAATGGTGATGCTGATGCTGCTGTTTCTTCTGCTTCGGGTAATTTAGATGAAGAAGAGGCCACGAAAAAAGTACTCTACATCATGACCTTGGCAGTATTGCCTGCGTATAGAGGGAGAGGTGTTGGAAAGAAACTGCTTCAGTCAGTTCTGGATCATGTGAACGATGCTGATCTAAAGGAAAAAGAAGGCATTCAAGAAGTCATGCTTCATGTCCAAGTATCCAATGAGGATGGAGTGAAATTTTATACGGATAAGATGGGTTTTGAAAAGGGAGAGAAGGTGAATGATTATTACACTAGAATTGATCCACCACATGCATTCATTCTAAGAAAAAAATTGTAAGATGCAAAAATGATGATTGTATTTTATGAGCCAGAATAGTTGTAGTAAACTGTGTCTCCATCATTTCTGTTCGTTTGACCTTCATTCGGTGATTGTGTTGTCCCATTCAGATATTGAGGGTATATGTGTTGACCTTGTTGAGTTGTGGTGGTATTCCATCCTTGTGGAGGTGGATATGGAGGGAAACTTCCAGGAAAATGGGACGGAGGGGGTGGTGGAGGTGGTGGAACACCGTACTGTTGTTGCTGTTGATTTGGCTGAGGCATTTGCATTGGATGATAAGGTGTAGGATAAGAAGTCGGTGGTGCACCTGGAGGATACTGATATCCATAGTGTGGTTGCTGCTGATACTGTGGAAATCCCTGTGTATATGATGGAGGTATTGCACCTGACATACCATAAGACTGATATGGTTGTGGATTGTGATGCACTTGATGGGGTTGTTGGTAACCAAAAGAAGGATTCGAATGATATGGAGGTTGATTCTGATACTGAACAGTCATTTGTTGCTTATTCGAACCATGGAAATAAGAATTGCTTGGTTGGTTCATTGGACTACTACTACTACTACTAGAAGTAGCAGTAGTAGTGTTCATGAGGTTTCTTGTAGGACCAGAAGCATCGCGTGCCCCCCTGTTATTTCTATTGCCTTTCTTCTTATTTTTCATTTCTCGTTCTGCTTCGTCGTCACTAAAGTACATTTCATGAATATCTGTGACTTCTTCATCGTATACATTAGAAGCATCACAACCTTTCTTGCTATTCATAGCAACAGTATGTGTATCAACAACCTTTACCTGATCTGCTGAATAGTATATCTCCATAGATGGACATGCAATCAGCCACTTTGTGAAAACTCCATCTTCAGCCCAGGGATCTGTAAATGTTTCAGTATGTGTGTTATCGTTTGACTTAGGAGTTGTCTTGTGTTCAATGGACAGTGGTTTATCGGACGGAATATCACTTTCTTCACCAATCGTATTGTTAGTATCTTTTTCATCTGATTGAAAATCATCATGTATTCCTTCTGGTTTCGAAGAAGACGGCACTTTTTCATCAATAATAGAGTGTTTCAATCGCACTGTGTAGAGTGGCTTTGAAACTGGTCCAAAGACCTCAAGAATTTTGCCCAGTGCGACCACTCTTACATTATCTGTGGAAATATTTGACATATCATTGATAATTTTTGGTACATTCTCATCATTTTCATTAAGCTTCAATAGCAAAAGATTTCCTTCATCTAAGAGAAGTGGTTGTTGCTGGGTATTCGGATTATTACTCATCATTTTCATTCCATCCATTGTTTTGCTCTGTACCACAATGGTCCTTTCATTCACCAAGTGTGTTTTCACATGTCCCGCCACATTAATTCTTGTCGAAGGAACGATTCCTACCAAAACACCTGGTAGTAAACTTGGCTGAAATAATATGGTGTTCTTGGAATCGTCGATATCAAGATCCATGTTCAACTTCTCCTTTAGATCTGATATTGGACATGAATACAAATCAATTTCATTTTGAGTTGTAGGTTTGTAACTTTGTGTCCCACTTTTCTTTCTTCCGCGTCCGCCTCCGCCTCCGCCATCGTCAGAAGCATCGTCGTCCTTCATTTTAGCCAATTGTTCCGATAAGTCTATATCCGATTCATCGTCTGAGCTTTGATCTGCTATAGCGTCATGTTTTTCATTAACCTTGTCACTGGTCTCATCTAACTGATCTTCATCTTCCGTATCAGTACTATTATCACTTGAACTTTCCGTGGATTCTTCCTCGGAATCATCGTCCTCATCTTCATCGTATTGTTCTTTTTCACGATGTGGTTCCTGAACTGGAGAAGTGATTAAGGCAAAACTAGCAGCAACAGCAAGATCATCAACCACTTCTTCCTGTCCATACTCTTCTAAGTTATGATCGTAATGTTTACGTTTGGATTGATGTTGCGTATGATACATTTTTCTTTCACGTGCGACTATGACTCTAATTAAAAAAATATGGGAAATGTTGCGATCTTTTGGGGAAAAAAAGACATCCCACTTTTGATCGCGCATTTTTCTGACACATCATTTTTGGTTGGTTCTCAAGTCGTCAAGTAGTAAAATCCAAGAGTGTTTTACGATTTCTGATTTGTCCACAATTCATTTTTATAGTACACTGACAGGCGTAACGATCAAACCCATCTATTTCACTTTTATATGTTAAAACATGAGAGTCGCGGGTGTGCTGATTTCTTGCATATACTCATTGCAGTCGATTGGGGCACATTTGATTCCGTATGAACCGCATGAAGTAAAAAATAGAGTGGTACAATCTCTGCGCGGAGGTAACGACGATACCAATGATAGCTCTACATTACTTCGCTCACGTGGTGGATCAGCTGTTTCAACTTCGATCCGTGAAAATGAAAATGTCGGTGAAGAAAAGGAAGGAGGAAAGAAGAAGGGAACAAACTTTTTAACGACGGATATCGCTGCATCAGATGGAAACGTGACGGATGAAATTCAAGTTATGAAACGAAATGGTCAAACTCAAACATTAGATAGAGAAAAAATATATCGTCGGCTAGAAGCTCTTTCCACCGATCTCAACCAGAAATTTCTATCTTTACATGCAATCACTGATTCCATCATGCGAGGCGCATATCATAACATGACCTCTGCGGAAATTGATATCCTTGCTTCGGAAACGGCAGCGTCCATGAGCACACAGCATCCAGATTATGCTCGTCTTGCAGCTCGAATTTGTGTGACTCAAAATCACAAAACGACACCCGACACATTCTCAGAAACGTTTACGAAACTTTATGACAATGGGAATGGATTCGTTTGTCCTCAAATTGCCGATATTGTTCAAAGACGCGCAAAAGAAATTGATGACAGAATTGTTCATGAACGTGACATGGAGTTTACCTATTTTGGATTTAAAACTCTAGAGAAATCGTATCTTCTGACGTCTGAGGATAAATCGGTCCACGAGCGTCCACAATATATGATTATGAGAGTTGCTTTGGGTATCCATTGTGTAGGAGACTTTGTGGCTGGTAGTCCAGTAGAAGATGCCAATTTAGAAGCTGCTTTTGAAACATATGATATGATGAGTAAAGGCTTCTTTACCCATGCAAGTCCAACACTGTTCCATTCAGGGACTATACATCCACAATTGAGTAGTTGCTTTTTAGTTCAAATGTCTGAAGATTCTATTAATGGTATTTACGACACTTTAAAGAGATGTGCTGTGATATCAAAGTCTGCAGGAGGAATCGGTTTATCAGTTCATAATATTCGCGCAAGTGGTACTTACATTAAAGGGACGAGAGGGGTATCAAATGGATTAGTGCCTTTACTGAGGGTATATGATGTAACCTGGAGATATGTGGATCAAGGGGGAGGAAAGCGACCTGGTGCATTTGCTATTTATCTTGAGCCTTGGCATGCTGATATTTTTGACGTTTTAAATTTAAGAAAGAATCATGGAAAAGAAGAGCAACGAGCTAGAGATTTGTTTTACGGACTTTGGATTCCTGATTTATTTATGAAGCGAGTGAAAGAGGACGGATTGTGGAGCCTCATGTGCCCACATCAATGTCAGGGATTACAAACTTGCCATGGAGAAGACTTTGAACGTTTGTATAGTCAGTATGAATCAGATGGGAAATTTGTTCGCCAAGTAAGAGCTCGGGAGCTTTGGGGGGCGATTTTAGATGCCCAAATAGAAACTGGGACTCCTTACTTATTATACAAGGATGCTGCTAATCAGAAATGCAACCAAAAGAACCTAGGAACTATACAATGTAGCAATCTGTGCACCGAAATTATTCAGTTTACGGATAAAGATGAAGTTGCGGTCTGTAACTTAGCTAGCATGTAAGTATTTCACTCTATGAGACAGGGTTAAATGAGTATTCGAAGTATCATTCTCTCTAACAGTTTACTTTTACAGATGCCTTTCAAAGTATGTTGTTTCTGATAGAGGTCCGTATGGATCTGTGCATCCTGAGTCCGGAAAAGCATATTTTGATCACGTGGCTCTACATAGGGCAACCAAGATTGTCACAAGAAATCTAAACAAAATAATAGATATAAACAAATATCCTATAGATGGAGCAAAGCGATCGAATCTTCGGCATCGTCCTATTGGAATAGGAGTTTCAGGTCTCGCAGATGCATTCTTAAGGCTTGGTCTACCCTTTACTTCTGAGAGTGCAAAACAATTAAACGAGGCGATTTTCGAAACTATATATCATGCGGCTTTGGAGGCTAGTGCCGAAATTGCCGAAATTAAAGGTTCTTATGAATCTTTCAGCGGGTCACCTATCAGTCAAGGTGAACTACAGTTCAATCTCTGGGGAATTTCGGACGAAGAAACTCCGAGCCATCGTGACCAAAAGAACGCGTCAAACATTATTGTCAAGCAGATGTATGGAGAAAGTATACAAGGGAAGGGGTACGATTGGCAAGAATTAAGGGAAAGAATTATGAAAAATGGGATTCGAAATTCATTGCTCATAGCGCCGATGCCTACAGCATCAACATCGCAAATTCTTGGTGTTAATGAATGCTTTGAACCATTCGTATCTAATATGTATCTGCGGCGAGTCAAAGCTGGAGAGGTAACTACTATGTGTTTCATTCTTGTCTGCATTGTTATTAAAAATGCTCGGCTAACTAATCTATGTCATGTATTACAAACTAAAAAGTTCATTATGGCAAATCCTCATCTAATGGAAGACCTAACGGACCGAGGTTTGTGGAACCCTAGCGTTCGTAACCAGCTTATGCGTGATGGAGGATCTGTCTCTAAAATAGACTGTATACCTGACCGATTGAAAGAGCTATACAAGACAGTTTGGGAGCTCAAGATGAAAGATATTATAGATATGGCAGCAGACAGGGGGAAGTTTATTGATCAGAGCCAAAGTTTAAATTTGTTCGTGGCGGACCCAAAACCTGATCGTTTGACATCCATGCATTTTTATGCTTGGCAAAAAGGATTGAAGGTACGTGAGTTTGTGTGACATTATATTTCTCTACATTAACATCTGGCGATTGCTAATAACCACCACGGCTTGAATTAGACTGGAATGTACTATCTTCGAACGAAACCTGCAGTCAACGCAATACAGTATACAGTAGAAAAAAGCGAAGCAGCAAATGCATTTATGAATCAGTTACCGTCGCATGGCGATGGAAGTGAATGCTTGAGTTGTTCGGCATAAAAATACTTCAAAATGAATATCACTTTTTGTTTGATCTCTTCGATCATCTTTCGTTTTAAACTCCGTCTCCTTGAGCTGTTGCTTTTATCTCGTTCAAAATAGTAACAATATCACCCACTGAACGCGCTGAGCTTAAAGATGCAGTACTAATCGATACAGGTTTATGCTTTGTAGACAGGGCATTCTGCAGTCTTTGTGCTAGCTGGGGCAGTCCAACGGATGATAATCCACACTGGTCCAGTGTCCAGTCTAACTCAGGGGCGAAACCAGACATATCTTCTATTGCACTTATTAAAGCATCCTCTGTGTCACTTTCTTCATCGCTCGCATTTCCTAATACTATAGCAATACTATTTAAAAACGTATTCATTAACGGTAGCGCTGTGACATTCATCAAAGCTGAAAATCCTACCGTAAGAATCACGATATAAAAATATTCATACCACTCAACAGGGACTAAACCAGTACATAATCTTCCTATAACGCCACCAATTCCACCAGTGACCATTGCGGGTCGCAGCGAAATACAACTGACCGACAGGCTGGTGAAACAAGAGGCTTGTCAAAAATCATATCAATTTTTCCAGCAGGCGGCTGTGATATTGGCATCTGCTCAGACATGGAGTAAGTTGGAATGATTGGAATGTCACCATAAGTGGATGATAGAGAGATTGCGTCACGACTCATCAACTCAGCAGCACCTGAGCGGATCATTCGTAGAGAATGACCTTCTTTCCAAACGCCATTATCTTGGACACCATATGATTTAAGTTTCTCACTAACGCTAGCCATATCTCTGATGTAATTGACAGTTGCATTATGAATGGTTGGTACAGAACTGTACCAAGTTGGTTGAGGTTTCGAAAGAGCAAGTGCATCGATCATGTTTTCAGGGGAAAACGCTGCTGCCCCGGTTCCAATATAACATAAGATAGATGCACTAATGCCGCCAATATGAAATAGGGGCATGATTGAGTAACAGACATCATCTTTATTAAGACCTAAGCTAGAAGCTAAGATGAAACCATTACGAACAATACTTGAATGGCGAATGGGAACACCCTTCGGTTTTGACGTAGTTCCTGATGTTCCAAGAAGGAGAGCGACTCCATTGGGAGGATTTGTCAGAGATTGAAATACATTAATTGACGACAAAGATGATCGCATCCAGGTTGGATCAAGCCTTCGTCCTCCACTATGTGTGTATTTAAATAGCCCCGGTTTCTTGTCATCGGATCCAGTCATGGCTCTGTGTAAAACAGCTTTTCCCGTGGCGGCATACTTTTCAAATGCATTCTCTAATCCTGGATTTTCTACACCTTCAAAAAGTATTAGATGTTTTGCATTAAATTGCTCCAAAAAATAAGTAGTATCCGACTCCGGAGTATTTGGAGGAAGAGGGGCGGCAGTTGTCTGTGCCATTATAGAGAGAAAAACGAGAGCAGAAACAGCCCCTGCAAACATTGATAGAAGAAATATCTGAGTCCGTCTGACAGGAATAATGTATTATTGCATTTGAAACAAAACATAAAAAGTAAGCACGTACCACCTCCAGGAGGACATCCATATACAACGACTTCACCCTCTTTTACGCCTAGACGGCGTAGATCACCATCTCCACCCTGAATAAAATCTAAAACATCACCGTATGAAGTATAGTTAGATACATTTGTATCCCTTGCATTATAGAAAAGTGGTGTGTTTCTATCCGTGATTGACAGAGCTCCTACAAGAGTGTCCTGCATTTTTTTCTCTTCTAATTCAACCATGTGCAAACTGAATGGAAGATAACAACCCGATACTAGTAATATCATATACCTTTCTCATGTTAGGCGCTTGAATTTCGACAGCATTTCTTTTCTCTTTCAAATTTCGCCTTAACGTACGCACGAGCTCTTTATCAGCGGAAACCATTCGCGGTACAGCATGCCCTCCAACCATGTATTTTACTTGTAAATCCGAAAACATATAACCAAATTTCTCACTCTTCATTTTTTGGTGATCCTCGATCCCTATTAATAGCATCGAGGGTATAGAAATACTGAATTCGTCCATTCCCTCGCGTAGACCAAGTGCGTGCCTTATTGTATGTGGATCTGCTATCGGACAAGCGAGAATCATGTAATCAAATGGGTTGTTGGTTCCTTCCTGAAGACTGTGTGCCAACATTCCAATTGCAGTCCTGAGACTCTTCCTGAAGGAACTTTGGAATGAGTTTGCCATTTTTCTCTCGAATCTAAGTGAAAATGTGTTCTTATACAATCTGTTCAAGTCACTACCAAGAAGAGAGCTCCTTAAAGAATGTCTGGTACCTGAAGACTCTGATTCATTTGAGTATGATACAATAGCATCCTTCAGTTCATGATCATTCCATATGAGAGCGCTAAAGGCTGCAACAACTGCGCCTTGAGAAAATCTGAAAATGTGTTCTTATACAATCTGTTCAAGTCACTACCAAGAAGAGAGCTCCTTAAAGAATGTCTGGTACCTGAAGACTCTGATTCATTTGAGTATGATACAATAGCATCCTTCAGTTCATGATCATTCCATATGAGAGCGCTAATGGCTGCAACAACTGCGCCTTGAGAAAATCCGTACACGGCATCGAAAGGACCTAGTTCTCGAATTGCAACCAAGACCGTCACAATGGCTTGGAAAAAACTAGACTTGAATCTAGCATCCGAATAGCTGCTATGATACCAGCTGTTAAAAGAAGGACCACTCACAAATTCTGTTATCTCTGGATCGCCTTCTTCTTCTTCGATTGGACCATCCAGATAGATAATGTCATAATCTTCGTTGCGGACTCCAAGATTTGCAAGTTGTAATTGAGTCACTTCACCATTGCTGGCTTTACCGTGCAATGCCAAGATCTTGTTCTTGATCTTTGTGCCATCTTCACTCTTTGTTATGTTCAGATTAAAAATGCTTGATCTTTGTAATGTAGTAGAGGATGAGGAAACTCCCGTACTTGATGCTCTGTTCTTCTCTCGTAGAGATCCGTTACTAGTAGCAGTAGTACCAGAATTGGTGGTGGTGCTGTTTCTAAAACTCTTGCTTGCTACTAGTGCTGAAGAACGGGATGATGATGAAGGCAGGAAGTCTTCTGAGTACTTGATGTTGCGCGACTCTCCTTTCTCCTCGTCATCGTCGCTAGTCTTGGCTGAAGAAAAGAAAGCAACAGTATTTCGCTCTGTGGTTGTGGTCATGATGATATTGCTTGTTCTTGATGAGATTCGGTACTAGAACAAAAAGTACACTTCTTCTTCTTCTTCTTTTTGACGACGATGGGAAACGGTGTAAATGGAGTTCTGGAATTTCGACCTATTCGTTTGAAGATACAAGCAGCTTCTATACTGAACTTTAGATTTTTAAGGCGAGTTGTTTGTTTTATTTTGGTTTAATGGATGTTGACTTCTTTTATTTAGGATGTGTCCTGTGTCCTTAACAACGGGCAAGGGGCAGTGGCAGCTGGTCACTGGGCTTCAACGTTTTTCGGACTCTATTTATTCACGGTTGTGACACCCAAAAGTCCGTCAAAACGTT
>Ga0213868_10000606_pt1 | contig 34042 bp, 27 predicted proteins | sample PICome_9_FD_160087 | JGI IMG/M metagenome (GOLD analysis project Ga0213868, IMG submission 160087) | Coastal seawater microbial communities near Pivers Island, North Carolina, United States - PICO127 | ecosystem: Environmental > Aquatic > Marine > Coastal | place: USA: North Carolina...
AAATAAAAACTATGACTGGTCTAACAACAAAAAAATTATACAAAATTGGATTAATGGAGAAACAAAAGATGATTTTGTGAATGCCAACATGATAGAATTAAAACGAACAGGTTGGATGAGTAATAGAGGAAGACAAAATGTTGCTTCTTATTTTGCCAAAGAACTAACATTAGATTGGAGAATTGGCGCAGCCTATTTTGAATCTATGTTACTAGATTATGATGTTCACAGCAACTATGGAAACTGGATGTATGTTTCTGGAGTTGGCAACGATCCAAGAGATCGAAAATTTAATACCCAACTTCAAGCAGAGCGTTACGATCCTGCACATTTATTTAGAAATCGTTGGCTACAACAAACATTATTTTAATCTATGAAAACAGTTGCATTAGTTTTCCCAAACCAACTCTTTGAGATTTCACCTTTTAACGATTTAAAATGTGAATTGTATGTAGTTGAGGAATTCTTATTTTTTAATCATTATAAGTTTCATAAACAGAAAATTGCTTTTCATAGAGCCACCATGAAAAACTATTCAAGTTACCTTTCCTCACTTGGTCATAAAATTTCCTACATCAGTGCTACTTCTGAACTTTCTGATGTTAGAAAATTAATTCCAAAACTCATAAAAAACGGTTTAGAAGAGTTACATATTATTGAACCTAATGACAATTGGTTAGAAAAACATATCAAAAACACTTCAAAAGACATTTCTATTACATGGTATAATAACCCTTTGTTTATTAATACTAAAAATGAACTTGATACATTTTTTAGTTCTTCAAAAAAGAAATTTTTTCAAACCTCTTTTTATAAGCAACAACGAATAAAAAGAAATATCTTAATGTCTAATGGAGAACCAGTAGGAGGAAAATTAACTTATGATTCGGAAAACAGAAAAAAATATCCAAAAAACAAAAAGCCACCTATACTTCACTTTCCTGAGAAAACACCTTATCATATGGAAGCTGAGGAATATGTTAACAAGCATTTTGATTCTCACTATGGTCATTTAAGTAGTTCAATTATTTATCCCATAGATTTTAAAACCTCACAGGCTTGGCTTGACCAGTTTTTAGAAAAAAGATTTAAAGAGTTTGGTGATTATGAAGATGCAATTGTTCAAAAAGAAGTTTTTTTAAATCATAGTATTTTATCTCCATTAATTAATGTGGGATTATTAAACCCTATGGAGGTTATTAAACAAACTCTCGAATTTGCAGAAAAAAATGATATTCCAATCAACTCTACAGAGGGTTTTGTTAGACAAATAATTGGTTGGCGAGAATTTATTAGGGGGGTTTATGGTGTTAAAGGTTCTGAAGAACGCACAAAAAACTTTTGGGGGTTTTCTAGAAAAATACCTGCTTCTTTCTACTCCGGAACTACAGGAATTGAACCAATAGATGATGCTATTAAAAAGGTTTTAAATACAGGATATGCCCATCACATTGAACGACTTATGGTTTTGGGTAATTTTATGGTATTGTGTGAGTTTGATCCAGATGAGGTGTATCAATGGTTTATGGAGTTATTCATAGACTCCTATGATTGGGTTATGGTTCCTAATGTATATGGGATGAGTTTATATGCAGATGGAGGCTTAATGTCTACTAAGCCATATATAAGTAGCAGTAATTATATCATGAAAATGAGTAATTACAAAAAAGGAGAATGGCAGCAAGCATGGGATGGATTATTTTGGACTTTTATGGATAAGCATCGAAGTTTCTTTCTTAAAAACCCAAGGTTAGGAATGCTAATAAGAACCTTTGATAAAATGAATCAGGATAAAAAAGAATCACATTTTAGAAATGCTGAAGAATTTATAAAACAATTGGATGAATAAAGAAAAAATAAATCTAGTTTGGTTAAAAAGAGATTTAAGGCTACATGACAATGAAGCCATAAGTAGGGCTATAAAAAATGGAAAAAGGTTTTTAATTTTTTATGCTTTTGAAAAAATTTTGATAAATGACCCCCACTATAATAGTAGACATTGGAACTTTATAAAACAATCTTTAGTAGACCTAAATTCTGAACTTAAAGAGCATCAATCAAAAATATTATCTGTTGCTTCGGATGTCATAGGACTATGTAACCAAATACAAAATTTCTATACAATTGAAACCATCTATTCACATCAAGAAACTGGAATTTTAACAACCTATACAAGAGATAAAGAATTTAAAAGATACTGTAGAAATAATAATATTGATTGGAAAGAAAATGTAAATAATGGAGTTCAAAGAGGACTAAAACACAGAGAAAATTGGTTTGATGAGTGGGAAATATTTATGAATAAAAAAATAGAAGTATTTAACCCTCTAGATAATCAGTTATTAAATATTGATGATATTTTAACTCTAGAAAATATTTCAAATCCAGCAGTATTAGAAACCTCAACAAATGAGAAGTTTCAAAGAGGAGGTAGGAGTTTAGGATATAGATATCTAAATAGTTTTTTTAAAGAAAGACATAAAGATTATATGTTTAATATTTCAAAACCTAACTCATCAAGAACTAGTTGTAGCAGATTATCTCCATATCTAGCCTGGGGTAACCTTTCAGTAAGAGAGGTATTTCAGATGGGAAGAAGAGAAAAAACCAAAAAAAATGCTAAACATATAGGAGCATTTTTATCAAGACTAAGATGGCAAGCCCACTTTATACAAAAATTTGAAATGGAGCATGTTATGGAAAAAGCTAGTATAAACAAAGGGTACCATAAGCTTAAAAAATCCATTTCAAAAAAATACCAAGACGCTTGGATTAATGGGCAAACCGGATTTCCCTTAGTAGATGCATGTATGCGATGCCTTCAAGAAACAGGGTATTTAAATTTTAGAATGCGCGCATTAACAGTCTCTTTTTTTACACATATCCTTTGGCAACCTTGGCAAGATGCAACAACTCATCTCTCTCAAATGTTTTTAGATTTTGAGCCTGGAATACATTTCCCACAGCTTCAGATGCAAGCGGGTGAAACAGGAATAAACAATCTTAGAATTTACAATCCTATAAAAAATGGAAAAGAGCATGATGAGGATGCAATATTTATAAAAAAATGGGTTCCAGAGTTAAAAAACTTAGACACTAATTTTGCTCATGAACCCTATTTAATGACTCCACTTGAACAACAGATGTATGATTTTACACTCGGAAAAGATTACCCAAACCCAATAGTTGATTTAAAAAAAACAAGAAAAAATGCCTCAGATATATTATGGAATTTAAAGAAAAACCCTCAAGTTAAAGAGGAAAGTAAAAGAATACTTCTCAAGCATACTTTATCCAATAGAAATCTTCTACTTACAGACAACATAAAAATCTTAACTCCTTAAAAAGTAAATTATTAAGCAATAAATAGTAAATAAATCATACCCTAATTATTTGTTAATTTTTGTCTAACCATTTGATAAATTCATTAAACAAATCTACATTTGAATTAATGATATTTACAACTACACATACAAATAAAGAGGCAAAAGAATTAACTAATGATTTAATAGGTTTACCTTTTACGTTTTTACAATCGTTAAAAATGGGTGGTGTAGGTTCTAAAAGAATGATTATTGAAGAAACTAATGAAAACTTTCATCAATACATCAACAAAATATCTGATATAAATTACGCAAACATAGAGCTTAGACCTGAAGGTATTATTGTATTATTAAACAAAGGTTTAAACAACTTTAACTGGATTATACCTTACAGACAACTTGTAATCTACAAAACAGATAGACTGAGTATTCATGCTCAGGGAAAATATATATGCTTTAAAAATAATATACTTTTTAAAGAAAATAAAAAATTCATTTCAAAAATGATTAATTTAAAGGCGATAAACCAAGAAAAGTATTTAAATCCTACTTATGAATGAGTTATCTAGTATTGACATAGATAGAATTATTGAAATGGCATGGGAAGATAGAACAACATTCGATGCCATTAAATTTCAGTTCGGTCTAGGTGAACAGGAAGTTATTAGCCTAATGAGAAAAGAAATGAAACTAAAAAGTTTTAAACTATGGAGAAAAAGAGTTCAGGGAAGAAAAACAAAACACAGTAAACTAAGAGAATTTGAAAGTGGAAGGTTTAAATGTACCAGACAAAGACAAATATCAAACAACTCTATATCAAAAAGATAAACCAGTGCTTTGTTTTAAGCTTAGAGTATTTAAAAACAGTACAAAAAAAAAGACAGAAATATGAATACTAATAGATTACTAAATAAGCTAAAAAAAGAAAGTCAACTCAACGGATTTTCATTCGATGATATTGGCGATGATCATTTATACACTGGGTTAGAAACCCCAATGAAGCCAGACGCCTTTGTAATATCTGATGAAGAAAAGAAGGAAAAAATTGCAATTTTATTTAAAGAAATCATGGATGTGATGGGATTAGATCTCACAGACGATTCTCTCAAGGGTACTCCAAAAAGAGTAGCCAAAATGTATATAGAAGAAATATTTTCTGGATTAAATCCTAATAATAAGCCAAAAATTGCTTTATTTGACAATAAATATCAATACAATCAGATGTTGGTTGAGAAGAATATTACTTTCTACTCAAATTGTGAACATCATTTTGTACCAATTATAGGTAAGGCTCATATTGCATACATATCATCTGGAAAAGTAATCGGACTTTCTAAATTGAATCGAATTGTTCAATATTATGCCAAAAGACCTCAAGTACAAGAAAGGCTAACAAATCAAATTGCAGAAGAATTAAAAAACTCACTGCAAACGGAAGACGTAGCTGTTATTATTGACGCTAAACATTTATGCGTATCATCAAGAGGTATCAAAGATGATACTTCTGCAACAGTTACCTCATATTACGGCGGAGAATTTAATTCGCCTTCAAAAATTAACGAATTATTGAACTATTTAAAAGATTAAACAATGGACATCATAGACAGAGCTACTGAATTTGAGCACAGAAAACATAAATTCATTACTACAAGTGATCGTATAATAGCCTCAAGAGAAGTTAAAGGATTGATTTTAGAAATTAATGATATTTACAAAGAAAGTAAAGATCCTGATTTAATGGATTTAATGAAAAGATTAACGGTTATTAAGCAAAAAATTGAAAAAAGACTCAAAGGTCGACCTCTAACATCTAGTTAAATAATGCGAAAAATTATAATTGTTGGAGGTAGTCGAGGAATCGGAAACTCCCTTCTTACCACGCTAGTTGAAAATCATAAAATTATTAATATTAGCAGGGTACAACCGGCCCTATCGCATGTTAATTTGACCCACTATACTTGTGATGTTTTAATCGATGAACTTCCTGAAATAACTGAAGTAGATTCCATTATATATTGTCCTGGAAGTATAAATTTAAAACCAATATCGCGTTTAAAACTCGATGATTTTAGAGACGATTTTGAGATAAATGTTATCGGTGCCGTAAAAACAATACAAAAATATCTATCTATTCTAAAAAAAGGAAATAAACCCTCAGTTGTTCTTTTTAGTACTGTAGCCACAGCACTTGGAATGCCTTATCATGCTAGTGTAGCTGCTGCAAAATCTGCAGTTGAAGGCTTAGTAAAATCATTAGGTGCAGAATTAGCGCCTACAGTTAGGATAAACGCCATTGCCCCTACTGTAACAGATACAGATTTAGCATCCAAGCTACTCAGAAATGAAAAAATGATTGATATGATTACAGACCGACATCCACTTAAAAAATTTCTTGAACCAAAAGAGGTCGCAGATATGGCAGAATTCTTACTGTCACCAAAAGCATCAGCAATCTCAGGACAGGTTTTTAAAATGGATTGTGGAATTGTAAGCTTTAAAATCTAATATGAATCCATTTATTGTTTTCATCAAAACATTATCAAAAACAAATAAACCTATAAAAATGTCAGCATCAAAATCGTTGTATGATATCAAAATTGATTCGCTTCAAGGAGCATCAATTGATTTTTCATCTTTTAAAGGAAAAAAAATATTGTTTGTAAATGTAGCCTCTAAATGCGGTTTTACCCCCCAATATAAAGACTTACAAAAATTATATAATCAATACCAAGATTCATTAGTTGTTATTGGTGTTCCCTGTAACCAATTTGGAAAACAAGAACCGGGAACCTCTAATGAAATTGAAGAATTTTGCCAGGTAAATTATGGTGTATCATTCTTGATCACTGAAAAGGTAGATGTTAAAGGTAGTGAACAACATCCTTTATACAGGTGGTTAACATCTAAAACTGAAAATGGAAGAAAAAATTCTTCTGTAAAATGGAATTTTCAAAAATATTTAGTTGATGAACATGGTGAATTAATTGATTATTATTATTCAATAACATCTCCAACCAGTTCTAAAATCAAAAAACACTTGCAATAAAATGTTTGGAATTTTTAAAAAAAAGACTGAGGTAGAAAAATTAGAAAATCTTTATAAAAAAAAGATGAAAGAAGGGTATGATCTTCAATCTATTGATAGGAGTGCCAGTGATCAAAAGTATGTTGAGGCAGACCAAATATTAAAAAAAATTGAATCCTTAGAAAAAAAGTGATTGTAAAAAAAACTAAATACCTCATCTTATTTCTATTCATCAATTTTGGTGGATTAGCATTAGGGAGTTGGCTCATGAATAATGGCCCAAGTACAGATTGGTATTTAAATCTAACAAAAGCACCTTGGACTCCACCAGGTTGGGTTTTTGGGGCTGCTTGGACAAGCATTATGATTTGTTTCTCCATCTATTTAATTTTTCTTTTCACAAAAAACTACAATCAAAAAAAACTATTTTTATTTGGTATTCAGTTTATATTGAATGTTAGTTGGAATTATCTATTTTTCAATAAACATGAGATTTTTATTTCGCTCATCTCTATTACACTTTTAACAGCACTAATTTTCTTTCTTTTCTTTCATTACTATAAAGCACACAAAAAAGTCAGTTACTTGCTTCTCCCCTATATGATTTGGCTTTGTATAGCCACTTCTCTAAACCTTTATATTTTAATACATAATTAGAGATGAAGATTTATACATTTCACAGGACTCAAAAATTACCTATATCTAGAAAGGAAGCCTGGGAGTTTTTATCAAACCCGAAAAACCTATCTGCATTAACACCAAAAGAAATGAATTTTACAATCATTTCAGATGACCAAAAGAAAATGTATGCTGGGCAAATCATTCAATACAGTGTAACGCCTCTAGCTAACATTAAAACAAAATGGATAAGTGAAATCACTCATTTAGAAAAAGGTAAATATTTTGTAGATCTTCAACTCTACGGCCCATATGCTTTTTGGCATCATAAACACTTTATTCATGAAATCGATGGTGGTGTAGAAATGGAGGACATTATTGATTATAAGGTACCTTTTGGAATAGTTGGGCAAATTATCCATCCTTTGCTGGTAAAGCCAAAACTGGAAAAAATTTTTAGTTACAGACAAAAAAAATTAGTAGAAATCTTTGGAAAATATATAAATAATGGATAAAATTTCAATTTTTTGGTTTCGTAGAGATTTAAGGTTACATGATAACAAAGCACTTTTTCATGCACTTCAATCTGAAGAAAAAATACTCCCAATTTTCATATTTGATATTGATATACTAGAAAAAATACCTAAAGATGATGCCCGAATTTCATTTATTTACTCAGAGCTAAAAGCTATGAATAAGCATTTGGAAGCCCATGAAACCGAGATAAAAATGTTTTATGGAAATCCAAAAGAGGTTTTTAAATCACTGATGAAAAACTATACTATAGTGAAGGTATTTACAAATCATGATTATGAACCTTACGCTATAAAACGTGATTTAGAGATCAAAGAAGTTGTATCGACTAGTAAAATTGATTTTCAGACCTATAAAGACCAAGTAATTTTTGAAAAAAACGAAATAACAAAAAAAGATGGAAAACCTTATGTGGTGTATACACCTTATTCGAAGAAATGGTTGGAGAAATATGAAACAAATAAACCTGAAAATTATCCCTCTGAAGATCTTTTAGATCGACTTTACAAAAAAACAAAATCAGAAACGCTTACTTTAAGTGATATCGGGTTTATTGAGACTAGTATCCCAATCAAAAACTATATTTTTAATTCTAGAATTATCAACGAATACGAGGAGACTCGCAACTTCCCTGCACTTGACAATACATCTAAATTAGGACCTCACCTTCGTTTTGGAACCGTTAGTGTTCGTCAAATGGTATCTAGAGCAGATGCATATGAAAATAAAATTTTTCTCAAAGAATTAATTTGGAGGGAATTTTTTATGCAAATTTTATGGCATTTTCCTGAAACCCATAAAAATTCTTTCAAATCAAAATATGATAGAATTATTTGGAGAAATAACGAAAAAGAATTTAAAAAATGGTGTGAGGGAAACACTGGATATCCGATGGTAGATGCTGGAATGAGGCAATTAAATAAAACCGGATTTATGCACAATAGAGTTCGTATGCTTGTAGGAAGTTTTTTATGCAAACATTTACTTATCGATTGGCGATGGGGTGAAGCCTATTTTGCTGAAAAATTACATGACTACGAAATGTCTAGCAATGTAGGTAATTGGCAATGGGTAGCAGGTACTGGTGTTGATGCATCACCTTATTTTAGAATTTTTAATCCTACTAGTCAAATTCAAAAGTTTGATAAGGAATTAAAGTACATTAAAAAATGGGTTCCAGATTTTCAAGAAATTACCTACCCAAGCCCAATGGTAGAACATAAATTTGCAAGAGAACGTTGTCTGAAAACATACAAAGATGCACTTGCCTAAAAAAATAGTGTTATTAATTTTATATTTGTTAAAATTCGGGATGTAGCTTAGTCCGGTTAAAGTGCTGGTCTGGGGGACCAGAGATCGGAGGTTCGAATCCTCTCATCCCGACAAGCAGATACCTAACTTCGAAGAAGTTGGGTTTTTTGTTTGTAGTTGAGCCAAGTTTATTTGTGCGAATAAAACAAATAAAAGACCCAAAATGCCTAAGCATTAGAGGTATCTATTTGCAACAATACTAGTATAGGATCACTGAATACAATGAAGTAATCCTCTCATCCCGACAAGCAGATACCTAACTTCGAAGAAGTTGGGTTTTTTGTTTGTAGTTGAGCCAAGTTTATTTGTGCGAATAAAACAACTAAAACAAACCTTTAATTGAAAGAATTATTTATCTGTATGGTCAGTATATTTTGTTAAATTTGTTTCATATCATTATTTAAATTCAAAATATGCTTGTCATTGGAATAGCTGGAGGAACTGGAAGTGGTAAAACCACTGTTGTAAACCAAATTATTAATGAATTACCTGAAAATGAAGTCTGTGTTATCTCTCAAGACTCTTATTACAAGGCTACAGATTCACTCACTTACGAAGAGCGAATAAAAATTAACTTTGATCATCCTAGAGCTATAGATTTTGAGTTATTGGAAACACACATATCAGATCTTAAAAAAGGAAAAATTATTCAGCAACCCGTTTATTCTTTTGTTACGCACAACAGAACAAAAGATCATATAGAAACACATCCTAGAAAAGTAGTAATCATTGAAGGAATCCTTATTTTTAATAGTAAGAAATTACTGGATTTATTTGATATCAAAATATTTGTTCATGCTGATGCTGATGAAAGACTAATACGACGAGTAAGACGAGATATTAAAGAAAGAGGAAGAGATATTGATGAAGTTTTAGATCGCTATAAAAACACACTAAAACCAATGCATCAACAATTTATAGAACCCACTAAAAGTTTTGCAGATATCATTATTCCTAACGATCGCTACAATACCGTTGCAATTGATATCGTTAGAACAGTAATAAGTGAACGCCTATAATATGGTTGCAAAAAAAATAAAAGAAAATAAGATATTTAAATTATTAACGAATAAATACATCGTCATTTTAATCGCTTTTTTGATATGGATGTTTTTCTTTGATGCTAATGTTCAACTAAATAAAGAATTTAAAAAAGAAATAAAGGAACTTAACACTACCATCAATTTTTATAAAAAAGAAATCAAAAAAGATAAAAATACAATTACAGAATTACAAGATTCTCTTCAACTTGAAAAATTTGCAAGAGAAAAATATTTGATGAAAAAAGAAAACGAAGATATTTACATCATAGAATTTGATACTTTGAGAAGATAAATGAAGGATTTTTTATTTAATGAATTTAATACATTAACTCCGGCTGCTTGGAAACAAAAAATTCAAGTAGACTTAAAAGGAGATGATTATAATGAATCCTTGATTTGGAAATCTAATGAAGATGTTCATGTAAAACCATTTTATACCAAAGAAGATAGACATTTTAATACTATACCTTTGGCTAAGAATGGATATAAAATTTGTCAATCTATATTTGTAGATGATGTAATCATTGCCAATAAATTAGCTAAAGATAGTATAGATAGAGGTGCTTCTGCAATTCAGTTTATCGCTAAGACTAGTTTTGATTATAAAAATTTATTTGACAATATAAATACCAAAGAAATTTTTATTTATTTAAACTTTGAGTTTCTTAATGCTGCTTTTGTCTCAGAAATAGATAACTATTGCAAGAGTAATTGTCTATATTTTCAGATAGACATCATAGGAAACTTAGCTAAAACAGGAAATTGGTTTTCTAATTTAAATTCAGACCTTAAAGAAAAGAATAAATACATACAATCTGTCAACAATTCAATTTGCGTAGATGCTTCAATATATCAAAATGCTGGTGCTTCTATTATTCAAGAGTTAACTTATGCATTGGCTCATACTAATGAATATATAGAGTTATTTGGAAAATCTATAGCACCTAAACTTCATTATATTTTTTCTGTAGGGAGTAATTATTTCTTTGAAATAGCAAAGTTAAGAGCATTTCGCATACTAGTCGATGCCCTTCTAAATGAACATGGAGTAAAAAACACACCCATTCATATTTTTACAAAACCAAGCTTACGAAACAAAACAATATATGATTACAATGTAAATATGTTGAGAACTACAACTGAATGTATGAGTGCAATTCTAGGGGGATCAGATACAATTTCAAATATTTCTTATGATTCAATTTATCACAAATCAAATGAATTTGGAGAACGAATTTCTAGAAATCAATTGTTAATTTTAAAAGAAGAAGCCTATCTATCAGAGGCACATAAATTTGCAAATGGAGCTTATTATATTGAAAGTATTGAAAAACAATTTGCAGAGAAGTCGTTACAACTATTCAAGCAAATAGAGAAAAGTGGAGGTTTTTTAAAGCAACTTAAAAAAGGAACTATCCAAAATAAAATAAATGAAAATGCAAAAAAACAGCAAACTCAGTTTGATCAAAATGAAATCATATTATTAGGAACTAATAAATTAACCAGTGAAAATGATTTTATGAAGAATGAACTTCAAATCTATCCGTTTTTAAAGAAAAAAAATACTAAAACTTTGATTGTACCAATTCTTCAAAAACGATTAGCAGATCAACTAGAACAAAATAGGTTAAAAATGGAATAGCCTTCCATATGAATTAAACAACACACAAAGGAACGTATATAATGACCCGAAAAAAGCTTCAAAACTTATCTCTAAATTTCATTAAAGATCCAGCGTATAAAACATTTAGCCATGAAGGTTTTGTTGCAGGTATCGCCCCAAATTTAAGAGGTCCTTATGCTACCATGTATGTAAAAAAACCCTGGACCATTAGACAATACGCAGGATTTTCAACTGCTGAAGAAAGTAATGCATTCTACAGAAGAAACTTAAAGGGTGGGCAAAAGGGATTGTCTGTAGCTTTTGATCTTGCAACCCATAGAGGCTATGATTCAGATCATGAACGTGTGGAGGGAGATGTGGGAAAAGCTGGTGTTGCCATTGATTCGGTTGAGGATATGAAAATCTTATTCGAAGGTATTCCCTTAGACAAAATGTCTGTCTCCATGACTATGAACGGGGCTGTATTACCAATATTAGCCTTTTATATTGTAGCCGCTCAAGAACAAGGAGTAAAAGAATCAGAACTTTCCGGAACCATACAAAATGACATCCTAAAAGAATTTATGGTTAGGAATACTTACATCTATCCACCCGGTCCCTCAATGAAAATTATAGCAGATATTTTTGAATATACTAGTAAAAATATGCCCAAATTTAATTCTATTTCAATTTCAGGGTATCATATGCAAGAGGCAGGAGCCTCTCCCGAAATTGAAATGGCTTATACGTTAGCAAATGGATTAGAATACATAAAAAAAGGAATTGAAACAGGTATGAATATAGACTCATTTGCTCCTAGATTATCTTTTTTCTGGGGTATAGGTATGGATCATTTTACAGAAATAGCAAAAATGAGAGCTGCAAGAATGCTATGGGCAAAACTTGTAAAACAATTTCATCCAAAAAATCCAAAGTCACTTGCTTTGAGAACTCATTGTCAAACAAGTGGATGGAGTTTAACAGAACAAGATCCATTTAACAACATTGCAAGAACAACCATTGAGGCAATGGCTGCTGCATTTGGAGGAACTCAAAGCCTTCATACAAATGCTCTAGATGAAGCAATTGCATTACCAACAGACTTTTCTGCTAGAATAGCCAGAAACACTCAACTATATTTACAAGATGAAACTCAGATTACAAAAACTGTAGATCCATGGGCAGGAAGTTACCACCTCGAACAATTAACTGAAGATATCGCAAATAAAGCATGGCATTTAATCCAGGAAGTAGAAGAATTAGGCGGAATGACAAAAGCAATAGAAAAAGGAATTCCTAAGATGCGAATTGAGGAAGCTGCGGCAAAAAAACAAGCAAGAATAGATAGTGGTCAAGATATTATTGTTGGTGTAAATAAATATCAATTAAAAGAAGAAGATCCTCTGCAGATACTTGACGTAGATAATGAAGCTGTTCGAAAATCTCAGATAAAAAGATTAATTCAAATTAAAGAGAATAGAAACTCAAAAAAAGTTGAACATTGGCTCAATGAAATTACTAAAGCAGCTAAATTAAGTTTACAAGTAAGTACTTCAAATAACGGTAATCAAAAAAATTTGTTAGATTTAGCTATTAAAGCTGCTAAAGAAAGAGCTACTTTAGGAGAAGTTTCTACCGCTTTAGAGGCGGCATTTGGAAGACATAAAGCAGTTCATAAAACCATCTCTGGAGTGTATAGTAAAGAAATAAAAGATAATAAGCTATTTAAGGAAGCAACTAATCTTATCGATAGGTTTGCAGAGCTTGAAGGGAGAAGACCACGAATCATGATTGCAAAATTGGGACAAGATGGTCATGATAGAGGAGCTAAAGTAGTGGCTACTGCATACGCAGATTTAGGATTTGATGTAGACATCGGTCCATTATTTCAAACTCCAAAAGAAGCCGTAAAACAAGCAATAGAAAATGATGTTCATATCCTTGGAATTTCTTCATTAGCCGGAGGTCACAAAACATTAGTCCCACAAGTAATTTCTGAATTAAAAAAATATGAAAGAGAGGATATTATGGTGATAGTTGGAGGTGTAATCCCTACTCAAGATTATCAATTTCTATTCGATTGTGGAGCCGTAGGTGTCTTTGGTCCTGGAACAAAAATTGCTCAAGCTGCTATAGATATGATTACTATTTTAATTGATTCTATAAAATAAAAAGGAGGCTTAAAAGCCTCCTTTTTAGATACTAATCATCTATTTGATTAGTCTGTTTCTTGATTTCATTCTTAAAATCTCCAGCATTTACTACGGTCCATTTATCGTAGGTTTTAAAATATTTTTTAATAGTTCTATTAATGTCCTCTACGGTTAATTTTTTCATTTTATCTTCCAATTCTTTTTGAAAGCTCATATCTCGCTCGAAGTACAAGTTATTGTTAATCAAACTAGAGATCTCATTGTCCTTGGCTCTAGATACGGTTTGACCTTGAATCCATCCATTGACAGCGTTCTTCAGTTCCTCTTCTGTAATTCCATCTTGAATAAACCTTTCGATTTCTTCTTTGAAACCTTTCTGAACTTTTGCTGCATTGATGGGAGCATAAATTGCATAGATGAACATAGAAGAGTTCCTGTCTTTTTTTTCTCCATCAACAGAAATACTGCCACCCGCTCCATAACTTACCCCATCTTTCTGACGTAATCTGTCTGCTATTCTTGAATTTAAGAAGCCACCACCAAAAACATTTCCAGCAACAATTAATGCGGCATAATCATCATCGTATTGGCTCAATTCAAATCCTAAAGATCCAATTGTGAAAGCATTTTTTTTGTCTGGAGTTACAATTTGCTCGTTGGTAACTTTAGAGGGCTTATACTTATCACTTATAGCAGTAAAAGGTAAATCTGATTTGAAATCCTTAAACTCCTGCTCAAAAAAATCTTTCAACTTATCTTCATCAATATTTCCAATAGCTACCAAAGTTGCATTGTTAGAAATTCCATAGAAGTCATCATAATATTTTTTTATGTCTTTTATATTTACATTTTGAATTGCTTGAATTTCTTCTTCTATAGACATGCTGTATAAAGGATGGCCCTTTTGATATCTCTGATTAATCTGTCCTATTTTTTTAGAAGCCAAGAAAGTTGGTTCTGTTTTACTTTGCTCTAGGTAAGCTAAAGCTTCCGTTTTTATCTTTTGAAGTTCCTCAGAATTGAAGTTAGGATTCTTTAACATATCAGACATTAATTTCAAAGTTTCTTCTAAGTTCTCTTCTATTGAGTTGATACTTACATAAGTTCTTCCATTAGCTCCTCTAAAATTAATAGATGATTTCAAAGCACTTAACTTATCTTGAATATCTTGTCTACTTTGGGTTTTTGTTCCTTTATTCAACATTCTTGCTGTATAACTAGCAGTCATTCCTTTATTCATTAAATCATTCACATTTCCATTTCTGAAATTAAATGACACAATTACTGTTTTGCCTCGGTTATTTTTTTTGATGAATCCATATTCAATTTCTGAAGATGTTAAGTTCCCCGAACTTAATCGTTTTTGAATATTGTCATATGAAACATCAAAAGATTCACCAGTTTCAAACCCTTTTTTCCCTTTATAGTCCTTTACCAAAGCATTAACATCCATTGTATGTGGAATTTCAACTCTGATAGGTTCTTCAGTTGGAATAAAGTTTCCAATAGTTCGGTTTGTCTTGATGAAATACTTTTTTAAAACCATATTAACCTTCTCTAAAGTCATTGCTTCAATACGATCTCTGTGAATAAACGATAACCTCCAATCTCCAGCACCAATAAATTCACTCATATAGGTTCCTAAATAGGCTGAGTTTCTATTTATCTGATCCATTTGCTTCATCAAATTTGCTTTAGCCCTTTTCAATTCAGCTTTCGAAATTGGGTTGTCAGCCAATCCATCAAAAATATCTAAAAAGATTTGCTCAGCCTCATTTAATGACTTATCGGAAGGGACATCTACATTAAAATACATAAAAGATGGTTCCTTAGTAAAAGGAGAAAAAGACCATAAACTAGAGGCTTTCTTTCCATCTACCAATGCTTTATATAATCTCCCAGAAGGCTGACTTGTTAATACATTTTCTACTACAGACAAGGCTGCGAAATCTTCATCAGATCCAGCTGGTGTGTGATATAATGCAGATAAAACTTGTAAATCCCCTACTCTGTTTAAAGTTACTTTCTTCTCACCATCTTGAGGAGGTTCAATAGTTGGAATGTCTCTTAATGGAAAATCTGGATTCTTAATTTCTGCAAACTTCTTTTCAATCAAGGCTAAGGTTTTATTCGTATCAAGCTTTCCTGTTACCATTAAAACAGCATTATCTGGACGGTAAAACTTTTTGTAAAAAGCTTTCAGATTTAGTATAGGTACACGTTCAATATCAGAACGATTTCCAATTGTTGATTTCCCATAATTATGCCATAAAAATGAGGCGCTAATTACTTTCTGCATTAATACCCCTGTTGGAGAATTTTCTCCAGATTCAAATTCATTTCGAACTACAGAAAATTCTGACTCTAAATCCTCTTTTGCTATATAAGAATTAACCATACGGTCTGCCTCTAGATCAAGAGCCCATTCTAAATTTTCGTCTGTAGCATTAAATGTTTCAAAATAATTGGTACGATCGTACCAAGTAGTTCCATTAGGTCTAGCACCATGCGAACTCAATTCTTTTGGAATGTCTGGGTGATTTGGAGTTCCTTTAAAAACTAAATGCTCAAGTAAATGTGCCATGCCTTTTTCTCCATATCCCTCATGCCTAGACCCTACTTTGTAGGTAATATTTACAGTGATGGTCTGTGAAGAGTTGTCTGGAAATAGTAGAACTTTTAATCCATTTTTTAGTTTGTATTCTGTAATTCCTTCTACAGAAGCTGTTTGAATTACTTGGGAATGCGCATACAATCCTACAAGTGTGAATAATAGTAAACAAGTGATTTTTTTCATAAAATAATTTTTGTGTTTAATTAAATTTCCAATTTGCAATAAATGTAATAGTTATTATTTATATTTATGTTAAAATTTAAGGTCTTAACATTAAATTCATTAAAAATGAAAAAACATCTATTTTTACTTTTGATACTTCTTGTATCTACGAATTCTTTTGCTCAAAAAGGAATGTCAAAAAATAAAAAGGCAATTGTCAATTCCATAGAAAACCACAAAAAAAATCTTATTGAAATTAGTGATAATATCTGGGAAGCTGCAGAACCTGCACTTTTAGAGTTTAAATCTTCAAGTTATTTATCAGATTATGCAGAAGCAAATGGATTTAAAGTAAAGAAAGGTGTTGCTGGAATTGAAACTGCATTTACCGCTGAATATGGTTCTGGTTCACCAATCATTGGGATTATGGGAGAATTTGATGCAAATCTAGGGATATCTCAAAAAAAACAACCTACTAAAGACCCTCTTAAAAAAGGAGCACCTGGCCACGGCTGTGGACATAATCTTTTTGGTACTGCTAGTTTGGGTGCAGCGATAGCTATTAAAGAAATGATTGAAGCTGGAGAAATATCAGGAACCGTACGATTTTATGGAACACCTGCTGAAGAGACAATATTTGGTAAAGTTTGGATGGTTCGAGAAGGGCTATTTGATGATCTTGATATCTGTATGGACTGGCACCCTGCAGATGAAATTGAGGCGAGTACACAAAGTAGTAAAGCATTAGTTGATTTTAGATTGAAATTTTTTGGTGATGCTGCTCATGCTTCAGGAGATCCATGGAATGGGAATAGTGCAGTTGATGCCATGGAATTATATACTACTGCTCTAAACTATTACAGAGAACATATTAGACCAACAGCCAGAATACATTATGATATTGAAAAAGCAGGAGATGTTGTTAATGTAGTTCCTGACTATGCACAAATATGGACTAGAATTCGAGAAAACGACAAAGAGAATGTGAACATTTTATATGAAAGAGCAAAAAAAATGGCAGAGGGAGCATCAATGATGGCCAATGTTGAATACGAATTAAGTCTGATTTCAGGTATCTATGAGATTATACCTAATAGATTTGGTGCTAAAATTATTCAGAATAATTTCGAAATATTGGGAGAACTAGAATATTCTAGTGATGAAATTGAATATGCAAATACAATCCTTAAAGAAACCGGAAAAGAACTCAAGGGAATTGATGGTAAACTTAAACCAATAAAGCCAACACTCCCGGCTCAAGGAGGTTCAACTGATGTAGGTGATGTAAGTCAAGTAGTCCCTGTTGTAAGACTAGGTGTAACCACTGCAGCCAAAGACGGACCATGGCATTCATGGGCAGTTGTTGCTTGTACTGGAATGTCTATTGGTCATAAAGGAATGATATATGCTTCTAAATCGCTTGCCATGACTATGCTTGATTTTTATAAAAACCCCAAGCTAATAGCAGGTGCTAAAAAAGAATTTTTAGAAAGAAAAGGAGATAAAGTTTATAAACCTCAAATACCGCCAGGCCCACCAAAACTTATTAATTAAGTTTTATGGCTTATTAATTTAAAAATACTGAATAGGTTCATTTCAAAAAAATGGTGTTAAACTTTAGTTAACACCATTTTTTTAGTTTTAAAAAAGAGGATAATGAATGAATTTTTCATTGTATAATTCATAAATTTGCAACTTATTTTAAGCCTTTTTAGGATGAAAAAAATATTCGATATTTTCTACTCTACCCGATTAACTGCAGTGCTTTTTATCGTGTACTCGGTAGCCATGGGAGTTGCTACTTTTATTGAAAATGATTATGGCACTCAAACAGCAAAGGCTCTTGTTTACAATGCCTGGTGGTTTGAAGCTATCATGGTGTTTTTTGTGATCAATTTTTTTGGAAATATTTTTCGATATCGATTGTTAAGAAAAGAAAAATGGCCTGTTTTGTTATTTCATGTCTCATTTCTGTTAATTTTAATTGGAGCAGGAATCACCAGATATGTGGGCTATGAAGGTCTAATGCTTATTAACGAAGGTCAGACTTCAGAAGAATTCTTATCTGAAACCACATATTTGAACGTAGTTGTTGACAATAACGAAGTACAAAAAACATTTCATAAATCTACATTATTCTCAGCTAAGGGAGATAACAACTGGAGCTTGGATGAAGAATTTAAAGATCAACTATTTTCTATAAAATTATCTAAATATATTCCATGGGCTGAAGAACAGTTTGTTGAAAATGAAACTGGAGATGAATATTTATTTATTGTAGAATCCAGTAGCGGATCTAGACATGAACATTATATCAAAAAAGGAGAATTACAAAATATACATGGAGTTCTAGTAGGGTTTGAAGCTCCAAATAACTCCGGCACCATCAATTTATTCAGAGAAGATGGGATTTTGAAAATTCAAACGCGCAATACAGGAACTTGGATGCGTATGGCCGATAGAGCTGAGGGAACTATAATTAAAGATAGTGTTCAGGAATTTCAGCTCAGGTCTTTATACAGAGTTGGTGACTTACCCTTTGTAATTCCAGAGCCTGTAAAAAAAGGTGCATTAAAAACAGTAAGAGGCGCAAAAAAAGATGATACAAAACTAGATGCATTATTATTAGACATAACTGTAGATGAAGAAACCAAACAAATTGAACTATATGGTGGTAAATATGCTCCTCAGAGGCCTACTGCATTTTCTTTGAATGGTTTGAATTTTAGAATAGATTACGGCCCTCAAATCCTAAAAACACCTTTTGAAATTAAACTAAATGATTTTCAATTAGAAAAATATCCAGGATCTGAGAGTGCTGCTGCTTTTGCCAGTGAAATTACAGTCATAGATCCTGATGAAACATTTGACTATAGAATTTACATGAACCACATATTAGATCACAAAGGCTATAAGTTTTTTCAAGCGAGTTATGATCTTTCAGGAGAAGTAGAACAAACACATTTGTCTGTGAACCATGATTTTTGGGGAACTCTAATTAGTTATATGGGATATTCTTTATTGTATATTGGAATGATTTCTATTCTATTTGCACCAGGAACAAGATTTGACAGCTTGAAAAAAACATTAAAAAAGATTAAAAAGAAAAAAGCAGCGCTACTACTTTTTATTGGACTTTTTATAAGTTTTACTGGAACAGCTCAAACTCAAAACGATCATCTAACTAAAATAACAGATCAACAAATTGATTCTGTTCTTTTAGGAAACTTAGTGGAATTAAAACACGCTGAAGAATTTAATACGCTAATTATTCAAGACTTTGGAGGACGAATGAAGCCTGCACACACTTTTGCCTCTGAACTTGTTCGTAAAGTGTTTCATAATGATGATTTTAATGGAATAGACCCCAGCCAAGTCTTTCTATCTATTATAGAGAACTCAAAACTTTGGTTTAATGTTCCTTTTATTTATCTAGAAAAAGGAAATACAGAAATTAGAGAAATCATAGGGGTTGATAAAGACGTCACTCATGCAGCGCTTGCCGATTTTTATGAGGGTACTGAATCAAAAATTAGTGAATATGTTGTAGAGGCACAGAAAAAAAATGTTCAAAATAAATTTGAAAAAGATGTCATTAAAATTGACAGAAGAATTTATTTATTTTCTCAAGCATTAAGTCTCAGTGTGTTACGAATCTATCCTAAATTAAATGACGAAAATAATAAATGGGTTTCCTACCCTGAGGGATCTAGAGCAAACTACACCGGAAAAGATTCTTTATTTGTTAGACAATCTTTACCAATTTACATTCGATTATTACAAGATGCTAAAAGAACTAATAATTACACAGAGGCCAATAAACTTATTGCTGGAATAAAGAAGTTTCAACAAAAATATGGTGAGGATGTATATCCTAATAAGAAAAAAATAGATTTAGAAATCACCTATAATAAATTGCAGATTTTTAAAAAATTGGCGAAATATTATGGGTTTACAAGTATTTTTCTAATCTTTTTTGTAATCCTACAAATATTTAATGACAAAAAATGGATAACAAAGGTTGTTAAATTCTTGATTGGTATAACAATTATCCTTTTTGGCTTACACATAATGGGGCTAATGAGCCGTTGGTATATTAGTGGTAATGCTCCATGGAGTAATGCCTATGAATCTATTATTTATGTGGCTTGGGCCACCATGTTATTTGGGTTAGCTTTTGGGAGAAAATCATCATTAACCATAGCAGCAACTACGTTCTTAACCGCTGTTATTTTAGGTTTTGCCCACCAAAACTGGTTAGATCCAGAAATTGCAAATCTTCAACCCGTATTAAACTCTTGGTGGTTGTTAGTTCATGTTTCCATTATTGTTGCAAGCTATGGCCCCTTTTCTTTGGGTATGATCTTAGGAATTGTAGCCTTATTCTTAACCATTTTCACTACAAAAAAGAATAAGAAAAAAATGGATTTGAATATTAAAGAGATTACTACCATAAACGAAATGGCTATAACTATCGGTTTAATTATGCTAACCATTGGTAATTTTCTAGGAGGCATGTGGGCCAATGAAAGTTGGGGACGCTATTGGGGATGGGACCCAAAAGAAACTTGGGCATTAGTATCTATCATGGTTTATGCATTTGTGTTACATATGAGACTAATCCCCGGATTAAGAAGTAGATATACATTCAATCTATGGTCAATCATTTCTTATGGTTCGATCATGATGACCTACTTTGGAGTGAATTTTTATTTATCAGGACTGCATTCCTATGCTAGTGGTGATCAAGTAATTACACCTAATTCTGTATTTTATTCTGTAGGTTTTGTTTTAATTCTAGGAACATTAGCTTGGTTTAAACATCGAAAATTTTATAAAAAATAAAAGAAAAGTGTACTTTAGTACCCACAAATAAAGAAGATATGTTTCATAAAAATATAAAATTAGCATTAGCCTTTTTAACCATAGTTTGGTCAGTTTTTGAATTTTGGCAAGGACATATTGGTAATGGAATCGCTATTTTACTCCTTACAGGAATGTTCATCTTATTGTATTTCAAAAATGAATTTATCCTATTATCATTTTTACAATTAAGAAAGCAAAATTTTCCAGCAGCACAAAAATGGTTAACCTATATAAAAAATCCAAGTGCAGCACTTACTCAAAAACAAGAAGGGTACTACAATTATTTACATGGTATTATGCTTTCGCAAACCAACATGACTCAAGCTGAAAAATTTCTTAGAAAAGCTATTCGTTTAGGTTTATCGATGGATCATGATTTGGCCATGGCAAAATTACAATTAGCAGGCATTGCAATGACTAAAAGAAGAAAACGTGAGGCAACTACTCTAATGGCCGAGGCAAAGAAACTTGATAAACATGGCATGTTAAAAGAGCAAATGCAAATGATGAAACAACAAATGAAAAAAATATAATTCTCACAAAAAAACTCCTGATTAATCAGGAGTTTTTTTTTCTAGTAAGTTTATTTACTTAATTCTAGTTAGGGTTAAATCTGGGTTATACTTTAAAATATAAATACCATGATTAGAAGAAGTATTGAATAAACTTTTACTGTACTCAAACTTACTCTCTAACCGATAGGATACCCCCTGTTTAAAAGTCTCCTTTAGTTTTTTCCCAGAGGCCAATCGCATTCCTATGTCAAATAGAATATCAAACCCCCTTGTGGCGTAATAAGAGGGATAAGCATAATTTTTCTCTAAATACTGGCTGTGAAATAATTGAATTTCAGGAGAATTTTCATCAATAAAAGTATCACTAGTAAATGTAAAGCCTAATTTGGCTAATTTATTATTGTCTATTTTGTCAAACTGAGAAGATTTAGAAATTCCAAAAACTTTTATCACAGTATCTTCTGGTAAAATTTGCATTTCAGGCTCATCGCTTTCTTCATCTTCCTCTTCATCTTCCTCTTCATCTTCCTCTTCCTCAGGTTCTTCAACTGGAAGACTAATTAAACTATTAATTACATCAGACGAAATAACTCGTTTATCAGTAGCTAAAATCACCCAATTTCCAACATCAGGTTTTAGGGCATTAATCACATAATCTTTTCTAATATACCCTTGGTTTGGATATATTATTAAAGCTTCATTAATAGAGTCGTGCTGTACTAATCTAGATTTAATTAGATCACTATTTCTAATAGAGGTAGCTGAACTGTCACCAATAATTAAAATATTTTCATTTGTATAATTTACTAAAACATGATCTACAAGAGCTTTTTGATGAAGCTCTCTATCTGCAAAAGTTTTAATTATTTTTGAAGAAGAGAAACGTGTTTGATTCTTTGAATACACAGGAAACACAACAGGGACTCCGGTTCGGTTGGCAACCTTGGGAACCTCTTCAGAATATAAGGGTCCTATAATTGCATCTATAGTGTCAAAATCTGTAACCGCAAGTATTGAATCTAATTTAGTGTCTTTTCTTCCAGTATCATAAACAGATAGTTCTATAGCTACACCTAGACTTTTTAGAGAGTCTAAGGCTAATGAGGCACCTAGATAAATATCAGTTGTAATATTAACTAACCTGTTTGTTTTAAAAATATCTTTAGCGTCTATGGTATCATATTCAATAGCCCTAAAAGGAAGTAGCATCGCTAAGTTAACAACAGCATCTTCTTGAATAGTGTCTTTATATAACACAAGTAAATCTTCATCTTCAATGGGTTTTATTTTTAACAACATATCCAATTGAAGGCCAAGCGAATCTATTGAAGGATTCAATTGATTTAATTGCGCCTTAGAAACATTGTAAGCACGCGTTAAATTATAAAAAGTATCTCCTTTTTCAACTTTATGAAGAATAAAATCATTCTTCAATTCTTCCACTACAGGAACCTCATCTGAAACAAGTATTGAATTATTATTTTCAATAGAGTTTGAGGCCTCCTCAATTTGCTGATACTCATTATTGGGTATAATAATTAAGGTTTCAGGAACTGGTTTTCTTCCTATATCTGGGTTTAAACTCAATAAATCTTTAGTTTTAATTCCTAAACGTTTTGCAATACCTTTTAGGGTTTCACCTTTTTTAACAGTATAAGAAATGTATTTTTTTTGTTGACCACAAGAAGATGCAATCACTACAAATAATAAGATAATTAAGATTTTAAATTTTCTCATAAACTTACTCCCATTCAATTGTTGCTGGTGGTTTAGAACTGATGTCATAAACTACTCTGTTTACACCTTTTACTTTATTTATAATCTGATTTGATGTTTTTTGCAAAAACTCATAAGGTAAATTAACCCAATCAGCCGTCATCCCATCAGTACTTTCTACAGCTCTTAAAGCAACTACTTTTTCATAAGTTCTTTCATCTCCCATAACTCCAACAGAATTTACAGGTAATAATATGGCGCCAGCTTGCCATACTTTATCGTATAAACCACTTTCTTTTAATCCATTAATAAAAATAGCGTCTACCTCTTGAAGAATAGCTACTTTTTCTGGAGTAATATCTCCTAAAATTCTAATCGCTAATCCTGGACCAGGAAAAGGGTGTCTCCCCAAGAGTTCAGGATCAATTCCCATAGAAGCTCCTACTCTTCTTACCTCATCTTTAAAAATCATTCGTAAAGGTTCCACAATTTTCAACTTCATAAAATCAGGTAAGCCACCCACATTATGATGGCTTTTAATCGTTGCTGATGGACCTCCATTTACAGATACTGATTCTATAACATCTGGATAAATGGTTCCTTGCGCTAACCATTTTACATTTTCTATTTTGTGAGCTTCATCATCAAAAACCTCAATAAATGCGTTTCCTATGGCTTTCCTTTTTTTCTCTGGATCAGATAGTCCTTTTAATGCTTTCAAAAAACGTGCCGATGCATCTACACCTTTTACGTTTAATCCCATGCCTTCGTATTGATTGAGTACACTTTCAAACTCATTTTTACGCAATAATCCATTATTCACAAAAATACAATACAGATTTTCACCTATGGCTTTATGCAATAAAACTGCTGCTACAGAAGAATCTACACCTCCTGATAATCCTAAAACTACCTTATCATCACCTACTGTTTCCTTTATTTTAGCTACTGTTGTCTCTACAAATGAATTTGGAGTCCAAGTCTGAGCTACACCAGCAATTTTTACTAAAAAATTTTCTAGTAATTGTTTACCATCAGTTGAATGATACACCTCAGGGTGAAACTGAATTGCGAAAGTATCTTCACCATCTATTCTAAAAGCTGCATTCGCTACATCTGATGTACTGGCTAAATGAATTGCATTTGTTGGTAATTCTTTAATCGTATCTGAATGGCTCATCCAAACTTGACTTCCTTCAGAGATGTTAGAAAAAAAGATTTCATTCTCTTTAATAAAAGATAAATTCGCTCTTCCATATTCTCTAGTATTTGAAGGGGCTACTTGACCTCCAGAAAAATGGGCTAAATACTGTGCTCCGTAACAAACCGCTAGCATTGGTTTTTTTCCTCTAATTTCAGACAAGTCAGGGTGCGGAGCATCATCAGTTCTTACAGATGATGGGCTACCTGATAATATGACTGCTGAAAAATCACTTGCGTTTGTGGGTTGTTTGTTGTAAGGATGAATTTCACAATAGATATTCAACTCTCTTACTCTTCTCGCAATTAATTGAGTGTATTGCGATCCAAAATCTAAAATAAGTACCTGGTGTTGTTGCATGTGCAAAAATAGTACTTCAATTTATAAATAAAAGCTTTGTGTTTATAAAATTTCAAAAATTAATATCGATACACTATCGCATTTATGTTCATCCCAGCTCCAACAGATGCCAAAATGATGAGATCTCCTTTTTCAATGGATTGATTTTCTAAATTCCCTTTAATTACTAAATCTAATAATGTTGGTACAGTAGCTACTGAACTATTTCCTAATTTATGAATACTCATTGGCATAACACCTTCTGGGACAGGTGTTTTGTACAATCTATAAAAACGCTTAATGATGGCTTCATCCATCTTTTCGTTAGCTTGATGAATAAATATTTTTTTAACCTCACCAATAGGAATTCCTGTTTTATCTAAAGCAGTTTTCATAGCGGCAGGAACATGATTAAGCGCGAATTCATAAATCTTTCGTCCATGCATTTTTATGTATCGAACGTCTGGATCTTCCTGAGTTTGAAAAGATTTTCCAAAAAACAAATGGTAGGCCTCATCAACAGTAAAGGTTTGGGATGCATGACTTAAAATTCCAGCGTCTTGTCCGTCATTTTTTTCAACGATACAAGCACCAGCTCCATCACTGTAAATCATGGAGTCTCTATCGTATTTGTCTACAACTCTAGATAAGGTTTCTGCTCCAATAACTAATATTTTTTTTGCAATCCCCGCTTTTATAAATGCTTGAGCCTGAATAACACCTTCCACCCATCCAGGACAACCAAATAAAATATCATAGGCAACACAATTTGGATTTTTAATTCCCAATCTATATTTCACTCTAGTTGCTAAACTTGGTAACAAGTCACTTTGAATGGCTGTAGCTTTAACATCTCCAAAATTATGAGCCAAAATGATATAATCTAATTCCTCAGGATTAATGGCTGCATCTTCAATCGCTTTTTGTGCTGCAAAAAAACCAAGATCAGATGTATTGTATTTAGATGGGGCATATCTTCTTTCTACAATTCCTGTAATGGCTTTAAATTTATCAATGATTAATTCGTTTTCACTTGGTATTTCTGTACCATCTGCATTTAAAAAACAATTTTCTAGAAACTGTTTATTCTCTTTAATAATTTCCGGAATGTAAGAACCAGTTCCTGTAATAGTAGAAGATATCATAAAGTATATATTGTTTCGAATACAAAGAAACTAATTATTAATTGCATATAACTTTTAATTGGTGAAGTTTTTACGATGTTCAAACATCACTACTCTATTTTATTATAAAATTACAGGTATGAACTATCAAATGAAAAAGGCAATAAGGATGCAATAGAGTTTGTTTTCACAACGTTACCTATTTCGCCCATAAAAAAGATTTCCATAGCTTCTTTTTGATTAATCTCATACTCCAATAAGGTTTGTCTACAAGCTCCACAGGGCCCCACTGGTTTGTCTAATTTTTTATTAGAAGAAAATGCACTAATGGCTATTTTTTTTACTTTTTTATTTGGATATGAAGAACCTGCTTTCCAAATGGCCACACGTTCAGCACACATACCCGATGGATAGGCTGCATTTTCTTGATTATTTCCTGTAATGATAGAATTATCCTCCATTAGAAGTGCTGCACCCACACTAAATCCCGAGTACGGAGCATAGGCATTTTTTGCAGCTTGTATAGCGGCTTCCATTAAATTTTTATCAACAGTAGACAACTCATCAATATCTTGAAATATAAAAGCCGAAGTTCCTGTATTAATTTCCTTCATAAATGAAATGCTATATTAAGAATTGCTTAATCTTAATAATCATAATAGAGTTCTCCTAAATCAAAGGACAAAGAAAAACGAAGCGAATTTTCTAATGGATTATTTACATCAGAAGAATTAATTAAATACGATAAATCTACATTCAAAGCGTTGGTTTTAAAACCTGCTCCCATAGTAAAAAATTTCCTGTTCCCTTTGTTTTCGCTTTCATGAAAATACCCTAAACGTAAGGCAAAGGCATCATTATATAGATACTCTGCACCTAAAGCATAAGTAACTTCTTCTAACTCTTCACTAAACCCTCCTTCTGCATCACCAAATGAGCTAAAAATACCTGATATGAATCCTTTTTCTTGATCAGAACCATCTTCTTGTGGAGATGGAACTAACAATTTTGTAAATTCTGTGTTAATGCTTACGGTATTATAAGCATCTAATATGAAGTCAAATCCTCCACCAAATTTCAAATTTGTTGGTATAAAATCTTCTTCTCCAGGAACATAAGATACTTTTGGACCAACATTAGCGATATTAAAACCAATTCTATAGCGTCCATCAAAATTTCCGTAATTCTTCTCATAAGATTGGTAATACCCAGATACATCCACAGCAAATGAATTGATGGGTTGTAGTGTTGAGTTTGTTCCTGTAAAGGCTAGATTAGATCTAAAGTATCGACCACTAACCCCCATAGAAAACGTTTCACTTAATTTTAATGCGTAGGTTCCTGAAAGTGCAAATTCATTAGGGTTAATAGTACCTGTTGGATTTCCAACATTATCAGTTAAATCTACTTGACCTAAAGAAAAATATCTAAATTCAGTTCCCCATGCAGCGTTCTCATTAATTCTTTTAATGTATGAGGCACTACCTATAAAAATATCATCAGTTAAATTTCTTAACCATGGAGAATAATTGATTCCTATCATCACTTCTTGCCCACTAAATGCAATTTTAGAGGGATTGTGAAAAAGAGAACTCGCGTCAGCAGAAGTAGAAACTCCAACATCACCCATTGCCCCTGCTCTTGCGTCAGGTATAATTAATAAAAAAGGAGTTGCTGTTGTGATACCGCCACTTTGTGCTGAAACTCCAATATTACTTAAAATACAAATCATTAATACTATCCCTATTTTCCTCATGTCTTTGATTTACTTTTCTTATTAAAACGTAAATATCGTAATAAATTATAATATGACTAGTTTTTCATACTTTTCTGACGATATATTACTTGTTGTTGATGTTACTTTTAATTTATAAATATACACTCTTGTTCCTAACTTATTTCCAAAATCATCTAACCCATTCCAAGAGATGTTTCGCGATAAATTACCAGTGGTCTGAACCAACTGGTTAATAGTTTTCACTAATTTTCCTGAAACTGTAAAAATCTGAACCTGAACTTCAAGAGGTTCATTTGGTTTGTTATGATTGAACCAAAACTCGGTATAATTTACAAATGGATTTGGGTAATTTAAAACATTATCTAAGGTTATGCTATTATCACTAACAACCACAAAATTTAACATGGCTTCTGAAGAATTATTGTAAGTATCCCATGCCTTGAGTTTGAGGGTATGCGGCCCTACAGCCAAATCTCGAAGTCGATAGACTACCTTACCTCGAGTAAAATCATCTAATTCCGTTTGATAAAAATCATTCATAATGATCGGATTGGATTCATCCCCATCTAAAATTCCTACAATATCATGATCTACTGCAGTAACAGAGGTATTAATTCCACTTAAATCAAATAATTTTGCAATTAAATTTGGTGATGCATTTGTATTCGCGCCATCTAAAAAAGATTCATCATTCATAAATAATTGAATTTCAGGGCCAAGAGTGTCTTCAGGAGCATTCTCATTAATACCCCCTACGATTACATCAGTATTGTACCCTGCTTTATCTAATACTTCATTGGTAGCATAAAAACTTAACTTCCCGTTTCCGTAAGCAATTTTCACATCTCTTGGTACTATAAATTCGAAATTAAAATTTCCATTTTCTACAGTTGCCAAACCTCTAAATAGTTTACTTTCTTGAGAATCAAAAACTTCTACAATACCAAAATTATCATTATCTAATGTTGATTTATCAATTGGTTTATCATAAACTGTTGTAGATAAACTTCCATTAAAATCGCTCAAAATTGAATTTGAATTGTCGGTAACAACACCTTCAAAACTAACTTTAGACAAAGCCTTTAGCGTATCTATTGATTGGGAGATGTCTACACCATTCATTTTAGTGATTTTAATATTTGGTTTAGGAATTGCTAATTTTTTTACAGGATCTCCAAAATAATAAATAAAAAATTTTTGATTACCCTCTGTGTAATTATTTTTTGTTTTCACCAAAGATTCGGCTATGGTTAAATCTTCATCATTAAATTCTAATAAAGTAGACATTAATCTTTTATTAAATGCTTGACCAGTACTGATAAAAACCTCCCTAGTGGTTGAAATCATGGAAGCCGCTCCCCCTGTTGTATTCCAAAAAATGTTTTCTCCAGCCGAGATTCTTATCGGGTTATCAAATCTTGAAAACTCACAAGTAATGGTTATAAAAAGCGGTAATGTGTTTTCATTTTTGAACCCATTTATTTGAGGAATATCTAAAAATCGTTCTGCTGCAAAACCATCTTCGCCACCATGACCAAAATAATCAAAAACTAGTGTCCCTGATTCTATGGCTCTAGTAATTGCCTCTTTAACATCTGGATACCGTTCTCCTCCTGAAGAATTTTGTTGTACATAGGCATCTGCATATATTTTATTGATATTAAAAATTGGTTTATTGGCTTTTATATCATCTGCAATAGTTTCTACTCCAGGTTGTATGGTAATATCAGATGATTCATCAATATCATCTGCAAGCATGGTGATTGTATTTCTCCAATCTCCAAAGGAATCAACATTATAATCTCTTAAAATTTTATCAACCACATCTTTGGCTTGTTGCTGAGTAGAAACCGGAATTCTTCCGGTTGCAATTTCCATGGTATGTGCTCCAGACATTGTTCCCTCAAATTCTTCAAGCATCCCAAAAAAATCATCTGTAACATATGAATCTGCTAAATTATAACTTATATCAGCTAGGTAAACTGGCACAATATTATTGTTACCAGTAATTCTATCTTTATAGTCATAGGAGGCATCTCCGAAAAAACAAACATATTTCAATTGATCTTCAGGTGTTGAATTTAATTCGTAAACATGTTTGATAAAATCTCTAATTCCTGTAATATCTCTACTGCCGGAAGAAAATTCATTATAAATCTCATCTAAATTGACAACTTTTGCTGTTAATCCAGAGTTTTCCATGTGATAGTCTGCAATTCTTTGAGCTTGTTCCTCAAATTCACCCGAAGTAATTAGTAAGTAATTAATATCCTGTATTGCATGTACATTTTGATTTTGAATTTTAGCGTTAGGAATTGACTCGGGAATGTAATAATCATCTTCATGTAGGACAATATACTCTTTCAAAACTTCTGAATTTGCTTTGAAAGAAAAAACTCCTGCATTGGATTCATTAATTATATTTGTTACATTAATTGGGTCAGTTACCTCCCAAATCTGGAATATATTTTGTGAATTCTGAATCTGATATTCGACAATACCAGAAGTATTTTCGGCTTCAAAACTTCGAAAAGAAAATTGAAAGTCATCTGCTATCAATTGTTTTTTTCCTGAAACTTCAATATAATCTAAATAGGCCCTTGCCGATGGATTTCCACCATTATTGTAATTTAAATTAAACTCAATAGTAGAAGATGAAATTAATTGATTAGCACTCTGTGTTCTTTCTGATGCTTGATCACCAGAACTTGTACTCGCACTAAAATTAAGATTAAAAAGATCTTGAGAGTTGACCTTTACTTGCATTGAAGAAGTTAATTCAGATACAGCTACTGCGCTAACTTTTATGTTTACGGGCTCATTTAAAACTGAATTCGGAAATGGAATTTCAAGCAATAATTCATTCTCCACACTAAAATCTTCTCCAAGCCATTTTTTACCAGCAGCAAAAAGATTAATGGTTTCTTTTTCATAAAAAATATAATCATTAAAGGTGGTAATCTGAGTACTAGCAGAACCCACAACAGGAGAAGAACTTTGTATTCTCTTTCCATCGTCTTCATTAAAGGTGATAAAATAATAGGATTTATCTGAATATATATTTTGTATATGATTGACAGTTCCTTGAGCGGGATTTACTTCCCAGCTATGGGGTCCATTGGCATAAAATAGAATGTAATCATTAGCATCAAAAGAATTATCTTCTTCACCTGCAATAAAAATAGCATTCTCTTGCAAATCATCATACCTGAAATCTCCATTTAATTCGGGGAGTAATTGACCTCCATTACCATAAATATGGATTTTTTTCGGATTTAGGTTATTTGTTGAAATTCCTAGCTGTTGTAAAAAAGATCTATCTATTTTAAAAACCCCCGTAGTATCTATAGCAAACTTATACCAGTTTCCATTGGCCAATACTGAGTTTGTGACTTGACCATAGCTTGCAACAGACAAAAGAACAAATAAAATAAGTAGTAAAATATGTTTTTTCAATGCAATCATTCTTCAAAGAACGCAAATAATTTGGATATATTTTGTGTTAAAAATTGTTAAATCATAATATAAGAAAAAGTGTTGCGTTATCTTTATATGTGACAATTTACAACCATATAAATATACAAATATCTTGTATGAAAATAATTTTATTGTAAATTGCCAAAAAAAAATTAGAATCCTAATATTTGATATTATATATGAAGAACTATTCTAGAATAACCCTTCTTTTGCTCAGTACTATTTTACTATACAATTGTAATTCAACCAATAAAAGTAAATCTTCGTTAACGGGTTGGAATTTTAACGATCCTAAATTTGGAAGCTATATCAAAGGAACCTCATTTCAAGGTCAGAAAACACCTGATGGAATGGTTGGAATTGAAGGTGGTACATTTGTTATGGGACAAGTACAAGACGATGTAATGTTCGATTGGAATACTACACCCCAAAAAATGCATGTACGCTCATTTTATTTGGATGAAACAGAAGTAACAAACTCTGAATACTTATTATACCTTCAAGTAACGAAAGAGGTATTTCCTCCAGAAGAAGAAAAATACAAAAACATTTATTCTTCTGCTTTACCCGATACACTGGTTTGGAGAAGTAGTTTAGGAAATACTGAACTTTTATCTGAAAGCTACCTTAGACATCCTGCATATTCTGATTATCCTGTAGTTGGGGTAAGTTGGTTGCAAGCTGTTCAATACTGCAAGTGGAGAACAAGTGCTGTAAATCTTAAAAATTTAATAGACAAAGGAGTATTGTCTAATGTGTTAGGGAATGATACCATACGTAACTTTTTTGATACCGATTTATACTTAGAAAACCCTTATAAATTATTTGATGGTGATTCTACGGTATACAAGAGAGGCTTACCAGATAATAAAATCAGAAAGAAAGGAGCGCCTAGACCAGAAAAAGGAGCATTCACTGGAAGACAAGTAACTTCTATTGATGGAATTTTATCACAAAAATTTAGATTACCAACAGAAGTTGAATGGGAATATGCTGCAAAAGCTAATACTGAAAATAGAGAATACAACAACATTAGAGGTAGAAAGAAATTTGCTTGGGATGGTAAGTACACTAGAGAGAAATCAAACCGATACAAAGGGAGTCAGTTGGCTAACTTTAAACAAAGTAAAGGAAACTACAGTGGGTTATCTGGATGGTCTGAAGATGGATCAGATATTCCTATCTCTGTAAGATCTTACCCACCTAATGGATATGGACTTTATGACATGTCTGGAAATGTTGCAGAATGGGTAGCTGATGTATATAGACCAATCATAGACAGTGAAGCCAATGATTTCAATTTCTTCAGAGGGAACAACTTCAGAAAAAAATTAATAGACTCAACAGGTCAAGTTGTAATTATTGGAGAATCTGATAAGGCCATGGTTTCTTATGATACATTACCTAATGGAAAAGTTGTAGTTTCTAACTTACCTGGTGAAATTAAATATGTACCTGTAACCATGAATGACGTTTTCATGAGAACAAACTATTCTGTTTCTGATAATACAGATAAGAATGATGGTGATAAATTATCAAATCGTTTGTTTGATTTAGAGGATGATCAATTTACTAACAAATCAAGAATGTACAATTCGCCTATCAATGCAAAGGATGAAAACACAGGAAAACTCAATCAATACGATGTTAAAAAGAGAACTACTTTAATTAGCAATAAAACTAGAGTTCATAAGGGAGGTTCTTGGCAAGATAGAGAGTATTGGTTAGATCCAGCCCAAAGAAGATATTTACCAGAGTATATGTCTACAAATTACATTGGTTTTAGATGTGCAACAGACGTTATGGGGAATCTTAACAGTGGAAAAAGAACCGCTAGAAATCCTTCAAGATAAATTAACACAAAAAATTATAAATCCTCATTGAAATCAACTCAATGAGGATTTTTTTTTATATTTAAGCATGAATATTGAAGCCTTATATCAAATTTACTCAAGCAATTATCTTGTTACTACTGATACTAGAGCTATTAAAAAAGATGCTGTTTTCTTTTCGCTACAGGGTGAACATTTTAATGGAAATAAATTTGCAGCAATAGCCATTGAAAAAGGGGCTAAATATGCCGTAATCGATGATGTTAATTATCAAATCCAAGGGAAAACTATTTTGGTAAATAATGTTTTACAAACCCTTCAAAAATTAGCAAATTATCACCGAAAACAACTCAACATTCCTATCATAGGGATTACGGGCAGTAATGGAAAAACAACAACTAAAGAACTCATTCATGCTGTTCTAGCAACTCAATTTAAAACTAAAGCAACCAAAGGAAATCTTAACAATCATATTGGCGTCCCTTTAACACTATTATCATTTACCAATAAAACTGAAATTGGGATTGTAGAAATGGGTGCAAATCATCAAAAAGAGATTGAGTTTTTATCTTCTATTTGTGAGCCTGATGTTGGTTATATTACAAATTTTGGAAAAGCACATCTAGAAGGCTTCGGGGGTATTGAAGGAGTGATTAAAGGAAAATCAGAATTGTATACCTATCTTAAAAAAAACAATAAACTAGCTTTTATAGATGCTACAGATGCTAAGCAATTAGAATTGACTAAAGAGATAGAAAGCATTTCATTAGACCCTTCTATTAGCATCTCTTCTACTCAGCCCTTATTAGCCCTAAACTACAACAATGAAATTATTGATACCCAACTCA